>Ga0126343_10001177_pt1 | contig 11826 bp, 3 predicted proteins | sample Cyp2metagenome_FD_92531 | JGI IMG/M metagenome (GOLD analysis project Ga0126343, IMG submission 92531) | Coral microbial communities from Lord Howe Island, Old Settlement Bay, Australia - Cyphastrea 2 metagenome | ecosystem: Host-associated > Invertebrates > Cnidaria > Coral ... | reverse complement strand
TCTGAACTAAGTAGAAAATGTTCCTCTCGTCTCTACTTTTTGAGACAACTCAAGAGATCCGGAGTTGCACCAAGTGAACTTGCGCTATTCTACGTGACATGTATTAGGCCAGTCCTGGAATACAGCTAGTACAGTTTGACTGGCCTGCCGAGCGTAGTTCTGAAAAAAACTGTTGTTGGTCGCTTTTTTTAGAACTACTCTACCCGGACCATCACACTCTGATACGAACAATCGACGGATACTTACAGACTCAAACCATTTGCTAAGTTATGATGCTGTTATATCAACTTAAAGTTGATAAAGGTAAATTCTCTGCAGAAGCAAAGTTAAAACTGATGCCGGACTAGCCGGTGTCGAATGTCAGCCCACTCATGACCAGCAACTAGAGCGTGTAATTGTCAAACTGATTAGTAATTCATTGCGTTATAATTAAAAAAAAATCTTGAAAGTGGGGAAGTTTGGCGTCTGTTTAATCTTTTCGATCTTTTGAGAATATACATAAAACAATTACGACGCCTGCAAACAAATCGAGACTGGTCAAAAGCACTTAGCTGAGTGCCACAATGTCAAATCTCTTCTCGGTGTTTAGAGAAGTAGTAAAAGATGAACTCACCTTGATTGGCTGTAGTGGATTGCGCTGAAACACAAATAATCAACTCTATTTTAGCTGATTTTCAGGACAAACAAGTTTTGATATAGTGCAAATCACCATTCACACAAACGGGATCAAAACATCGAATTTAAATAGGTGAATTTAAGCCTGGTTCAAATGCTCAAATGTGCATATTTTAGACATCTTAGACATTGCAAGAAAGAGTACCGCGATTTTTGAAGTCCATCGCGCAGCACAATGCATGGGGGGAAATATCACAATGGAAACCTGGGAATATTAGTTAATTGTAGCGAAGCTGCAAAAGGCAATAAAAGTTGTTTTTGAATCGAAAGGTGTGAACCAGTTGCAAAGTACTGGATCTTCGAGGTATGCTAAAAACGTCACGATTTAAATATTCACTGTTGTGTATCTTGTATTTTACTTACAGTTGCAGTTAGTACAGGTGGCGTAGCAGTGGTCTTGCATATACGCATAGTATTTGCTACTTCGATGACAGTAACCTCTGTTCTTCCAGTACTGACAATCTCCATGGCTTTGCTTGTCTGCGCGGCACCCTACAAATTAGTTGTATTTAAATTTGTTTAACTAATGTAAGCAATGGGCCAAAAACAGAATCTAACTTATTATTTGAATATTCACATGATATGTGATATATTTTACTCACTAGTACCTCTGCAGTTATTACAGGTAGCGTAGCAGTTGTCTTGCACATATGCATAGTATTTGTTACTTTGATGACAGTAACCTCTCTTCTTCCAGTATTCACAATATCCACGATGTTGTTTGTCGATACAGGCTGCCAATTGGATGTATTTGATAACTTTTTCTAATAATGTGAGGACGCAATGTTGGAGCTGGGATAATGGTTATTCCTTTTCTGGAAACAACTTTGCTTTAACACGATGTTAAATGAGAATGTTTACACAACTCATTTACGCATTACATTACAAATAGTGTAATTCCCCAATCTGAGCTGGTCGTCACTCTGTCCTTGAAATTTTCTTATAAAAAAAGGAAATAGCCCTGGTACCCAGAAATTAAAAAGTCATCCAAACATCTGCAGGATTGGGTTCTTTCTTTTCATGTAGTTTTGCTTTGGAAGTTACTTACCAGCTCTTTTTTCCAAATGTTTCTCTTGAGGGACATCCGGAAATTTCTCTTGAAAGACATCCCCAGGTATCTCTTGGGGGACATCCGCAAGTTTCTCATCCGCTTGTGATTTTGGCTCTGGAATTAAGTCGCTGGGAGCGGCATTACAGCTGACTTGAAGTGCAACCAGGAGCAAGCCAACAGCAAAGGCGTACATCGTCCTTGGTATATCCCTAATATGCGAAACATTACCTTAGAACTTAAGTGATACATGACTGACCACGTTTTAAATGGACACTTCGGTATATGATAACAGCAATATGTAAACACTGGAATATTCATGCATCGCGCCAGGCTGTGGCCTGTTTAGGCGCGCTAGTATGTCAGATTGTTTTGACATCAGTCGGTACCAGAATGACAAATATTGATTCAATATTTCTGCACGCACTGTGTTTCCCTTGGAATGTAGACTTGCGTCGAGTTCAGTTAAACATGATTCGCACACGAGAAATACACGTCACGCAATCAGGACAGACAAATAACGATATTTCCTTATAGGCGATGGAGAAAAGTATACCACAAAGCGAACAAAGAGACCTTGCCGCAAGGCTGTTCTTTTAATATTAAGTAGCGTGCAACTTTGCATATCACAATTGAATGCAAAGCTTGATGAAGAGAGAGCCGCTGAAGACATTTGTGAATTAGTTATCATCTTTTCAGGGCCCAGGAGTAATGAAGCAGCTGAAGGTAAAATAAATCGATTATATAGAGACAGGAGACCGCGCAAGCTGTAAACTGTGCTCGAACATTTTTGCTTTTTTAAAAAACGCAAAAAAATCTATATAAGCATTCGATGGGTAAGATGTGGGTCTTGGTTGTTCTTCAAATGTTGTAGTAAAGAAATTTCTGAACGGTCTGCACCATTCATAATACAATGTATTTAACTAGGACCAATCAATCGAGTGAAAATAAATCAGTAACGAGGATTTGGAATTGAGCTTCATTGGACACTAAAATGTGCGCTTTGAGTCAACAAGCCGTTCTGTTTGGTAAATAAGACCCAGCATAAGTGACTTACCTTTTGAAAGCGTTAACCAGATATATTTCAGTAGTAGGTGTTCGTAAACTTCACCACTCCTTAAATCGGCCTGTGTAGTTTGGATTAATTGCCATGCTTCACACCGGTATTTATGTATTACAAAATCACTGAACCAGTTCATACGATGGATTATTTTCTATAACCCCTAACTGTGTTATTACGTCAACGTAGGCATTGATTTAAAAGGGTCTCTGTCCCTAAGTCTAATAATCTTTGGCTTTCTATCGCTTTTAGTTCTCTTTTCTAAGCTTGCTATTTCCAACGTTTTGCCAAAATATTGAGCCAGTGGAGAAAATTCCAGCTATTTTCATAATTTTTTAGCGAGCAGTTGTAATGGCATAGTTCGTTCTGGATTTCGCTAAGGGGCGGAGATCAAGATCCCTTACCGAGGGTGTGGGAGGAGGATGACGAGCGTTTCAGGATAACATAAACGCTAGTACAGAAGAGTGTGCTCTTGAGTATAATTATTTTTGGCTTCGCTTCGCTTTTGGGTTTCTCTTCTTGGCTCGCTATTCCCCACACTGTACTAATCTATTAGGCCATTGGACAATCATCAAGCTAATTTCTAAACCTTTGTGTAAACAGTTCCCGATTAATTGCGTGATTCATTCTTTATTCTGTATATGTCCGAAAAACAATTACAGCTATTTTCAGAAAATGTTTTGGTTAACACCAGAATATTATCTCGGATATATAATAGAAAATTTTGCCGCCAATTCAAATTGAGAAAATTCCTTTCGTAACTCTGATAAACAGAAATCTTTAGAACTTTACTCAACCTGGCAGGGGGACTGTTTAAAAATACCCGATGTTTTCCTATTTTGGCGAAAGTGACGTTCTGGTGTAGTGAGCCTGCTAACTGTCAATTTCAGTGTGCAGAAAGGACTACCGAAACACAGGGTGTGGTCGGCACTGCCTTATTGCTCTGAGAGCAAACCTCTAAGAGGATAGTACAACTTGATTATGAAAGCCCTTAATAAATGTGTTGTTGCTTTTGAATGTCATCCTGTTGGCTGTTTTCCCGAGTGACATTCAATTTCCTGTATTAAAATATCTTTTACGCCGGGCGCGTTGCACGGAATTTAACGGATTGTGAAGTTATGGACTTTTTTTTAGTAATGTAGCACACCACCAAAAGTCGCAAATGACGAGCTGAGAAATTGCTTGTTGTTTAAATAATAATCATAGAAGTTTACATAAATAAACGAGAATCTCTTTAGTCATGCCTAAAAGATATGAAATAATCACACAATAATAAACTTAAAAAGCCGCGACTTGCTTGTAGGGCTTCACTTCAGACAATACAAATCATGCAATATAGTTCTTTTGGTTTGATTCTCTTAATTCAAAACTTTTAATGTCAGTAAGATGCTGAAGAAAGAAAATCTTCCAGCTCGAACACATTGTCTCGGGTCGTCAGGCATATCAGCAGCGCACAAGTCCATATATTTTTTAACTGAAGTGATAATAGTATGATCGTTCTAACGTGACGGCAACAAGCTGGGACCTCAACTGAAAAGCCAATTCTCTTTTTTAAGGTTGTGGGCGGAAGATCACGAACAAGTCATGCTAACATAACACGCTACTGATGAGTGTGTTTCCAAGTATCATGATTTTATTCATTGCATCGCTTTAGTTTTCATTTCTTTTCCTGCCTTTCCCGTTATTCTGTTGACTTATAGTACCACTGAAGCGCCCTCCAGTTAATTATTCAAATCTTTCATGAGCAGTTCTTGACGGCATAGTTCATTCTGGATTTCCAAGTAGCTTGAAGGACAAAATGCTAATTTCAGAAATTGTTGCGGCTAACGCCACAATATCTCACATCATGGGATTATCTATGTATTCATCCCACGCTTTGTGGTAAATTACCCTGCAATAAAAATAGTATCAACAAATAATGATTAACTGATTCCAAAGTTTCTCCAGGTCGGTGATTTTGATTTCTTGCAGCTGCAATATAGTACCATGATCCCGGAGAATTTAGGACATTGATCGGTTGCTGAAAATTCTAAAATCCTACTGAATATGACAGAATGATCCAAAAACATTTTTAAAGTTCACTCACTGGGAAACGAGTGTGACAAGACAACTCCCAAAACCTCGCTATGCCCCCAGTACAGTCACTGACTGCTTCAGTTCACCGCGATATCGTATATGGGGGATAGAAAGCCAAGTCTAGTCTAAAGTGAACGGCTTTAGAGGGCAAAATTAGTTAAAACAAGAACTCTGAATGGCATATTGAGATATGAGATTAGATATTTGGCCTGTTTCTACTGTAAGTAGGGTGGATAACTTGAAAGGTTGGATCCAGTTAGGATTAAATTAAAAGCGGTCATTAACATCTCCATCTTCTGTGCCGACTAAGGATTGTACATTTTGTCTTTATAACGGTGGTTGTGAAGCGAGTTGTAATGTACAAGTAATGCTTTTGTAATCTCGTAATCAAAACAATGTGACTCACTCAGCTCACTGAAATGGGACTTAGAACAACCTCTGATTTTACACACCGTTTTCCATGAAAGAGTTTACAACCTATAACCGCGTTATACTGAATTCACTTCGTCAACTATGACGTACAAAATGAAGAAATACTCTGCAAGATGGCTTCTCCATCTGCTCCTCTAGGGTTAGGGAAGGAACGTTCCCGTAATGCTTAAGTGATCACATTGTTGACCTACATTTGTCGTGCAAGGGAGCAAGGGGATATGATCTCTTGATGGGAGATATTCTTGCGTTAACCATAACAATTTCTGAAATTAGCAATTTGTCCTTCGGGCTACTGCGAAATCCAGAATGGACTATGCCGTCAAGAACTGCTCATTAAAAGTTTAATTAATTAGCCGTAGGGCGCTCCAGTGGTACAATAAGTCAACACAATATGGGGAAAGGCAAGAAAGGATAAGAAAACTAAAGCGATGCAATGAATAAAATCATGATACTTGGAAACACACTTATCAGTAGCGTGTTATGTTAGCATGACTTGTTCGTGATCTTCCGCCCACAACCTTAAGAAAGAGAATTGGCTTTTGAGGGTCCCAGCTTGCTGTCGTCACGTTAGAATAATCGCACTATTATCTCTTCAGCTGAAAAGTATATGGACTCGTGCGCTGCTAATATGCCTGACGGCCCGAGACAATGCAAAACGTTCGAGCATCTTACTGATAAAAATTCTGTCGGAATCAAGAGAATCAAACGAATAGAACCATATTTCATGATTTGTATTGTCTGAAGGGAAGCCCAATCACGAAGCAAGTCGCGGCTTTTTAAATTTACTTATCTTTATTGCATGATTACTTACTTTTCTATCACGGATTATCGGTATTTTGAACACTAATTACGTAACTCAGTTGTCTTTTGCCACAGAAGACAACTTTTGTGCTAGATTATTTAAATAAAAACCTTACTATCAAACCGTGTTATCTTTACAGTCCGTTTGATTCTTTGCGCGGAAACTGAGATATTTCCGCTTGGAAAATCGACCAAACTTTTGCGCGCCAGAAATTGAACATCATTAGTAAAAAACGTAGCCATCAAGAAGAAGCTCAAGACCAACAGCGCATACTCTTTCACTTAAACGGGCTGTCATCATCGTGTTGCACTGTTCTCTTAGAGCTTTAATTTGTTCTCAGGGCAATGAGGCAACTTGGTGACCACACCCTCTGTTTGGGAAGTCCATCTGCAAGCTAGAATTGACAGCTAAAGCGCTCCTTAATTACACCAGCATGTCCCTTTTGTCAAGCTCGACAAAACAGAAAAACAGTTGGTAATTTCAATGGAATAGTCACCCTCGGCTATTTCAAGCGAGGTTCTGTTTTTTTGTTTACCCGAAAAACAAAAGGAATGTTGTCCATTTGAATATGCGGTAAAGTTTCTATTATATATCCGAGATAACATTCTTAAAATAGCTGCATTTTGTTTTTCGGATCTTTACAAAACTAAGAATGAACACGTCATCAATCGGGAACTGTTAACTGAGAGATTAAGAAATTAGCTGGATGATTCTCCAATAGCCTAACATATTAGAACAACGCGGAGAATAGCAAGCCAAGAAGAGGAAATCAAAAGCGATGCCATGCCAAAAATAGTCACTCTAAAAAGCACACTCTTCTGTAAAAGAGTTTAAGTTTGTCATTTTCCGCCCACACCCTCGGTAAGGGATCTTGATCTCCGCATCTTAGCGAAATCTAGAACGACCTATGTCATCAGAGCTGCTCAATAAAAGTGGGTGAAAATAGCTGGATTGTTCTTCACTGAACTAACATTTTGGCAAACTGTGGGAAATAGCAAGCTATGAAAAGAACACTAAAGCGATGCAAAGCCAAAAATCCTTAGAGTTGGGGACAGAGACTATTTTAAATCAATGCCTATGTTGGCGTAATAACACAGGTAGGGGGTATAGAAAATTCATCGAATGAACTGGGTCAGTGATTTTGTAGTGGATAAATACTGCTGTGGAGTAGAGCAATTAATCCAAACTGTACAGGCCGTTTCAAGGTGTGGTGGAAATCTACGAGTACTGATTACGGATATAAATCTGGTTAACCGTTTTCAAGAGGTGAGTCACTTCTGTTGGGTCATACTTATTTAATAAGTTAACCAAAAAGAAAGCTTGTAGCTTCCAAGCGCTCATTTTTAATTCCAATCAAGCTCAATTTCAAATCGTAGTTGTTGATTAACTGTCACTTATTCTGTTGGTTCTAAGCTACTCATGAATGGTGCAGACCGTTCAGAAATTTCTCAACTACATCAAATGCCAAACTTTTAATGAACAGCCTAGAAGTCATTTTTTTGCGTTTTTAAGAACTTTAAAATCACCTCACTCACCCAAAATCTCTAAGAAGCAGGAGCAGAAGAAAGAGCCAAAGTACCAACAGAGGGTGCTAAGCGTTTCACTCCGGCCCAGTTTTTGGAACAGACAGTTGATTGGTAGCCGATTGTAATTGCTTTCTCAAACGCCTTGCCAAGAAGCTCTCAGAAAAGAATGAGTGGCCTTATCACATTACTATTTCTTGGATTAGAACTTTGCTTTCCTTTGAAATTTTAAGGTCGGTACACACATGTGTTGAGGGGCTCCAGGACACCTGTCTACAAAATTCCACAAGGTGCGGATCTCAATGTGGAATTTAAGCGTGTGTGCGCCTATGCGTGCGCGCGCTAATTTTAGAAAGTGAATATAATGCTGTGAACTTGTGTATTAGTGTTTAAGGATCTTTTTGACACTTTTAATTTCATTAAAACTTTAGCATATGAATAGTGTGGCGTGTGTCCACTAATTTTAGAATTGGCATGAGCTTGTGAATTCATAGTATTTCAGTAGGATCTCATGAAAATTATGATAGTTTCATCAAAATTTTAGTCCGTTATGATAGTGGGATGTGTGACGATTTGTAAATAGCTGTAGGTTTATTTTGGAGATTTTATTGAAGTTCTTTTCGATGTTTAAAACAAAAATAAAACAATTACCTCGAATGCTCGTCATTACCGAACACTAGCCGCTTGTTTCGCGTAGTCCTCATTTATGTGTCCATATACTGTCCACTGAATGGGAGTCTCAAATGTGATCATGAGGCGTTGAAAAAAAACCGACTTCAAAGCTGCAACAAATTACGCACTCGCTTAAAATGCTTTTTTGCAATTCCAACGTGCTTTTCTGACGTACGTATACGCATTAAGCGCGCACCTTTTGAGGTCGAGACACACTTTGCGACAAACCCATACGACACATCGGGGCGACAAGTCACTCCATCGCTGCGACAAGTCGCCTAGTCTGCATTGCTGCGTACACACGCTGCGACAGCAAGGTCGCTGGTGCGCTTAATTGTGTGTTATTATTGTGTCTCCATGAGACAAATCGCTGCATGAGACACGTCGCCCCGACATGTTGTGACAACAAATCGCCTCGTGTGTCAAACCATTTTGAATTCGTGTGACATATCACAGAGAGAACGACAATGTAAGCGCAAGCAGCCTTTTTGTCGCAGCGTGTGCGTGCCATAGTGCAGAACAGGCGACTTTTCGCAACGACGGAGCGACTTGTCGCCGCGATGTGTCGCAGCTATTTGTTGTATAGTGTGTCTTGGCCTTTATCATTTGAGAGCCTCGCCTCACTAAAACACTTTAAAGTAGCATCATCATTCATAACACGGCATGCATATATTGTTTATCTGTTAGCAATATGAAGTCTGTACATCAGATATATTCTTCAATAACTGATTTGCTTGCTTATAACGGCCGTTGACGATGTAGAACCTCGATGCTAGAGGATTCGTTTTTCTTTTTTCTAGGATTTCTCCAGCATGTAAACTACTTTGACTGAAAGAAGTTGGCCAATTTAGGCCAAAACTTTTATGATGTTTTTATATGTATGCACTCGAGCGCAATCCTGAACACGTCATGCTATTTAAGTTTACTAATTCTCATTGTTTGGTTATTTTTATCCTAAAGCTTTTTAGTCATGAAATTATTAATTTCCTCCATTAGTCTCGCTCTACGACCTCTACCACTCAAAGCTAAACCTTAATCTTGCTGCTGTGTATTGCCCTCTTGTTTATATACTGGATTTTTTTGCCTTCGGCTGCTTCAGTTCTCTTCGGTCTTTATTTGTCGTTAATCCTGAAAAGATGTTAACTAATTCTCATTTTTTCTACTGACCTTCTTTACATAAAGTTTTGATATGCAACGCTTCACTCCAATTAGTATTATAAAAACAGCTTTGCAGCAATGTCTTTTCGGTCGCCTTCTCAATCCAGCCTACATGTAGTTTTGTTCTTTAAATACAACCACTGTAAGTGAAAGTCTTTATTTCCCTGTCCTGATCCGTGTTTCGCGCGTTACTGCTGTTTCGATATAGGTTGTCCAATAAAACTAAACGCTACAATGCTAAAAGGTATTATGGGTAATGGGGCTCCTAGTCCTTGATTGAGGCTTTAGGTGTTTCAGCCACATAGAGGGAAGCAACACAAACAAATGTATCTATGCCTTGTCTTTTCTTGTTGGTAAACACCGTGAAACTCAATCAATCAACGCCAAACTCTTACTACCCATAATACCAATCGGCATTGTTGTATGCACTCTTACGATTTTGTGGGATTTTGACTGACGAGAGTCTGTAGCCGCGGAAGGCACAGTGCACGCTGAAATATTGAAACATTTTTTGTCATTCTGGTATTGATTGTTGACATTGAAAAATTGACGTTCTAGTACGCCTAAAAAGGCCACGGGCACGAATGCAGAAGCCGGCCTATTTTTGTGTTGTCGCTGTTGTATCGAAGTGTTCGTGTAAACCGTGGCCAGTCCTGCAATAACTAAGTTCTGAGTTTATTTTTCGCAAATTAGGGATATGCCGAGAAAAATGTACTCCTTCGCTATTGGTTTTCTCCTGGCTGCATTTCAAGTCAGCTGTGATGGCGCTCCAGGACGATTAATTCCAGAGCCAACACCTTACGCGGATGTCTCTCAAGAGATACTTGCGGATGTCTTTCAAGCGGAGAAACCTGGCGATGTCCTTCAGCTGCAACCAGCGGATACCTCGCAAGAGATACCAAGGGATGTTCCCAAACCGAAACCTGTGGATGTCTCTCAAGAGAAACCTCCGGATAGCTTACAAGATACCACAGATACTACAGCCACTACAGATACTACAGCTACTACAGATACTACAGATACTACCGTGACAGCCACTACAGATACTACAGATACTACAGATACTACAGATACTACAGGTGCTACAGACACTACAGGTGCAACAGAGCCTACAGCCACGACAGATGCTACAGATACTGCAGGTACGGTCTGGGGGAAGGTAGAAAAGTCGGAGGTATCTAATCTACAGTAGGGTATTGAGAGTTAACACCTGGAAATTAAACTGTGACATTGTTTCTGGAAAATATTAAATCTGATCTGGGACTGATAAGGAAAGGATTTTTGGTTTCTAGTCTAAGTGGTGTAGTGCAGGGATATCAGAGTCTTGGCGGTCAACTCTCACCCGAAATAAGCTAACTCATGCAATCCCTGCCCCCAAGAAACTCATTCCCCACCCGGAATAGTCAGAGAGGCAAAGTCCGTTGTTTGACGAATGTATCATGCTATTCGTTAATGTTGCGAAATTACTTTGTTCTCCATTTCTACGTGAATAAATCAACTAAATTCAAGTTGGACGCCGATATTGAAAGCTATTAGAGTTAATCTTTCCAGCCATTCATCTATGACGGATTCCTGTGCCTTCCTACTCCTTCAAAAAGTAGTCGCGAAATCTAATTATAAGATGTATTTATTTCTGAACAGAAGTGGAAAACGCCTGCTTAAAAGTCCACAATTATTGGCGTGCTCAGCATGGGGCGCGACCACTGACCTGGGATGACACATTGGCTCGACATGCTCAGGACTGGGCAACGCACCTGGCGGCCACAAACACGTTTGACCATGCGCAGAACACTGGTGAAGGAGAAAACCTTTTCAAATCCAGTGGAGACGCGTCATACAAAGAAGCAGTGGACGCTTGGTAAGTGCCTTGCATAATCTAACTACAATCTTAGTACTCGAGCATTGGTTCCTTGGCGCCAGTGCAAAATAGCTTTGTGGTTAGACACTGTGTACTCCAAGTACTCAAGTATCATCTGGTGCCCAAGTGCAAGGTAGAGACCTTTTATCATAGCTAGAGAATGTTCCCCTTGCTCTGGTGTGAGTGTTTGGGAAAAGGTGTGTTCAGAGCTCAGCGAGAGTCATACTCAGGCACCGTGCTCGAACACCAAGTGTGAACATAGCTCCATATGATTCACAAGTAGCTTTGTATTTACTTTGCTTTTACAGTGTTGTTTATTTCGTAATTGATTACAAAAATTACTAATAATCTTCTTATAACCAATTATAGCACGTCATGATCATTTGGAAACACACGAGTACATTAACGGAGCTCAGCCATGGTATTTTGAATGATTTAATTTGGCCACGCAAAATCGCACCTTTAAATCTCGGAACGAAACCTGAAAATAGTATATTACTAATATAGAAAAACACCAAAGAG
>Ga0126343_10001176_pt1 | contig 11829 bp, 9 predicted proteins | sample Cyp2metagenome_FD_92531 | JGI IMG/M metagenome (GOLD analysis project Ga0126343, IMG submission 92531) | Coral microbial communities from Lord Howe Island, Old Settlement Bay, Australia - Cyphastrea 2 metagenome | ecosystem: Host-associated > Invertebrates > Cnidaria > Coral ... | reverse complement strand
CACTTGTGGGTGTAGAGCACTCTTCGTAGGATAAACTTGGACACACCACAAGATATATATATATATATATATATATATATATATAACACAGCGCGCTACCCTCAGGAAAATGGGTGGTGGCTGCTTCATAGAGGTTGGTGTACCTTTAATATTTTTCACTATCGGGATATAATTTCGTAGTGAACATGGAGCTAATTTAAGGCAATCATGATAGAAGTGTTTGAATTATCAATTGTCACCTTCAAAGTTAGACTCCTATCTGCCATCACCCTTTCCAAAACAAAGTTTTTTCTAATTTTGATTGGCTGCTTAATAGGGGTAAAAACAAAAGGGAAACTCTTACCAGAACGACCAAATGGTGACCGCGGCCGCACAATAGAAGAAACGTTAACTGGTCAATAGGGGTTACATTTACAGTATTTTACTGACAATAATCTTGGACTGTATTGACAACAGTCCCTTATTTTCTGTTACAAACATACAAATGCCTTGCCACAAAACAAACAGAATACATATGCCAGATAAAATAGCATGGAGGGGTTTGTTTACTCAGGTAATTACTAATTAACAATTAGTCTGTCTTTCTTACTAATTAGACACGTTGTGATTTCCTATTTTATTTCAGCTAGTTCTTCGGTTATTGATCTATAATTTGTTTATGGCGACAAATTGTAGTGAGTACAAGCTTTATCAGCTGATGTCTGAAACATCAGAATGTACAACAAAAGTGATTTGGACCGAGGCCACAATTATATGCTTTAGAATACGATTCTAACAATATACACATATTGTTATATTAAAGCAATAGACCACTCTTTCTATGGGTTTGCTGGTGCAATAAGCCACGCAGGATGTTCGGAGTGGTCTATCGCTTTTACGAAATAACTATGGAAAAAGTTTGTCAATGAGAGAAAAATTTATTGTACTTTCGTGATCAAGTTGCTTATTCTCAGCAATATAATGAGATGATGCGATAAACCAATCACAGCGACTGAAAGAATGAGAACCCAGACTCCCCCCCGGGCGCGAAATCAGCAGAGCAAAGATACGAAAAATTTCAGGCTACGCAAGTTTTAAGAAAGTAAAGGACAAACTTGTCGGGGAAAGGCGAAAAGCACATCAATTAATTCAAAAGTATTCTGACGGGTAAATGCAGGGATTCGTGAGTGGAATCGGTCATCATGAAAGGAAAAGGCTGTGCGAAAAGTGTGCAAGTAGCCCAGACTTCATGGATGACTTCGTGTGCTTAGCAAAGCGATTCAACGCAGTCTTTAACGATAACTTTTCAATGTTTTGCGAATGGAGTAAAGGTTAGTAACAGAACTGCTGCTTCCGAAATTTATTTAGAATTTATTTACTTATGCTGAAGGCTCTAAAGTCCGTGTTTCTCTCTTAAGTTTGCTAAAGGAATGCTGGTGCAGGCTAAGCTTATAGAAATCAAATTCATTTATCGTGCAATGCACGCATGCATTGAGTTTAAACTCAAAATTTCCGATAGAAATAAATATTTTCCCTGCTTTTGTGAGAACCTAAATTGATCAGTCAAGCCCAGCTGACTTCGTACTCCACAAATCGTGGAAAGTGACAAAAGAAGTGTTTAAAATTTCCTTAATCTTAATCTAAAGCGTAATCGGAGTCGGCGTAAAAGTTTTGCTGAATTTTGCCGTGCAAGGAATAAAAAGCTTTATATGACGACTGATATCTTGTCTTGTTTTTCCTTTCAAATTTGCATGTGTATGTTGAACAAAAAGTTATGTTATTGGTATCTCTGTCAGTGAAAGGCTAAACTGTTTATTATATTTGTTATCGCTAGAGTTTAGAGTTCTGTAGTTCTCGCCTAAAACTGCCATAGATCGGGAACTATGGTTTACGGGTACAATAGCACATAGGTTTAGCAACTCTGAGGACCAATCAGAGCGTGCCTAGTATCTCAGTTATTTTATAAATATGAATAGATAAACTATCAAGAGTAAATTGTTTCACTTATCCTGGGAGTGCTCTATACAAAGTAGATCAAAAGGTGCTGCATATGCTGTAACAGCATTGCGTGATGAGCGAAAGAAAACGACAAATCAACAAATCGACAATCGATCAAACGTGATATTTTGGCGCAGTGCGAGGCAATGACTCAGCCGTATTTGACTTAGATACAGTGGGGATTATGTGTAATGAAAGATGGTCACCGATTTATGGCTTTCAACAATAATGGGTTGACAGTTGGCGATGAACCTTGGAGTGTTACCGTTGTGTAACCAAAAGCAAACTTGTGCTTTATGTGCGGCGAATGTTGAAAGAATGACTAGAAACACATTAAATCGGTTCTAAGACCTGCCTTTTAGAACATTTTGCAATAATAATGTCGGTGTGAATTTCAACTTAATATAGGTCAAGTTATGTGGCATATGCTAAAATATATGCCCAACCCGTAAATTGAGATTTGACAACGGATGGTCAAATATTTTCGAAAATATTTGCATTTTTGATGTGCTTTGAAAAGCTCTCGCATCGCTCACAATCATTTGCCCCAAAAAAATTTCTACAGGAATCTGTAGACCATCCTTTTGTCATTCAACCGCCAGAAGTTTAATTCATTTGAAGGTTTCGCACATGGCAAAAACTAATTATATTCACGCAGTACATTTAAGTGAAAGAAATACGTGTCTTCGAAATTTATTTATTGTGCAGCCTGAAGAGACAACGCAACATTCTCTAAAATCAACCTAGTACATTTTTAAACATCACCCAAATTTTTTCAGCCGTTTAAAGACAGAAGAAGGAGGTGGTATTGCACGCCGGGCCCTTAAATTCATTAAATAAAATGTTGCATGAAATGACAATTTGAACAGAATTTGGTAATTTGCTTATTTCTTTGAAATAAAAGGATATTTTCCAAAAAAAAAGTACTCAGTAGTTTTTGTCATGCCCTAGCCTATTTACTATAAAAATATGAGCGAAATCGAATCTTGAACCCTTTCCGTAAAATTTGCGAATTTGTCTCATTTTTACGGGCAGGCACCCTCAAGTGCGTAAGTTGGCCTTGCTTCCGTATTTCATAATGTTTTAGTGGACAATTTATGAATTTCCTGTGAAAAAAAAGGGCCATATCTCCTCCCTCTGGGGCAGGTCATGGGTGCAAGATACATGGAGCTGGTCTTCTAGGTGGACAAAGATTCACACTTGACTGACTCGATTGTCTCAGGTGAAGAATTTTTACAAGATTAATATTGATGCGTAGTCATCACTCATACATATTTTGGTTTAATTGAGGGCAAAATTGCTTAGAAATCTTACTTTGTTTTACAATTTGCATATTTTTGCACCGGATTAAATAAAGGAGGAGAGCAACAATTTTTTTGTTTCTTTTTTTTTTACATAGGAGCAACTTTTGAGCAACTTTTGTTACTTAAGCAACTTTTGCCTTTTTGGACCTGCTTTTGAGCAACTTTTTGAGAAATTGGACATAAGGGCCTCTTTGGTAAATCTTGATTATCTTGTGGAAATCCCCAAAATAATATCCATCTCGTGGATTTCCACAAAATGGACATTTAAAGGTAAATGTATGTGGAGTTTCCAAAACAGAATACCAGGATCCTTTTACCACTCGACCTTAACTCTGTTTTGACAAGGTAAATGTTGTAGAAAGCAGCCAGTTCAAACCTGGCCAGGACTACAATTAGAATTTTTCTCCTGAATACTTTTGCCCAAAACATTTGGCCCAAGAAATTTTAAAAATATTTAAACAGAGGAGCTTGAGCTCCCCTCCCCTCTCCCCTGGCCCATACCCCTCCTGATTCATAGAGCTCAGAGAAGCATATAATTATATCATAGATCCATTTTTGCCGGCAATAAAGGAGTTTTCGGGAAAGCAAGCTATAGTTTCACCTGAACAAATGTTCTTAATTGTTAAGTCACACTAAACCTTGGCAACTGCATTGTCCAGCATAACAAAATTGTGACAATGGGTTTCTCCGCTCTGAACTTTAAAAGGGGGAAACGGGTGTTGTGGGGCCTAACTAGCTGGAAACGTATCTGCTTTACTCTATGAAATTAAGCTTTGATTCGTGTATTAGCCCAGAGAAACTTGCTTGCTGTGGGAGAGGAACTTGTCATGGGTTCTAAAGTGCTGTCGGATGTGCTACAACTGGAAAAAAGGGCACTTGTAGAACTTGTACTTTGCATGTTTACTCTTCTTCAGCATCTACGTAAAATCGTAAATCGTCGAGATGTAAATTGCAATACAATGATAAGAGTACTTTACACTTGTACTAATGATTGAGCAACAAGATTGCATCGTGTTAGGTACAGTTGAAAGAAGACTGAATAAAGTCAGCTTGAAACCTGAAAGTAGCCTGAGTAGACGCAGCTGCATTAAGCGAGCTTTAAGCCTAGATAAATTCAACTGATGAATGGTGATCCCCACAAGGTAGTTTCTCATATACACCTGCTATTTCTAGTCTCAGCCTAAAAAACTGTTAGGGCAGTTTCATTTTGTATTTTTACCCTTGAAAGCAGTGTAATGAAAGCTTTCATTTATAGTTTTAGCGCAGAAAGCTGTGTACAGCTAGCTGCGTTTTCTTTCACGGAATCAGCGACAATACTCTTTTTTATTTAACACCTATACAAATTGTTATTTTTCCTATGCCAGTAATTTTAATGGGCAAATCAAACGCAGGAGTCCAGTTACAATACAAGATAGCAGACCAGGGAAAAATACACACACAGGCGAGCACGTGAGCATGACAAAGCTAAATACCGCTGGCCGTTGATGAGGGACTCGAGTCAGAGCGTCGCGTTGTGTGTGATGGCGCTCATCTTCTATCACCATGGTTGAGGTCATTATGGCATGACATACTCCCTCAGTACCCAAGTAAGTTGTCGAGAACGTTTGAGAACGTCCGCAGCAAAGGAGATGCCAACGGCATCAAGTGGCTCACGTGAAGACTGCTCAATGCGCACCTGTGGGGTTTGGCTTAAGGCGGCGCAAGATGTGCAACTCTTAACTACACGTTCTATGGCCTTATCCATGTCTAAGGCACAGAGGTACCATTTGGTGAGCATTTTAAGCTGGCAACTTGAGGGGTGGCTCAACTGAATATTTAAGGCAGTCAGCAATCCATCCAGACGATAATGCACTCCCTAGAGCGAGTAAAGGGCTTGTCACGTTTTACTACTAATAAGCCATCCTTTGCGATATTTGCAACCCTGAGGTGTTGTTTGACATCCTTAATGTTGGTGAGCTTTTTCTATGGTCTTGTGCTTTGGACCAGATGAGCATGTATGCGTCTGAGATCTTTGCACTCTGACTGGATTGCTAACCAAGATGTCTGGGTTGTGAAAGGTAATCTCATACGGCCATGGAGAATGTCCTGGATAGAGGTTTGTCAAACCACAGATTCTTGGATACGGTGTATAAAGGTGCAAACTTGGCAGGTAACATATTGGCAAGGGGGCCCGTTGTGACTGGTAAGGTCTGGCGGAAGAACTGCTGTATCAGATACCTGTCTAACTGAGGCTTGGAAACGACTAACGACTGAGAGAAAGGAAGAAACATGTAAGCTGGTGGAAAATTCGCTGCGGCAAAGTTCTCAAACGCTTGGACACAGGGCTTGCTATCTGTGAGAATGCATGCGTTGTTGTTGGACTGGATGATGTAAGGACCGAAGTGTTTGGTGGCAGTTGCGATGGAAAGTGCCTCAGTATTAAGAGGCAGCCAGAAAACTTGTGATCCTCTGAGTTGGGCACTAAAGAAACCGGCGAGATGAAGTTTGTCTCCACAGGTAACATACAATGTGGCGCCAAAACCTGGTGTCCTAACTGCCCCATCGCTGACTATCCAAAGTAAATCATCAGGTTTCAGAAGGGTGATAGTGTGATTGCTAAATAATGTCAGCTGTGCTTCTTTGAATGCAACTCTGAGGTCATCGAGCCAGGAGATGACTTCATTTGACTGTTGCCCGGCTACAACATAATCTAGTGGGGTCATAAATGTAGAACAATTATTGCGATGCGATGTGGATTGGCCTGTAAGGTTCCAGACTTCCAGATCCATGCAAGAATTGTGCTAAAAGTACGATTAACTACATTCTTGGATACTGACAGGTGTAAGTCGCATTAGTAAAGGGTGTAAAGGACCTTCTTCCAATTTTCTAGCAGCTCATAAGGGTTTTTTCCCCTAAAGTAAAGGTCGTTCTTGATTTTGACGACTAATCACTCGTGTAACAGGTCCCAGAGTACACAGCACATGCGCTCTTTCAGTGCTGTTTCGGATCTGAGAATACCCATTGCCAAGCGTACATATACCCTGACCTCTTTGAAGGGTGTTGCGACAATACAGTACTTCATGGCACTTGTAAAGTCGGTGGCAATCAAGTGTTTCCATTGTGCGATGTGGCATAAAGTGGAATTCGACGTCCGGCATTACTGACGGCTGGGGCTTGCTATATCGCCCTACATCAGCAAGTGGGTAGGTTAACTTCAACGAAGTCGCACAGGTAGGAGGTGCGCAGAGAAAAATAGCTCGATGGGCGGGTGTGGTGGTCACTGCAGGGGCGTGGGATCCATAATCCTATGTGGTGTCATCCCCGATCGTAACCTGGCGTCTGGCTGGGCGGATGGAAATGTCTTTGGTCTCCATAAACGGCGTTCCTGCCAAAACATCAACGTCTAGGTTCTCAACTACTAAGCCTTCAAACGAGAATTCTCGGTTTGCACGGGTGAAGGACAGACGAGTCTCTCCAAAAACCTTTTAGGGGGGAGCACCCGTCTGCCTGAATACTACGAGAGAATACGACAAGAGAATATCGAATCATGTTGCCAGTAGCACCGCTGTCCAAGGTAATACGCACAGGGTGATGGGCGTGGAGCGCGTTAGCGGAGGGGGATTGACAACTGTAGGCTCCGGACAACCGTTAACACTACTGAGCTCATTATTGAACTCGCAGTCACTGGTGAACAGCACTGACTCGTCACTTTCCTCAAGATGATCGTCAATGATGTTGGTGATCAGGGATATGACGACAGTCACTCAGAAAGTGGTTGGGACCGGGGTGTCCGGCTTGTTGGCAAAGTGGAGAGGACTTTGATTGACGGGTAGATCGTAGTCCCTTTCTAGGCGGAGATTTTACTGGTATCGACGGTCGGAAGGCGCCAGTTGAAGTGCGCATAACTTTTGCATCATCGGATGCTCTAGTCTCGTCAAGTTCTAAATTCAAGGTTTGGGAAACCTCTGGTTTTATTGACACCAAAGGTCTTGATCTTAGTTTAGTACCGTACCTTTGTTTCACCGATCTTGGTAGGTCTGGGAGTATTAACTTTAGCCATGTAAGGACAACGAAATTTTCCAAAGATGGGCTTAACTCCTCGTCTTCCATGACCAGCTCTATGTGATGGGATAAGCTATTAGCTTTGGGCAATATGTTCTCGACAAACGCCATCAACCGCTGGTACAGATCTTCAGGCCTTTCATTGGATTCTAAATGAATGTCAGCCAAGTCGATGAAATGCATATGGGCTCCTATAATCTGGAATCCGAAATGCTGCCTGATGGTGTTCCAGATAGACTGGATTGAAATGGAATTCTTCACAACGTGTTTCTAGCAATACAAGGGAAATAATTCACTATTTGCCTAAGCATAAGCTCAAGAAAATTCACCCTTTGCTGAGTGGTTAGGTGGTTGGCTTCTGCGACATCCTCTCCATCGCCAGTGAAGCCTCTTAGAGAGTCGGCTTTCATCTTTTTGCCCCACGTGAAACCCTCAGCAAGGAACAGGGCAAAATTGCTGTCAAGAGGCAAGGTGTTTTAATACAAAATGTTTTATGCTTTAATAATGTTTTAATACAAAATCATTCACCGAATTTTATCGACGAATAGCTTGTTACACAAAATGAAACAAAGTTGCCTCGCCCCCTTGTCCCTTTTGCCCCTCTGAGTGTCAGACTCTGTGGCATTTGTTTATAAACTGCACGCATGCAAGTTCTTTTTGGAATAGATTCCAGCAATGGTACTCAATCTCTAGCAATACGAAACTACTACTGTCAGAACTGGAAGTTATGTTCGGAATCATTTGCTGCCACACCTACTGTATAGCCCTCAACCATCTCATTATTTTGGTTTAATATTTCTTATATGTGAACGGCTTTAGTGATTTTGTGTCACTAGTGCGCGAAAAAATTAATCTTGAAAAATATATTGCAGTCACTTGAAATAAGAAGAAGGAATTCAGGAACAAATGGAATTTTTTTTTATAAAATAGTATTTTTTCCAGCTTTTGTATAATTCCGCTTTGTTTCTTTTCGTTACCGATTTGTTTAACAATCTATTTAATTCTAGAAAATTCTTACCCTATATAGTGTAAATAGCAAAAAAATTATCACTAGTGACTTGAATCATTACCATGAAAACAGTAACATTGTAAATAGATCAGCTGTAATTAATGTTTAATAGAGTAGTTGTATTGCAATTCATTTATTGTAGGTAGTGTTAGTTAATGTAGAGCAAACTTCGTAATCGTAGCGTAGAGTAAGTATTAGTAGTGAAGTGATATAAGTTGTGTGAGTGTAAATCCTGTAAGCAAAAGTATCGTTCTCTCCCGCAGGGTTTTGGCCCAGAGGCCAAAACCCGAGGGGGCACCCTAGGATTCCCCGCGTGTATACATATAAGGAATTTCAAAAATGTAAAGATGTAAGTAAGTAAATTGTAGTATGCGAACAAATCTCGATTTGATCAAACTAGGCGCGCACGGTGGTCTCGGGTAATATTTCAGCAAGTTCTGCAACCACGAGATCCTGGATCAGCGCTTCAAGGTCTTACGAGTAGGAGTTTGCGTTTCGTCGTCTTCTAGCAGCATTTCTAGGTCTTTCTAGCAGTGTTTTTAGGTCTTGCAACCACGAGTTCGCATTTCGCCATATCTAGCAGCATTTCAACCACGAGTTCGCGTTTTGCCATCTTCTAGCAGCGTGTTAAGGTTTTGCAACCACGAAGTCGCGTTTCGCCATTTTTTAGCAGCCTTTCAAACCACGAGTTCACATCCTCGAGCAGCATTTTTTCTGGGTGATGGTTTACGCTCTCGGTATGATTTGTATTTGTAAATCCGGATCCATAAGCTGAAGCTTCATACAATGCGAAGAAGCCAAAATCCATAAAATGTCTCCAGTGATTAATTCGAGTTCAGAAGTTGCGAACAAAAGGATACCTTCACAAGTCCTTCGTTCGCGGTCACTTAATTTGCGGTATTGTTCAAGTCTTTTGAATGAAGTCTGTTCATTACAAAGCGACTAAAACCGAAATTACTCGAGATTCTTTGGGATGCTACAGAAGCAATGCCTACAGGGATAAACTGAGCTTTCAAGCTACAACATCTAGCAGTATAAGCCATTTTTCATGTAAGGCAACATGAAGTTGTAATATGATGCAAATGAATTGTCCCACGTCTTGGCGGTGTAATGCGACAGAACGTTAAACAAAGATGTGCCGTGTGAATGGAACCACAACTTCTCCTACACAAGTCTTTAATTTTTTAACCAGGTACAGGTAGCGAACTGGGTTATGATGTTATAAGTAGCGAACTCGGTTATGCGGTAGCGAATATGTGCGAATTCGAACGTAACGAACTCGACAAGAATCTCAACTCAGAGTTGCATTCATGTTTTCAGAAAGAGATACGGAGCTTGTGTCGAAGATAAACAAGTCGGTGGTTACAGTTCGAAGAGGGCACTTTATGAATTCTGTTTCTGTTAGCCCTGGTATTTACTCATGTGCTGTTGACGCTTTTTTGCAAATCTCTACGCATTTGTGTTTCTTCAATATTAATTTATCAAATTACGTACTAGGGATGAGTTTACAGACCTGCTTTTCAATGTTTGCTCACATTATATCTCTTCGAGAGAAGATAATTCATTATTGAGGGAAATTAGCTTGATGGAGCCCGTTTCGTCACACATAAAAGATCTTTGTTGTTCATTTGCGGCTAGGGATTGTAATGCCTGTTTTAGTCAGATATTTGAGAAAAGAACATTTGGTTGTCCCAAAGAAGAGGAAGAGAGCCTTTTCATGACACTAAGAACATTTGATTCATTTTGTCGCTCATGCTCGGCTAGAGTTCTGTGACTTGGAATAGCGGTATTCTTTTGACAGTAGTGACAGCATATAGATTAAATCAGTTGAGTTTAGATAACAATATGTGGCTAATTTTTGTAACTCCGGCAGATGCTCCAAAACTGTTCATTTTCTACACTGTAACAGAGAAATGCTTCTGTAGAACTGCTATATTGAAATGAACATCAACTTTCATTTAGAAAGACACAACCAGCACTTTTCAGTGACAGCATTTCCAAAAATTGTGTGGAACTTACTTCAAGAAGACATCTTGCAGAACAAAGACAACATTGACGATCTAAATGAGAAATTGCTGTTGCTCGAAAATGTAGATTTTGAGCTTTCTTAGAATTCGAACAACAAACTTGTCGTAACTATGAGAGCCCATGCCTCAACTTCACGGGAAAAGTGAACAGCTAACTGTCTGGAAAAAACAAAAGCGTAGAATTTATGATGTCAGAGTGGTTTTACTTGGCCCGTGAAACACTATCTGACAATTAGTGCATAATAGTAAAAACTTAACAAAAGAAACAATGCAATTAGTGTGTAATACTTACTCGTAGTGTAGTACCTATTTCAAGGGACCAATAAAAAAACTCTATTTACAATCAAGTGATACCATTAAAAAACTTAATAAGGTGATGTAACTTAGCCCATGAAACAATATCTGTTAAGTGCATAATATTAGTACGAAACAAAAAAAAACCATGGAGTAGTAACTATTTTTCGGACAAAAATAAAACATACAATACAAAACGTTGCTGTTTCACACAAAATAACAACAAAACTGTATGGCTGTAATAGATTTCATTGCCATTTACAAACAAATATGTTAACCAGTTACATAGTTGTTAATTTCAATTAATATTCAAACGTTTCTTTTTTAACAGTCGTATGCACAGTATTTATATCCAGTAAAACTATATACAGGTGTTAAACAGATCTTCAAAAGCGGGGGCAGCTCTAGTGAAAACTATTCCTAGTATATATTAGGTGCAAATACCTCACTCAAAAGAAGATCTAAAATTAACTTACAAATAAACCGTTTTTCTTGATTCTTCCAACAGCAAGATTTACTGATTTGAAACCTCAACAAAATATTATTGCTGATTCTTCTGGGATTGCAAGCTGTAGTGCTGAAGGAACTCCAACCCCTCAGATTGAGTGGAGGAGACAAGATGAAACACCGCTGGACAAGGGACGATTTACACAGCTTTCTGATGGGAGGTTATACATCAATCCAGTTCAGCCACAAGACAATGGAACATACATCTGTACCGCCAGACAAACTAAAGGAAGCAAGAGGGTTACAACAAACGAACAAACCATCATTGTGTTTGTTATAAGTGAGTACCAAAATTAAGCAAAGGAATTTAGCAGACAAATGATGATAAAATTATTAATAAACAGCTGTATTTAGAAGGCACTACATGTTTTCCATGCAATGTATTCTTAAACTGAGATTTATGACCAATCTTTTTTGTGATAACTTGACAGGAATCGTTTGTGATTGAAATGAAATGATATATTATGGAGCAAGCATTTTTTATTGCCATGCAGCTAAAACCTGAAATCGATTACTCCCAATAATGGAGGGTAAAACAAAACCTAAGGCCCTGGAAATTAAAGTGTGTATGACCTTTTTTTTTTTTTTTTTTTTTTTTTTTTATTTTTTTCTTATCTCAACTCGGACATTTAATTACATATTTAACTCTTGATAAGGGGGTGTTAGAGCT
>Ga0126343_10001175_pt1 | contig 11830 bp, 5 predicted proteins | sample Cyp2metagenome_FD_92531 | JGI IMG/M metagenome (GOLD analysis project Ga0126343, IMG submission 92531) | Coral microbial communities from Lord Howe Island, Old Settlement Bay, Australia - Cyphastrea 2 metagenome | ecosystem: Host-associated > Invertebrates > Cnidaria > Coral ... | reverse complement strand
GTCGTTAGATCCTTTAGTCCCGTTTAGAATGACTTGATCCTTGATAAATTAACTGAAAATGCTCGCTCGTAAATTAATCTCTTGTAATGCTTGCAGAAGACCCGTTTCGAAAACGTTTAACATCCTTTAGTGTTGGTCTACCGAGAACGGTGTGTTCGTTTGGAAAAGATTTCATCGCCCTAGAAATGAAAGAATCCTTGCTACCTTTTCACGAGGACAACTTTTGTAGATTCCATGTGCTGTACGCATGCAAAGGTGACGCATGCGCGTTAAAGACCAGAGGGCGATTTGTGACTGAACGAGGGGGGAAAAAAAGCTGAAACCTAAACCCAGGCCTCACTGCCTGGGTAAAAAGGTAATTTAAATTATTTCTCCGAAGTCACGGTTCAACGCAACTTTTGGAACGATTGGTAAAGCTACGGGCACTAAAATAACTGCGAAAGCAGTCGGCAAAAACTCAAACTGCGTAAAGAATAATATGAACATGTGGTCATGAACCGAAGCACGTCTGCAAAATTTTAAACTCCTTCTTGCTTTTAAATATTCCTACGCCTCCACGTGAATGAAAATTTATTGTTATTGAACTTTCTTGTGCATTTCTTTCATCTGATTCCCTGTGTTTGTGAAATTTAGCTTTTAAAAGTGAGAGTAACTTGCTCGCTGGGTTTCTGCATATTTAATTTACGGCGACTTCCAGGCGCTTTGTTTACTTAGTTTTTTTACTTGGTTCAAATATTTTTTTGCGTCCTATGAAGTTACTACAGAACGGCCGGGAAAAGAGTCAAAATAGCCAATAATTTAACGCAGTTGAAATACGACTTATCTGAAAATAACTGGCTTGTTTTTGTCGTCTTTTTGTTTTACGACTTTCCTTTCGCAGCACCGAAATATTTTCGTTGTTCGCTTTTATTTTCTTTGTTGTTTTCTCAAACGTTAGCCGCTATAGTACAAGAATGAAATAGAGTTGTATTTGGTTCGAAGTCAATAATAAACTCGTGTTTTTGCAAAGCCAATTTTCTCAGCTTCTGCAGGACATTTTGTCGCGCGGTAAAGAAATAATGTTGTCTTGTTTTCGCATCCGTTTTACACATCAGGTTGAGTTCTCTTCCGTCATTAAAATATATATTTTTATTATTTTGACCCTTTTTTATTCAACTTTAAATAGACGATGTCTTGAAATCTGCATGATCTTGTGTTTATGATTGAGTTGGAGAGCGACAGCGCCCCTCTCACAGAGCGTTTGATCGATTGAGCGACTGAAACTTAGTGCTGTGGCCTACATATGGTAATAATAAAATGAACGACTAAATAAAAGAAAACTATAGATCGATGGAACACAGTACTTTTAATACTGTATAAAAAGTACACTATTAAAAGCAAATTAAAGTAAAGCACCAAAGTGATTTTTAAGCTTACTATTATTAAATACGATGCGGCCAGCGCTGCATGTTGTGTGATTCTACTTAAATCGCTTCCATCCAAGTGTAGAGCAGATTCACCGTTAAACTGAAAGAGACTTTTTAACCGTCCAAATCAACACCTCTGATATTTACAGCTTAATTCCGAGTTCCAATCGTAAAAGACAAGAAAAAAAACATTCTGAAAAGCATTGACAGCAAATGCAAGCTACGCAAGGGCTGCCTTATGGGATATGGCAATAAAAGTTTCTCTCCTGTCTCGCGCAATGACGTCACCAGATCACCTGGCTATTAAGTGGCCACCTCCCATTTTCCCGAGGGTAGCCTATTGTATTATATGTCCACAGGCAGACCACTCTAAGTGTTCGTGTTCACTAAGAGAATCTATGAGGGTTATGAATAAAGCTCTGAAAATTGCACACTTAAATCACGTCTTGGTCTGAGTATCCCAATAAAGTTAAATAAAACCTTAATCGACTCATGTAGGGTGTTTTTTCGCCTTCTTGGGCCGTCTAAAGCATCTTATAGCGAAATTACTTTTGGCCGGTGACGGTTAGGTCAAGAAAGGGAGACTCCCTTTCTCCCGAAAAACAAGGAACCGCCACAAGCAAGGTCAAGCAGCGACAGATCAAACGTTGTTCAAACGTAATATTTTGATGTAGTGTAAAGCAACCAACTATCTACAAACGACTTAGCCGTTTTTGACTTGTGTGTCGACTTATGTGTGTCGAAATAGGGTCAAAAGTTCATGGAATAAGTTAGCAGTGGGCGATGTGTTGTACATCGGACGGTGTGTAAGCAAAAGCAAACTTCTGCTTTATGTGCGACGAATAGCGACAAAAACACGTAAAAACGGCTTTTTGGGCCTGCATTTTACAGCAAAAAAGGCTAAATCACTTTGCAATTATGAGCCTGCGTCTCTTTCAACTTATATAGGTTAGGTAATGTGGCGCATGCTGAAATGTACGCACTCTTCCGTAAATTGAAATTGACGACGGATGATGAGATATTTGCATTTTTAATGTACTTTTAAAAGCTCTCGCGTCGCTCACAATCATTTGCCCAAAGAAATTTTTACAGGAATCTGTAGACCATCCTTCCGCGATTCAACCGCCAGAAGCTCAATCCATTTGAAGGTTTCGCACTAGTGAAAATTAATTATATTCACGAAGTGCTTTAAATTGAATGAAATACATTTCTTCGAAATTTAATTATTTCGCACCCAAAAAGACCACGCAACATTCCCTAAAACCAACCCAGTACACTTTTAAACATTGCACAAAAATATTTGAGTGTTTTAAAGAGGGAAAAATGATGTGGTTTTGCATGCGAGGCTCTCAAACTTGTTTGATAAAATGGTGCGTCAAATGACGATTTTAACGGACTTTGGTAATTTGCATATTTCCTTGAAATAAAAGAATATTTTGCCAAAAAAAACTATCCCGTAGTTTATGTCATGCCCTAGGCTATCTACCATAAGAATATGAGCGAAATCGAACTTTCGACCGTTGCCGAGTTATTTTCCATATTTATGGACAGGGAGTCTTAAATAATATTCAAAAAGTTACCCTGCTGTGAATAGATTCTAAGTAAAAGTTTTTTGCACGTATTGCTCAAAGTCTGAGCGAAAGCTATCTTAATAAGTATTCTTTTCACCTGCCCTTCGTCGTTTACAGATGTACCAGCCAACAGCAAATATGAGAACGCAACCAAGCACAGGTCCCACAATATAATACCACTCCAAAGCCTTCCTGGCAATAGAAGCTAAGTAGGGAACATTAAGGATACAAGACTTTAGTTTGGTAGTTTTTTTTTAGTACTGTTAATCAGGTGGGAGGAACAGTGGCCTAATGTTGGCACACTATACTTGTAGCCAAGCAATCCAGTTTCAAGCCCTGCCCAGGGTCATTGCATTGACTTCACAGTTCACAGTGTCACTCTCAATCTCCCCTTAGTTGTTCAAAAGCTGATTACTGCTAACCCAGGAACAAAATAAATGTGAGCAAGTGTGGAGGCCTCTGGATGTCCCAGGTACCATCCACACACGCAGGCACACACACACACACCCGCAACCCAACCGAGCCCAAGCAAAGCTGCTGTGGATGGTAGCTCCACGGCCAAGGCCTCCATGTCACTGTGGTGGTAGGCTCTGAGGCAACTATCACCTGCATGATCAAGTTCACTGAACATGTTTGAGAAAGTCTGTCAAACGTCCCTTTCATCTTTTGCTGCATTGTTCATGATCCAGCTGATACAGAGAGAAAATAGGAACAGGGAGAGTATGTTTCCTTGATTGACGCCTGTTTTGAGTAAATGGCCTGGCCTTGGCAGTTGTGGTACAGTATCCTAATGATAGTCACTATCTTAGATGGTATTCCTTAGTGTCATAGGATGAGCTCTATAGCACTTCTCTGTGGATACTGTCAAACGCTTTTTCAGTCTATAAAGTTGGGATAGACATCACTAACACTCTTTTTTGTTTCTGTGTTACGTGCTGTTTTATTTTCATATCTGCTCCAAGATCACTGCCAGAATTCCCTTTGCAGAAGTCAAATTCTCTTTTCAAATGTTCCTCTTTGTTCTTCTTTGCTTGTAAGACTCAAGAATGTTATACCCCTCCCATTGATACAATCAGATAGGTCTTCCTTTTTCACCAGCTTCACGATCAAGCCAGTCTCAAAGTCTTCAGGCATATTCTTGGACATCCAGATTTCATGGAGACTCTTCAGCAGGATTCGTGGGCATTAGAAATTCTACTGCTTTTAATAGTTCAGTGCTGATGTCGACTACTCCAGGCTTCGTCGTTTTTATCCCTCTGATGGCTTTGATTTCTTGGATTGATCTCAGTGTTCCTGTCCATGTTTTGAGCGGCTTCAAATATTGGGGTTGTGTTTTCAAGATTTGGATGATTGAGGATACTGTGCAAATGCTCTTGCCATCTCTTTAGATTATCAACTACTTGAGACAACTTGACTTCTGTTTTATCCTTGACAGGGATGTTTCCACTGCTATATCCAACTGCGAGTGTCTTCAGAATGGTATATAGCATATTCAGTTTTTCCTTCTTCTGAATCCAAGGATCCCCTCTCCTGCTTCTCTCACTGTCCAATAGAGGAAAGTGTAGAGGTTGGGTTCTACCGATTGTTCCTTGAGGGCTCGGAAGCGGTTTCTGAGCTCAAGCTTAAATGTTATGTTGGTCTGTGGAACTTAGTTATTGGCAGCTTAATGGTCAGTGTTGCCATCAGCAGCTGGTGGTCGCTCTAGATAGCTACTTCTCTTTGTACCTACTTGTCAAAAAGAGTTCTTACATCTGGTATTAATGATAATGTGATCTCTCTGGGGGTTTGTCTTGCCATCTGGGGATGTCCAAATAATCTTCCAAATTTGTTTGTGCTGCAATAGACTTCCTCAATTGGAAACGCCAAATTATATTCTCCTCACACCGATTACAGGGTGTGTGTCCGTTGCTGTTGATGTTACCACACCCATTCTTCCCCATAATCTGTTCACTGTCATTTCTCAACACAAGGGTTGAAATTTTCTGTCACACACGGCATATCATGCAATTGTACCTCTTGATTGACTTGTTATAGCTTGTCATAGAGAGCAACGTTCTTCTCTTCCTTGGCTTCTTCTGTGGGTGTGAGCACATGAAGATAGTGAGCTTAGTCTATTTGGAGTTAGATATAGCCCCAGGTCTTTCCAGGGGTGTCAACCATTCTGAGTATGCCTCCGCTGCTTTGTCTGACATGATGGTCGCTATTTCCTTCTGCATGCTGGTTGTCCTTTTGTAGTGAGTGTATCACCTTGTGCCCGAATCTTTCTTTCATCATCCCTGGGGCCCATATCTTAAAATCCCCAGAAATTGTTGTGGTCCGTAAAGCCATAGCAAAATCTGGCGCCTTACATTTACACAGCTGTTTTATTCAAATATTCTTAATATGAAAAGACGTTCCTTTCATACAAAAGTTTCAAGCGTGTACACTGTTCTGTTTTTAGCGACAGACGAACTAGAAAATGGCTTTATGGGCTTGTCAAGTGTCTCGGGGTTTTAAGAAACGGGCCCTAGTCCTGTCCATCTTTCTTCACTGAACTTATCGCGATGTCTATTCTGTACCTGGCCATCTCTGTTACAACTTGAGCTAGCTTGTCAGTCTGATACATTTTGCATACATTCCAACACCCAACTCTCCTTGGCCTTTGACGGCAGAAACTGGTTTAGGCAGCACTTGTCATTGGTACAGCTGCTGGATTGTGTTAATTTTGCAGCTGCCACAGCGTAATGGTCTCTGGCCTAGGTTATTGTAACAATTATCTTTTTTGATGGGCTAGGTTTGTCGGCACTATAACCAGCAGCTAACTGGAGGACTGGGGTGTCTTATTGGGTCACCATAAGGCACCATCGCAGAATCCACAAATTCCCAATGATTACTCGTGAAACCTGAACTTCTGTGATGTTATGATACGCATACATACATATGTGCGTATCCTTTACTTCAGGGTCTAGTTGTTTTAGCGCCAACAGGCACTAATTAGGGACACACTAACACACAAGGTATATTACAAATTTGATAAAATGTTAATCGAAATGATAAAATAATACTAAAAATTATAAATCGATACTGATTAAGATATCGAGAAAATTATTACTTGATCAATAATAATCACTTTCGTATTGTCCCTAAGAATAGACGCACTTATAGTTACTCACAACACTATTTACAATCAAAACTATTAACAACTTTTTTAATATTATGGCACTTCGAAAGTGTTGTGCCTTTAAGATAACCTCTAGCTTACAAATATGCAGTTATGAGTATACAATAGTATTGTAGACTTGTAGACTTGTAGTATTGTGGACTTAAGTACTGCCAGCATCATCCTGCCAAATCTAGCAGGAGCTAATCATGACAGTTAAGCCATAACAGTGACAATGAAAGACTACATGCAACATTTGACACCATTTGTAAGGTCAGTACCAGTAATAAATAGAGGATATTACATGAATATATGGAATGTATTTTTGAGTGTTAAAAGCAACGTTTTTCAAATGAACACAGTACACTGAGTGAATAAAATTCGACACAAGAAAATAAAATGCATATCTTCAAGCCACAGTGTAAAGTTCTTCTTGTTATGTAGACAAACTGACTGTTTAGCCAAACAACTGAAAAAGTGGGTAATGACATTATTAATATCCTCACTATAGTGAGCACATGAGAAATACGTCACTTGGGTTGCAGATGTACAATGTATTTTTGAATGAAAAGTCCAGTTTCGAATTCGCTATGAACGCCTATTAAAAGCACTGAAAACAAATTTGCACAGGGTTAGCCTCGACCCAAAGTAAAAAATTTACAAATGCCAGCGAGAAGATGACCTGTTTAAAGCTCTGTGTATTGTTTACTTTTAGAATTCTTGATCCTTCCCGCCGGTATCTGTGAATATTTTCTTTAGGTTGAGGCTAACCCTGTGCAAATGTGTTTTCAGTGCTTTCAATCAGCGGTCATAGTGAATACATGTATCACGAGCACTCTGTTTTCCACCAAAACACCCATGTCTGGTTAACAAATATGTTGTTATGAGTCAGTTACGTAATTGATCACAGATGACATCAAAATGTGGTAAGAGCAAGAAAGTGGAACGCAATAGCTGAGTGAATCACTGATGTTTTTATTACATTGTTATGTCTTCTGTGATCAGTTGCTGAACAAATGAACAGAAACAAATAATCTATTTATTTTATATTACAAAGAAACAACAAGGAGTGTTAGTGATGTCTGTATCTACATCTGTTCTCCAGTTGATCATAAGAACCGATCAAAACGCGAGAATAGTTTGAAATCTTATACAAATGAAAATTATCTTCTACCAGACAAATGGGAAAATAATCTTACCCCTGACATTGATCTCCACAGTAGAGCGGTCCACAATACCTGGTCTGTTGTGTGCTTCACAAGAATATTCACCACTATCACCCTCAACGACTCCCTCAATAGAGAGTTTGCTGAATTTGTCATCTACATGTAATTGTGTTTCAATCTGTGCTCTTGGGGCTACTGCATCATCGTCTTTCTTCCATATGATCTTCACAGTCGCTCTATTGACTTCACAAGTTAATTTGAGGTCATCTCCTGTTGACAGTCTCGGATAAGGCCTTGGGCTTACTTCAGCACTGGGTTTTTCTTTAAAGATAAACACCACCAAGCAATTAATTAAGTTTATTACAAAACGGTGAAATTCGAATGAGTCATGGTCTTACCCATGCGTGTATATTGATTTTGTGTTCATATCGCTCTTTGGAGTTCTGAACTATATTCAGGAGTGAAGGTGCTTCATATTTTTCATTCCCTATTCATCTTCATCAAGTTTGAGCTTTATCTCTGCTAGAGGTATTGGGAAAAAAGATACAATGCTCGATTTCCTAAACACGGAAGGTGAAAACTTGTCATAGATACAGTAGCCAGACGCTTTACTAAAAAAAAGTAATAACAAAAAAAGAATTGAAGCATGCAAGGTTATTCAAATCTGCCAAGAAGCACGATTTGTGGCCTGATTAGCAGTTTACGATTACTTAATTACCTCTGGAGACGGGTAAATATGTTGAGATGTATATAAAGTTGAGCCCATCTATCTCGAACTCTCAAACTAAACAAAAAATAATTAAAAGAAGCTGGCAGCTCAAGATATGAGTGAACTAATGTTCAAGATAGTGAGGTCCAAATGTGTCACAAGTTCACAAATGCAGTTGGCCTTGTGACAGCTCCGTTGGTGAGAGTACTAAACCAACTCTTTAAAGGTCAAGATTTCAAATCCAATTTTTAGACTTTATTCTTCCAGCTGCTTAAGTTACCTTCATTGTTGTGATGAACTTCAATAAAGTACACGTATATGTGCTATTACTGTACATCCTTACCAAAAACATGAAGATATGCAGAGGAAGTTGTTGCATTAGCTTTGTTTTCTGCTGTACACTTGTAGATACCTTCCATTTGCTTTGTAGTGTAAGGCAACTCCAGAAATGATCCTTCACCAAGACTGCTTTGATTGACACCTGATGGGAGGTCCCCACCATTAAATCTCCAGGACAATGTTGGCTTGGGAACACCTGTGGCTTTGCAGCTAAAGTTTATTGGGCGGCCTTCAGGAACAGACATGTTTCTTGGAGAAACATAAATCTGAGGAGAGACTTTTTTACCAAATGTATACTGTTTTAAAATAATGGTCTAAGCTAGTGCAATCAAACAATAAAATAACTCATGCAGTCATTAACCCTTTATTTGGCTTAAGTCTGTGATTTTGTGAGAGCAGAGAATTTTAGCGTTAACAACTTTAAACAATCTAAAATCTCACAAATCAAAAATTGAAACTCAACAGTGAACAAAACTTCCTTTAAAAACAGGATTTTCATAGAAGCGTCAACGATTATGATCGAATCATTAATAAAGCTTACTTTTCACGAAAAGTTTGAAGGTTTGATCACGATAACTTCAACGTGAGTTAAATTAGGAATTTTGGAATCAGTGCAGGCGCTTTAGGACCTCTCCCGGCGGAATATGAATAGTGAATGGTATGGGTAAGCCCAAAATATTAGCTTATAACCTCGACCCTCGGTTCAGCATTAAATATTGCATATTTTTTAGGTTCAACATAATAATTTTTCGTGACTGAGAGTAATACTACTAACAGTTTATTTACATGTACCCTGGATATTTTAGGTTTTACTTAAAACAGGGCATCCCCTTGCATTGTACAAAGTTCAGAAGGTATGGGTCCCGCACAAAAATAATATTGGCCCTCAGAGAGTGATTGCCATATTAATTTGCTCCCATAACCTATTCCAACAGCTCACAACACTATCTTGTGCCAACTGCTAAAACACAGCTTCCCTTAAACTTTAACCGTAACAAGAGTATAAAGAGCGAAAAAAAGGAATAAATTCTTCAGAATTTTCTTGAAAACAAAAGGGCCTTGAGACAAAATCAATCCAACACATTTTCACAATTTACAAAAGTTGTTAATTGATAATTAAAAGAAGAGATCCTTTTCTCTGAGAGAAATAATATACAAACTGCGGTTACAAACATGACAAAACAACGCATGTTTTAAAAAACTCTGATTAATGACTTAACGTTTCTCTAATTCCTAAAAGTAGCAATTCATTGAAAGTAGGAGGAAAAGATTCCTTTTTTTCAAAATTGTGAGGATTGTTGCTTTTTATATACTTATAAGAAATAAAAGTTAGTCTCGCGCATTATATAATTATTATGTGAAACAGTTAATCTTTCATCAAAAGGTAAAAATGCGACAAAACTATCGATGCCATTACTTGATTGGAAAGTGCAAGCACCAGTTTAAATACACCAGTTTCATTAAACCGGTTCAGCGATTGATTGGAAACCAAGATCTTAATAATTTGATACCTTACCTGTTACATCAATCCAAAAAAAGATTTGTGTCTTTCCCGCCGAGTTATTGGCCATACATCCATACAAGCCCGTGTGGTTAAAAGTCATGTGATCAACAATGTATGTGTTATCGTTTCCAAGATCCCCACCGTTCCTAGTCCAGTTAATCTGTAGCGGTACATCACCTCTCACAATGCACGTCAAGGTAAGCATGGAATTCAGTTCAACAGAACGATTTCTGAGTTCCGGATTCAGTGTAGGTGGAGCTTGAAAAGCAAAATAAATGAGTGATTTTGCTGTTATCACGTAATTTTCAAGCATTTATGTTACTTTTAAGGACTAAATAACTGTACTGAGTTAAATTCAAAATCGCATAGCCATGAGGTATAGATTTAAAAGGTTGTATGTACTTGTACTTTTCATGGTTAATTCAAATGTGCACTCTAGAGGTATCAGCTAGTGCATGGCTTTATAGAATATTTTTGTACTACATTCAAATCTGTAAAAGCAAGTACCTTGGGGAAATGTACAGGTAGCTTAAAACAAGTCTCAAAAATTGGCAGTTTGTGGCATAACTTACGAGAAAATCAAATGATCATCGTTTAATGACATAGGAATCACATCAAGACAACAAAAAAGATGTGATAGTTTTCATCATCGTCGCCTTAGATTTCAGACCTTTGCTTGTCGTCATCTTTTTAAAACCAAAGTCTGAAACTACAATCTATTGTTGGCTGCTTAAAACAGAGGTAGAAACAATTAAAGAACCTTGACTTTGGTAACAACAACAACTGAATGTGTTTTTACCTAGGAAGTATTCATATCCCTCCTATGGAAGACCTTTTAGATTGGACCACCCTCCCCTCCCCCACCACCTCTCCTAAATCTACTTCAGTTTCGTACTTCCCTTTAAAACCTTTAGCTTTGGTACTCCCAGCCCCTCAGAATTTCCAGTGACTTGTGCATAACATACATGTAGGTATAATAAACCATTTTCGCTGCACATTTTGTTTTCCCAATACAGATTATGTGATGATACTTAGGAGATTTCATCATTTGCCTTGTTCTTTAAAAGTGTACATGTACTTCCAAGCATGAATATATCTGCATGTACTATTGTTAATGAACAAGACAAAGGATCAAATCTCCTGAGAATCATCACATGATCTGTATTGGGAAAACAAAATGTACAAGCCAAAAAGGTCTATTGGATTAAATTTTCTGGAGTCCAACAATAGAGATGGCTGATTTAAAGGTGTGGAGTTTTTTTACAGTATTTATAAAGACAATAATTTCAAGACTATAACAACTCGTCCGTTAATAGTTTAAGCCCAACTTTACATTGCCGTCAATAAGCAATATCTTACTGAGGAAAGTCAACAAAACAAGTTCGGATGCTTTTAATTGTTGGTACATCCATGATATTTTTTATAAACTTACTTTTAACTGTGATACATATGCTGGCAGTGACATAACCACCAGTATTTTGTGCTTTACAGGTGTACCTTCCCTTGTCTCTGTCTGTTACATTTGCTAAAATGAAAGTAGTCTTCTCTTCAAGCCGAAGGTCTCCATCTTTAAACCAGGATATTTTAGGTTCAGGAGAACCTTTAGTAATATTACACGTCAGGTTGAAACTCTCTCCTTCTTGCAAAGGCCCTCCTGGGCTAGACAACGAAACATTTGGGCGAACTATAGAAAAAAACAAACAATTACAAAGCATGAAACATCTAGATAACGTAGCACAATTTGTTTAAAACCTCCCCCTGCTGAAGAGGGTTTATTATGGGGAGCTTAACCTCTAAGGTCTAACCTCCACCCTTTTTAAATGCCTTTCATGTCAGAAAGAAGGACCCCTCTCATATACGTTGTAATTCAGAAACACAAACCTACATTAATATTATGCTAACTATATTCCACATCTATAATCATGGATTGAGTAACCGCTTAAAGTACTTTTGAAAGGGCTTTTAAAATAACTATTGATGGAAATTTTTCTTACCC
>Ga0126343_10001174_pt1 | contig 11842 bp, 12 predicted proteins | sample Cyp2metagenome_FD_92531 | JGI IMG/M metagenome (GOLD analysis project Ga0126343, IMG submission 92531) | Coral microbial communities from Lord Howe Island, Old Settlement Bay, Australia - Cyphastrea 2 metagenome | ecosystem: Host-associated > Invertebrates > Cnidaria > Coral ... | reverse complement strand
TTTGCTACTTGTATTTGGAAATTGGGAGGGTCGTCGATTTTTAGTATATTATTTGAGGCCTTCTGTTTAATTGTTTCCAAGTCGTCTTTGGCGATTGCGCTGACAAATGCTCCTGAGTCCACCAGAGCATCTACCGTATGGTTGTTCTCAAAATCCAGAGGCACATAAAGCATTTCTTGCTTTCGTTTTAGGACTACTGTAGATGTTAATGGGAGGTACAACTCATTGGTCTGTTCGTCTCTCACTAGCCCTTCTTCAATTAGAGGGGTTGCAGTATTGAGAGGTAGAGTTGTCATCTCCTTGTTAGGGGTAGTCGTTTTGTGCTGTTCTGTATTTTGGCTATTGGTAGAGAAGTCTTTGGAGCAATTGTGGAACGATACTGGTTCATTTCCTGTTTTATTTCCTGGAGATCGTTCCGTGTCATCCACGTATTTCTGTGGTTGGTTTCCCTTGGGTGGCGTAGTTTGACTTGCTACATCAGTTTTTAAAGTTGAGTCTTTAGTAATATTATTAACATTATCTTGTTTTGTAATGGTCTCCGCAGGCTGCTGCCAGACAGCCTCGGGAATTGGTGGAAGTTTGGTTGTTTTATTGGTCTCCGGTATGTCACGTGCATTTCCGGAGTGAAGACGTGGCGTATTTAGTTTAAAGGTTGGGCTGCAGCTTGGACGTTGCCATCCGAGTTATTTTGGGTATTCCTCTGTTGGGCTTGGTTTTGTCCTTCCGGCCGTCTATTCCTGGGCGGCGGCCTGTTGGCTGCGTTTGCTCCAAGGTAACATTTCTCTGTGGAGTGGTTTGTTCTGCCACATGTCTCACAGGGTGGGAAGACAGGTCTAGATCTTCTGTCTCTTTGATTATTTGCATTGTTCGCCTTGTTTGCGACTGGTACTTTGTGGTTGGGGTTGGAATTTGTTTGGGCACTACCATTGTTGTTTTTGTTAGTTGCAGCACTATCTGTATTGTTTTGGGCTTGGTTTTTCTCTCGTTTGAGTTGACGGCATTGATTTCGATAGTGGCCTGGCTTTTTGCAATGGTGGCAAGTTGGTTTGGGCTTTTCAGAGTTTTGCTGTGTGCCTTGTTGCATCACAGTATTGATTTGCATTTCATCTGGAGCTTCCAAGCCATTTAGTTCCAACTCCCTTTCAAGATGTGACACAATCTGTTCATAAGTGCCATTCTCCAAATGCGCCTGGTTAATTGATTTCTTCAGGTGTGGAGGCATTTTGGCATAGATGAATTGTTCTATTATCGCTTGTGCTGCAACTCCGAATGCATCTTTGGCTAATTTCTGGAGTTCGTCAAGGAAATCAATTAACTTCTGGTTTGTTGGATTGAAGACTAGTCGTTGAAATTTGTGTTTTGCCGTAGCCATTGACTGAGGTTTCACGTATTTCCTACGGAACACAGTCAGGATTTCTACTAGATTTCCTCTGTTGGGGTTCGTGATGTTTTTGAAAGTCTGCAAAGCATCACCACGCATGAGAGAGTGGAAGTAGTTGATCTTGTCTTCTTCTGTCAGCTGGTTGTGAATCTTCAAACTCGTTTGGAATAAGTCTTCAAACAGCTCGAATTTCTCTGATTTTCCATCAAACGTGGGCATTGTCGTTGTGAGAGATTTCGGCAGTTTCGAAATTCGGCTAATGTTGTTGTTGAAATTGGCTGAATTACTGTTCGTTGCCAATTGCTGAAGGGCCAACAAAATCTGGTCTGCCTCTAGTGTCGCAGGGGTATTCTCACTGCGAAATTGAGGTTGACTTGTGGAGCGCGCCTTCTTCTGTTTCCCTGATGAAGTACTCGTGGAGCAGTAGGGAATTTCTTCTTGGGTTTCAATAGCCATGTGAGGGTGGTGACGACATTCTCTTGTAACTCCTGTCACCATGTGAGGGTTAGTTTCTGCCCCTGAGATGGGGGAAGCAAACTCCACTTCAGGCCCAAGATCGTCTGAGGGACGATCCTCATTGGTTCCCTGGTTCTCTAAATTGTTGCTCCTAGAGGTTCCGGGGGCAACTACGGAACAAGTCCGAACTTGTGGGTTCAAGAGAAGCTCGTCAAGTTTCGACAAGGCTCCCAGAATACGCGATTCCGTCCTGCTAAATTCCTTCGAGAGCTTTTTAGTAACTCTCCCTTCAATCTCCTCGGAGACCTGAGAGATATACTCCTGAGTAAGCTCTGGATCTAGAACGCTCGGTGCTTTCCCACTCCTTGTACTTTCAGGTGTTTCTCTCGAGACTGCTGCTAACTTTCTTTTATTTCTCAGTGTTGCCATTTTGCTTGGGGAAAACCTTTTCAGCTGTGAAGACTGAATTTTCTACTTTATGTTCTTTATTCAAAATGATGCTCCTCTTCTAATATGAGGGAAAAAAAGTCTTCAAGATTCAAACAGTCACAAACGTCAATAAGTGTATTGTACTTGTAGGCAGCAATTTAAATAATAATATTGTACTTTCATTTCTCCTATTTATACCTTTCCTTGGCGGGAAACATAATTGTTTACACGCCAGATCAAGGTACAAATAGGGAAAAGTACTTTAATCATATTATATATCAAAGGAAAAAGATGCCGACTCTGGCGGGAAATAAACACTCTTCCATCCATTTCTTCCCTCACGGACCGCGTCCTTTCCATCTTTCGACAGAAAAGGTACAGGTCCGATCCGTCGGAAAATGGACATCAAAGTGGTTATTCCCGCGCCGACATAATAAATACAAACATAAACATAAAATCAAAGGTATTTCCATAATTGGATGATACTTAAAAATGCACCGTAAATAAATAGGAAAATATGGAATAAATATGTATTACTACTGGAAATATTCATGGTTACATGTTTGCATCGATTAAAGATCATTTTTGGAACAAACTAGGCATAAATCCTAGCCCGTTCCACGTTTCTACTAGGTTACGGCTCACTCCAGCCGTGGTGGCACGTGGCGGCTACGTGCCGCTTGTAGCACTGCCTTCCGCAGTACTACTGAGAGGAAATGAATCCGGTGGCACGTAGACAACACGTGGCCGACCAAAGTTGCGTAGCCTAATAGCGCATTTGATTGGTTAAGGTCTCTAGTGACGTCACCAGATTAGTTACGACGGAACACATACGGAACAAATATTCACTTTTGGAGTCAAGCTCTTTCCTAATAGTTAAATTATTGAAACTTTTGAAAGCTAGTTAAAACTGTCAATCTAAATAGATTACAGCACAATCAAAGGTGGATTTATATACTAATTATTGAGATTAATTATATAAAATAGCACCTAAAATAAATATAAAATACAATGAATATCCGTTTGTTCCGTATCTGTGCCGTCCCAATAAGGATCAGTTCACCAGAGTTCCACGTACCGGGTACGTGCGTTTTTATGATATGGGGGGCACGTAGTTACTACGTGCCTTTTTAGGAATGGAATCGTGTGGGGTGGCACGTGGACGCCACGTGCCACTTACGTAGACCATTCGTATTTTTGTGCATTAGTGGGGGCACGTATATATACGTGCCCATATGTGTGCACACAATTAAAGTACATCAAATATTAAATGAAATCATCAATTTAATAGTTTTGAAAGTTAGTTTAAAATGCTGGCACGGCTCTACTTTCTCCTCGATGGGCCTGGAGTGTCCTTTCTTGCAGGGATGGTCTGCCCGCAGGCTTCGCAGATGTGCTGCGACACTCCCCCGTCTTTTGGAAAGGACATTCCCAGGCTTAATCTGCGTTTTTGTGGTCTTGGAGGCGGCGGGGTAACATCAGGGCTCGGTGCAACAGGTGGGTCCCTGCGATCATTGGGTTCGGAGTCATTCTCTGAGGAGAGGTCCCAGTAGACCCGTCGAGGCTCATCACTGGTATAAAAGGTGTTATCGTCAGTGCTCGAGTAGGTCGTTTCCCAGCTTCTGAATGCACTAACGTTCATGGGGGGCGTCGATATCGATGAAACATCTGATGGCTCCGGAGATTGCGGGCTGCAGTTGTCGTTGTCATCATTTGTCTCTCCCCCATTGGTTGCTAGTGCCATTGTCGCCAAAATATTAAAAGGGTTGGGCGGCAGGTTCAAATCGTTCAGACTTGGGGGTATGATTGGAAACTGATGTCCAAAGCCATACGGGATCGTTGGGTCGTTGGAATCAGAGTCGATTATCACAATTTGCGGCTCAGGCGATGCGATGGAGGATAGTGATGGCATTTCTTGACCATCATTGCCTGATATCTCTGTGGAATTGAGAACAATCGGTGTGTTTGGTCTGGGTAGACTTCGGTCTTCAAATGATTGTTCGACATAAAAGACATCAGAATCACTCGAAATATTGGCTGACATCGTTACTTGTAGTGATTAAAGATTGATTAACTGAGCTGAGCAACTGATTTTGAAAATGAATATGGTAGAGTGATCAGTATTGCGGGTATATGCGAATCAACTTCTCTGAAACGGGACTTCGTTTGATGTTCCCGCGCCGCTGCTCTGCATCAATGAAAGTAGAAGGTGAAAAGTGCCGCTCAAGTTGATGAGATGTAAACAAATCTCAAAATGGAGTCTCTAAATTTGAGGAATGCTTGAGTATGATTCCTCAATGCATCCTTGAAAATGCATGCTGACGTCATTGCTGGCAGACAAATTAATCAGACTTTAAATAAAATAATAAAGAATTTATGAATGAATATGTAAATCCACCATGTAAATTATTAGCTCATTAGCCCATTAGCCACGTCTTTCACCACTTTCTGAATGGCGAGTTCGGAGAATCGATTGACCGCTCTCTTTACTGAGGGCGTGTCAAGTTCAGCAGAGGGGGAGTTGGCGATTGACGAGACGACTTCGACTGTGAGTTTGGTTGCAAATGTGTGCGTTGTTCCTGGAGAGCCAGCAATTGTGGAGGAGGATGGAGATCACGCTGGAGAGTCTGGTAATGCTGTTTCTGGTGAGGAAAGCACTGTAGGCTATGAAGAAGGAGAGGGGGATGACAACAACAGCTTTGTTGACATCATGAGTGGAATCAGCGCTGCGCGTGGTGCTGAATCGGAAGGTTGGACGTTTGCGGAGGCGTTGGTACGGGCAAACTTGTCTGTGGAAGCTCTGGCAGAGGGTGCTGTGCATGCATCTCGTTTGCCCACACGTGAGTCTTCTTTCTTCATATCTCGTTAGCTTTGGTTTGCTGGATTCATATGGTGGCCACTCATATTTTCCATAAGCTAGTAGACAGCGCGCGCCTTGTCATGAAGAAGGCATCATGGGGCTGGTTTGTTTCAGAATTGGATTCGTCTGGTGATCTTGCCTGTCAACCAGAGTCAAGTGATGCTTGTCCTCGGGTTTGTTCCGGGACAGAGGTCGAAGTTGGGCGCACATCAGGTGGAGACAGTCATGGCGCCGCAATAGTTGCTCCCATGGATTTCGAGTCAAGTATGCATATTTCTACGTGTTTATAGTGGGGGAGATTTGGTCAGTCTCATCTCTGTTGTATTTTCAGGTCCAGTAGAAGTCCCAGAAGTTGAATTCGGAGAGGGGGACGTTTCGACAGAAGCTGAATTGCGTGGACAGAGGAGGTCGAGGAGTGCCAGAATTTCACGTCGCCTGGTACCTTTGGCTCGGAGTGCGTCCGCTTCAGTTGACTTCTCGGGTCGCGACCACAGTCGGGCATTGCTGGAGCAGGCTTTCGACGACGGTTGGTATCAATTGAGGTTGAGGAATTGCTATGTGGCGTCCCACAGTGGTTCCTCATATCCATTGTTTTGTTTTAGACCATTTTTCCGTTGATCCTGCTATCACGCCCATCAATGCGACGGGTCACCAGCTGGTGAGCTTGTGCCGTTCTGTGTGTGCTGAGGAGCGGGCGCAGATTCTGGACCCAATTGTTTCAAGTGAGTCTTGATTCCTTCAGCAGCGCATAATGTTTTTTTCCCTTCATTCTCCTGTGCATCGCATTGTTCTTTGGCGTTGTTCTTTCACATGGATGCGATTTGTTTGTCCCAGTCTTCATTCAGATTTGCTGTTCACAGGATTAGATGATGTTCTGGGTCGGCTGGAGCAGGTGGAGCAGGGACCATCACGTGTTGCTCCTCGGTTGGGCGATACCACTGACACGAGTGGTGATGAAAGTGATGCTGGCGAGCCGCGGAGGAGATTGCGTTCGAGGAAGGCTTACAAGATGAAGCGAGCTTGGGGAGATAGTGACGTTGGGCGATTCTTTGTGACTGGGCCCACAGATGCAGCGACAAAGCCCAGTCATTTTTATTGCAGAATTTGCCGTAAGGACGTTTCTGTGCTGACTCATGGCCAACACGAGATTCTGCGGCACTTTCAAGGCAGCAAGCATTTCCCGCGCGATCAGCGGTTGCGATTGGAGACGCCTGGTTGGGAAGTGCTTGACTATGAGGGAAACATCATGAGTCCAGCGGAGGTAGAGCGCCAGCGAGAGAGGATCATGGGGGCTCCTTTGGTCGTGAGAGACAGGGAGTACCCCTTCTGTGAGGACGTCATCGTTGACGAGACTGGCGCTGTGGACCCGAACTTGGGGGTGATGGCCAAGGTTTCCTCCCTCATCGAAGTGCTGCGTCTGGGTGGAAGCTATGAGCTGGTCTACCGTCTCTGGGCGCAGTTCACTTTGTCTGCCACACGTGTTAACGTTGACGTCACGTGGTCACGCGACGAGGTCTTGGTTAGTAATCACCAATTGCTCACGTATATTCTGCGTGGCCCATGCGCATTAAGGTTGCTTCTTCTTTAGTCCATAATCTTGAATGGGATGTACCCGAGGATCCTTTCGCGTTGTGTGAGGTGGGCGAAGTCACACGAAATGTGCAGTGTGGAGCTGGAAGAGGAAGGTGACAAGGTGCGGGTGTTTCTGCGCACTTGGGATGTGGACACCTTCTGGCGAGTCTGTGTGGCCACCCTGGACCGCTACAGCAGCGATCCTCATCAGGAGATCACTGCATTAGGTCGTGTGGTTGATGCGCTTGGGTCGGACGTGGCAGTAACTGCTATCATCGGTGGCTCGACTGTGCTGGTGGAGGCCTTTCGCGAGTACCTGGGCAATGGGTATCGCCAAAAACTCATTGACTACCCGGTCTTTGATCTTCGGCTTTTTAGACGCTGTCTGCAACGGACCTCCTCGAATGTGTTTGGGAGTTTGGACGGGCTGGCTATGACGGAATTCATCGTCAACCGATTGAAGGGCGCTGAGACGCGGGATTGGATGTCCTCCCGGCCCGCTTTGAGGAGAGCCATTCTGACCAACGATCTGAGTATGCCCCATTTGGTCGACGTGGTTGCCAACATCATCGGCGTTTGGCCCCTCATTGTCTCCTACTTGAAGGAGACGGGACGCAAAGACGATGGGGATAGTCTTGTGGTAAGGTCTTCCTTTCTTTTTCGTTTTGGTGCCCTTGTAGTTACCGTCTTCATTGTGCTGCGTTGTGTTTCAGCGGAAGGGAATTGACGGGTACTTCTACATGGACCAGATGGCTCGCATGAAGTTCCGTCTACTGCATCTCCTTCTTTAAATCTGTAAGCAGTCACATTTGTCTTCCCTGTTCCAGTTGGGAGGGGGCACGTTGGGTTCGGTAGGGCGCTTTGGCCCCCCCCGGGAACACACCAGTGCCGCCCCATGGAGATTCCATGTTTGTTTGGGTGGTGGTTTGAACATGGTAGGGAGACTTTGGTGGGCGCTCTTTATCGTCGCCCTGTCTATAACACATGTTCCTGTTTCAGTTGCCAATAATTTCGTGCATCCTCCTACTGCAGCTGATCATGGCTACCACGCCTTTGGGGAGTTGGCGCGATTCGTGTACTGCTTGCTGCAGAAAGTGAAGAAGGCGTCGTCTTTGCCTCTTGTCGAACAATGGGAAGAATACGTTGTTGCTAATCATTCACGTTTTGCACCAATTGATGAGAAGCACTTTCTGGAGGGGACGCGTGTGATGGCTGCATTGGGCAAAGTCAGCAGCCATTATTTACAAAAGGAGTTCCGTCGTGATGCTCGCCGGTTCTTGGAAGATTTTTTGAATTGTGTCCTCTCCACCGTTGCGGCACGCTCAGTCATCGGACAAGGGCTGAGTTGTTTTTGTCCGGCAATTGTGGTTGCTGGGGACGACGTTGCTCCACTACAGCTTTTCAATAAGCTTTTGGATGGGCTGCTGGAGAAAGGCTGGATTAGAGGAAGCGAAGTTGAGGCGTGCCGGGCGGAATACCAGTCTTTCGTTCAAGAACAGCGGCAGCTGGAGCGGTCGTCCACGAGGAGCCGCCCTGACGCAGGTGACGTCCTGTCGTTCTGTTCTGGACAGGCTGGTTTCCGTGCTCGTCGGCACCTGTACAAAGTATGTATCGTAGCCAATCAAGTTGTGTCTTTTCGCCCCTGAAAATTGTCTCAGCATTTCATGCATGTCTTTCTTTTAGGTGTTCCAGTTGACGGCTCTTGTGATCCGTGGGTCATCAGCGAAGTGTGATGATTTCACAATCAATTTGGATCGTGTCACCATTGATAAAGAGGAAGTGCGTGGTGTCCTGCTGTGTGTGCAGGACTTTGTTCGGAGCCCGCACTTCACGCAGAGAAATTTCTTTTCAGAGACAGGGTTGACTATGCTCTCTGAGTCTGTGGCTGTTTCTAATAGCATCACGTCAAGCCCTGTGTATGCTCCATGGAGTGTTGTTGCTTCCTCTGCTGCTAGCCAGGTGATTGCCGACATGTGCTCATGTTGGGATCGGGTTGTTGTTCGTCGTCGGTCTACGAAAGACACGAGTGAGCGCTGGCATCATGGAAGCGCCTCTCGAGTTGAGTCACCAGCAAGGCCAGGGGTGAGGATATCGGACGTGGTTGAGGAGGGTCGCGTCGAATACGTGCCTGTTTGTCCGCCTGTTCTTGGTTCTCCTGGGCCAAGTAAAATCAGTTCTCCTTCGAGCAAGAGGAAGAGGAAAATCACCCGTAGTCCGGTGAAATTGCCACGGAGGTTCGAGGTGTCAAGTCCCCCTGTCAGTCCCCCAAGGCGGTCTTTGGTAGAGGACCCGAGTTTTGCTTCTGCCTTGGCTGCATCATCTTCTCGTGGGAAGTCTCGCCGGAGTGGACGTGATCGTCGCGTTGCTCCTGTGTTTCAAATGGGCTTTCCATAAACAGAATTTCTGCATCATTTGAACATTTTAGTTGTCTTCGTGATTCGCCAATTTGTATTGATTTTAGCTCTTTGCGCCTCATTGAACTGCCTTCTGATTGATATTTGTTGTTGATTGTATTCATGTAATTGTAGTGTATTAGTCCAGAGAACAGAGAAAAAGAAAAATGAATAATTGAATAATGAAAGAATAATCCGGCCGAATATAGAAAAATCTTCATGAATTTAGTGTTTAGTGGCCGTGTTTTGGAATAGTTTCTATTGTGTAGCAGATGATTGAATCGCCAGGGAATATCCACAGCTGAGGTGTGCTGGTAATCTCAGGTTGGCACGTGCGCACCACGTAGCACATTTGTCTGAATTTGTAGGGAGCGACTACGTGCGCGCCACGTGCGCCACATTTGTTGGAGTGTCTACGTGCGCGCCACGTTCGCCACATTTGTAGGAGCAGACGAATTAATATCTGTAGTCGTCATTGCAATTAGGCTTCGGGTTATGGCGCAGATTGTATTTGGAGCTGCGGGGGTTGCTCGGGCTATTTCCCTGTTGTCCCGAGCTTGTCCCCACATCTGGTTCCATAGGGGTATACGTAACTGGTACGTCGCTCGTGTCATGTATTGGGGGAAATATTTCTGGGGAACACTCGTGTGTGTTTCCTCGTGTGTTCCTCATTTCCTCCGTTGTAAAATCAGACTGTACTGGAGTTTCTCGTTGATTGGGTGGCGTTTCATTGTCGCTCTCGGCGTCGAAAATTGGCGGCTCAAAATCATATTCCCACGCCCTCGCATATAAGTCGTCGTGATATAGACTCACTTCAGGATCGGATTTATATTCTTGCGGCTTGACTGTGATGTCTGCTGGTAATTGGCGGGGTGTGAACTGACGCATTCTCATTCGGTGCAGCAATTGCGTCTTATTTGTGCCAATTTTACGCACCAGATAATTGTTGTTCGGTAGCACTTTCTCAACAATATACGGGCCAACCCAGCGAAATTCGGTGAATGGAATTTTGCTTCCTTGGTGATCCGCTTTTGGCTGCAAGATATATACATAATCTGCTTCTTTGAGTTTTGAAGCGTTGGCCTTTTTGTCGTAATAGGCTTTGTATTTAATATACGCCTGCATAGTATTCTTGCGCACATCTTGGTGAATCATTTCGGTTTGCTCGAGAATATCTTGGGCAATTTGCGAGGTAGGAATAGGCTGCTGTTGGGGGCGAATTCCCAATTTTAAATCCAAAATGTTGTAGGGAATTCTGCCGTGAAAAACTCGGCTTGGCTCACAGCCAATGCTTGTGTGATAAGAAGTGTTATAATTGAGAACTGCAATGTTGACGTATTTGTGCCAAAGTGATCGTCGCTCGCCTGTCTCAATTTTGAGTGCTTTTTTGATTGACGCATGAGACCGCTCAAGTAGCCCAATTGTTTGAGCGTGCTTGGTAGTGGCGTGCTTTAAAGTAACGCCAAGGACGCCGGCCACTTCTTTAATTACATGTGACGTAAAGGCTGTACCTTTATCTGAGATGAGCGTCGTGGGTAAGTAGGCGTGCTTAGTCATGATGTTAATTAAGACTTTAGCAATTGTGCAGGCGTCTTGATTGACTGTTGGGTACGCGAATAAATAGCGGGAAAACACATCCATAGCTGTCACAATGTTTTGATAACCACCAGATGGCGGTAATTCTGGTACCAAATCAATTTGAATTGCATCTTCGGGCGCAGTAATGTGTTCGTTTGGATTTTGCAGGGGAGGGCGGGTGAGATTAGGGTGAATACGAGATTCTCTGATGCATTGCTCACATGACATGACCCACTCCCTGATTAATTGCGCCATTTTAGGAAAGTAATATTTCTCCCTGCAAGCAATTATTGTTTTAAAAATTCCTGGGTGCTTGCCAAATTCTCCATGTAGGCTGCGTAGGACTTCTTTAACTAATTGCTTGGGAATGAGAATTTGGTAGTATTTTACGCTACCTGTTTCTCCAAAATACTTTCTGTATAATAGGCCATCTTTAAGAATTATGCGATCTTCATTTGCTTTGTAATTTCTGTATCGCGAATCTGTCATTATTAACACTTCATCAAATGGTTGGCCTAAAATTTTCAGTTTCAGGTTCTTTAACACGAGATCAACGTCCTGCTCTACTCGTATTCTTGCAGTTGCTTTAATTCCGTTGATGGAATACGACGTAGTGTTCCCATCGATCTTTGTGAATTCTTTTACATTCGTTTTCAAAATATGTAATTCTTCGTTCGCGACCCATTGCTTCGCGTTTTGTCGCGATTGCTCTTTCCGTTCAAGAGTCTGTTCTTCTGATTCTTTAACATCGTCTGCGGATGTGAAGAAAAATTGTTCTTCATCGGCGACATCGGAGGAGGAGGTCGTTACTTCAATAGGCGTTGTTTGAATATCCTCCCGAATTTTGAGACGTATTTTCTCCGTGACTTTAAGCTCGAGTCTGGAGAGAAAGTCAGCTGCAGTGTTGACTGATCCGGCAATGTGTGCTATTTTGAAATTAAATTGCAACACATAATCACATGCATTCCAGAGTGTTGGGGGGATTGCCTTTGTTTGGAAAAAGCGGGTAACTGATTTGTTATCTGTTAGGACAATCGTTGGCTTTGTTGCTTCCCATAAAATATGCGCAAATTCAAGAAATGCCATATATATTGCCAAGAATTCTTTAGAATATATGGACATTTTGAGTTGTGCAGGGGAGAAAATTTTTGAGCCGAATGCCACGGGGGCATA
>Ga0126343_10001173_pt1:7500-11842 | contig 11842 bp, 5 predicted proteins | sample Cyp2metagenome_FD_92531 | JGI IMG/M metagenome (GOLD analysis project Ga0126343, IMG submission 92531) | Coral microbial communities from Lord Howe Island, Old Settlement Bay, Australia - Cyphastrea 2 metagenome | ecosystem: Host-associated > Invertebrates > Cnidaria > Coral ... | reverse complement strand
TTCACCACTTAGGGCTAGAGGAAAACGGGGGTTCACCACTTAGGCTTACTTAGGCTTACTTAGGCTTAAAAGTCCAGTCTTAAAGTTCCAGTCTTAGGGTTATAGGGCCCAGTCTTTTAAAATTGTTACAGCGTCTCTTTGGTTCTTGTTTTTTTTGCTGGTTGTTTGTTTTCTTTTTTTTTTCCCCCCTTTCCCCCCCCCCCCCCCCTCCCACCCCCCAAGCAATGTTGTAGTTTGTGCAGCCCTGTACACTTAAGCCTGTCCTGAAAGCGTTTCATCCCAACATTGTTTGGAGGGGGAGGGGAAGGCCATTCTCAGTATCGACGTGTTTAGAGAAGTGCATATTATGCTACATCTGATTATTTGATAAGTTTAGGATGTGGAAGCAAGGTTTCCATAACTGTTCCAAGGATTTTTGTCATCCATTCTAATTTAAATTGCACATGCTTTTGTGTCTCATCTTGAAAGATGCATGACTGGAAGCATGCAAAGCAATATAATAAGATGGAACTTTTTTGGATTTATTTATTTATTTCAATTTCTGGCATACAAACAACAAACAACATACAGTTTATAAATGTAAAAAAATAAAAATAAAAATAAAATAATATAGGCAAGCCATGAGGATAATCTGTTAAAGAGTCAAAGACATGACAGATACATGTACATGACAGATCACCTAATATAGACCTCTTTCATAAATGGCTGCCAATTTAAAATTATTTTGTATTGATTTAAATTAGCCTTACTAACCTCGTTTCAGAGTAAAATTTCTTTTGAATTATCAACTTCAGAATGAGGTCAGTAAGGCTAATTTTAATACTGGCAAAAGAATTTATAATTAGCCGCCATTTATGAAAGTGGTCTATGGATACAATATAAATATTAAAAGCATACATATCGTTAAAATAAGTGATTGAATAAAAATAGAGGCATGAGTATTTACAAACGGTCATTAATATACGAGCATTCAGCTCTCTACCTTACTTCATCTAAAATTAAACGAGACATTTTTTTACATAAGACTTAAAGGCTTCCAGGTTGGGTGCTAATCTGATCTCTAATGGTAAGCAGTTCCACATTTCAACAATTCTGTTAAAATAACTATGTTTAAATTTAGTAGCAAGGTTAGACACTTAATTTTGAGAGCACTCGCTATTCGGGAGAGTGACCCTCAAAATGCACTCGCCCGGACCAGTTTTCACTCGCCCAAAAGAAAATTCCTGCAGTTTGCGAGCAAACATGTCTGTTCTTCTCAGACGCGGTCTTTTTGACTTTATTTTAGGCGCCATGTCTACCTGATCACAGATGGCTCGATAGTGACCAGCAGTATTACTTTTTACATATCATGCGTTATGTAATTATCACTAGAGTGAAGCCATTTTGTCTAGCCGAATGTAGTACATCACTTGCCTTTCGCAATATAAAACTTTGTAAAATAGGAATGGTAAGTTTACGTTTAGGAATTTTCTTGCCAAAATGGAGCATAAAAACATTTTTTATTTTGCAATTTAAATAATTTCTTGGTGACGAAAATTGCACTCGCCAAACGGGCGAGTGATCGAGAATTTGCACTCGCCCGACACTTTTGACACTCGCCTGGGCTGCCTGGGCGAGCGGGTGAGTGCTAATGTCCGACACTGGGTAGTCCTAGGGAAGTTTAGCTTTAAAGAATAGTCGTCGACATGTCTAAACTTGTACGGATCAGCCTGGGAATAAAAGTTTAGCAACAGGGTTAAGTCTATGTTAAGGTAGCCATTAAAAGCTTTATACAAGAATGTAACATCAAAAAGGTAGCGTCTCTTTTCAAGGGACAGCATGTTTAGGCATTTTAAGCAATCTTTGTAGCTGATATCATTTTGTCCTAAGATAAATTTTGTTCCCTCCGTTGAATGCGCTCCAATTTGTCAATATTTCTTGAAGTATAGGGCGACCAAATTACCTATCCATACTCCACTTGCGATCTCACTAGTGTGTAATACAAAGTTTTCAAAGTCTCAGTATCCTTCCAACCTCTACATGTTCGTTTAATCAGGCCTAAAATTATATTAGCTTTACTTGTAATTGTGTCAATATGAGAGTTCCAAGAGAGATGATGACTTATGGTCCAGGAGTCATAAAAGACAATGATTTCAGAATGTTGAATTTTTTATTCATGAAGAATCACATCATAATATGGAGATATCTTGTGATATTGATATTTGTATCTTCATAAAAAAAATATCGCAGTTCACAGGTGCATAAGTGTATTGTTGTAGCACTAGGATTGACATCAGGCAGATTTGAAGGTGGTGAAGTCATTCTGGGAGAAATTGCTTTAAAAATAATGTGAAACTGTATCAACATGTATCAACTCTCAAATATCATAGGTATAGGCCTAAACTGTCAGTACACTGTAGCTTATTCAGCAGGTCTTGGTACATAGCTTGATGTACATCTAAAAAAAAGAATTGGCAATGGAAACTTCTCGGGTGGTCAACCATGTCTTACACTGTACATGTAGATTCAAATTATTCGTACAAAGTTGTTGTCGTTCTTTGCACAAAGTTGACGTTGTTTTGAAGAGTGTGGTCGTTGTTTGCACAAAGTTGACGTTGTTTGCACAAAGTTTTGTACAAAGAAAGAAGAAAGTTGGCAAGTTAATTTTGATATAAAAAACCGCTTCATACCGGCTGCAAACTTAGACTGGCAAACATTCACTATTGTCTTCGCAATCTAAGACGTTTTATACATGCCGGTTATTTCCCTAACGTTGACTGTGTTACATTGTTTCGACATTAAAATGACCGAGCGTAATGCGATTACAATCTCCCATTGCCACTATTATTGTAAACTATGTTATATTAAGTTGTATCTCTTCTGTAAAGAGTGTTAAATAATAAAAACTTGAAAACTAACGATTGATAGGAATTACGCCTAATTGGATTATTGGATTATCATCTCACGAAATGTTCAGCAGTTAATCAGTGACTGTTAAAAGCTGGATTAAGTTTCGGCATGAATTTAGGGAAGACGAGAAGAGGATTTAACAACTTAGTGCAAATTTTCCCCAAAAAAATCTTTCCTTAAATATCAAAAAAGCCCAGTTTGGAATAGCTGTCGCTTCGCTACTGAGTTAACAGGATTTCAGTGAATTACAATGTAGCTCGATTGTGGCTACGTATGAGGACTAGGAAAAAGTAGGTCCGCGTTGCGTACATATTGTTAATGCAAAATCCATGAACAATAACAGTTTGAGTAGACTGCTGGCAGTCTGTTTTTCTCTCAAAATTTCAGCAGGGATTATGAGGAAGAGACTATTTGGCCTAAAAGAGAATGGGACGAGACATGGGCGCAGCACGCACGTCTCGCCTTCTTCCCCACTCGGCCATACCACCCTGTCTCGCCTTCTTCTCTACACGGCCAACGCCACTGTTTGCGTTCCCGATGACTAAACGCTCGTCCTAGTGACCCTTAGAGAAAAAAACCGGCTGCCAGCAGACTACAGTTTGCGCGAAGCTACGATATGGATGACTTTTCCATTATGCTATGACACATTTGCGTTCACTTTCTTTCGTTTGCGACGCAGGAGGAAAATGCCCCTCGGAATGGATGCCTTTCAGTTGCTGCTCGCTGAGGAACCCTTCGAATACTCTCCCCGAATAAGCTTTCACAACTACTATGGTATTCGAATGCGTTCGGATGGCCGGTATGTCAGTTATTCTGATCCATTCATCCTTGTCTGGATCATAACATTTCACACATGTATTTGGTTCTGAACGACGTCTATGAATCATCTCTGACCTGCAAAGAGCATACAGTTGGTCACCAACTGACAGAAGACTGGGAAAAGGTCCTGGTCTAATGAAGAAGCTTGAAATAAATTGCCACTCATTTGTTGTTTCACTGTATACTTCACATTCAGATCCTCCTCGATTCTCCACCCAATCCCATCCTGCATTTCCCGCGATGAAAATTCTCCCCTTACATGCAGCTCCGCTCAATTGCGTTTTCGGTTGTTGAATGTCAGCTACTTTGTCCCATTGGTTTCTTCCAATATTGTACCTGTAAACATCAGTAAGGCGTGTACGGTGCTGATACTTTCCTGTCGCAAACACTTCTTCACCGCCAATAAAATAGACAAAATCGTCTTTGGCTACAATGCAAACATTTTCATTTGCCCTCAAATGATCAACTGAAGTGACTTCTTTCCACGAATTTGATTCCACTTTGTATTTTAAAATGAAGGAAACACATTTCTTCCTTTCTTCGCCTGTAACATCGCTTGTTCTGTAGTTCACTGCTTGCTTTTCAGACACCAGAGCGTATATTTCATCATCATTGACGAGAAATAATATCACTC
>Ga0126343_10001173_pt1:0-2500 | contig 11842 bp, 5 predicted proteins | sample Cyp2metagenome_FD_92531 | JGI IMG/M metagenome (GOLD analysis project Ga0126343, IMG submission 92531) | Coral microbial communities from Lord Howe Island, Old Settlement Bay, Australia - Cyphastrea 2 metagenome | ecosystem: Host-associated > Invertebrates > Cnidaria > Coral ... | reverse complement strand
TGAAACATCCAGCAACCAAGAGCATACAGTTGGTCATCAACTGACAAAAGCTTGGGACAAACCCCTGGTCTAATGTAGAAGCTTGCAATAAACTGCCATTCATTTGTTGTTTCACTGTATACTTCACATTGACACGTTACTAAACGATATCCCCATTCTACTCTTCCAGCGATGAAAATTCTCCCCTTACATGCAGCTCCGCACAAGTTCGTTTTCGGTCGTAGAATGTCAGCTACCTTGTCCCATTGGTTTCTGCTAATATTGTACCTGTGAACATCAGTGTAGAGTGTATGCTTCTTATACTCATCCTCTTCTGCAGGAAACCATTCTTCACCGCCAATAAAATAGACAAAATCGTCTTTGGCTATAATGCAAACAGTTCCTCTTGCGTCCAAATGATCAAATGAAGTCACCTTTTTCCACGAATTTGATTCCACTTTGTATTTCATAATGAAGGAATTACATTTAATCCTTTCTTGGCCTGTAACATCGCCTGCTCTAAAGTACACTGCTTGCTTTTCAGAGACCAGGGCGTATATTTCATCATCATTTACGAGAAATATTTCTTCTAATACCACTTTGTCAAAATCTATGTCTGGTAACCCGCTTAACAAACAGTTTGAATATAGATTATAGATTGCAAATCCAAGCGATTGCAAATTGCAAAACTAGCACGTGGTCACGATGGAGTGAAGTCGTGTCTTACTGAGCTCCGACTGAAATTGGAAACTTTTCTTATTTAAGATGAAATTGCTTTGAATAATGCTTCATGTCAGGTAAACGTTTAAGATCCGGAAAGCAACTGGTAATTTCAGGCAGCCACAAACAACAACAACGTGAACACGAACCGTCGAAGCAAAGTAGAAAAGTGACGCCGATACACGAAGACGCCATGACTGCAGAAGTTCTGCAAGAGCTAAAGTCCATGCGGAACGACCTCACCGGTCAAATAAGGAAACTAAGTGCAGATTTAACTGAGTTCCAGAAAGACACGAACGCCAGGTTAGCCAAGATAGAAAGTGTAATGTCGAAAATTGACGAGATAGACGACCTGAATAACAAAGCTCAAGTACTTGACGAAGAGGTCGACCGAATTAAGGTTTCTTTAACCTCAACGAAGTCTACGGTTGAAGCGATTGACAGCAAAATGGAAGACTCCTTTAAAAAAAAACTCAGGAAAGTAACAGAGAACTTAAGAATAGACTGGAGCACTTAGAAAGATACTCCCGCGACTTCAATATTCGCCTGATAGGTGTTGAAGAAGAAGAAGGTGAAGACTGTATGGCTATTGTCTCAGACCACTTCACACTTCTTGGCTTCGAAGAAGCTCATGGAGAATTAGAAAACGCTCATGGTACAGGAAGAAGACAAGATGGCAAACCCAGACATATTATAGCGAAATTGCACGGTAGACCATTCAAGAGCCGCGAAGAACCCACAGAAGAAAAACTTGCTTAATGGTGTAAGATTAGTCGAGGACTTCACACCCGGTGATTTCGAACTCCGAAAGAAAGCTCTACCAATGATGAAAAGAGCCTTTGAAGAAGGCAAGAAAGTACGTTTTACAAAAGGCAAACTGTTAATCGACGGTAAGGCTGTTCCGGTACAATAATTAGATTAAAATAGAATAAACTAGTATGAAGCAGCTATTATAGAATAATATACTATTTGTTTTGGTTACACTCACTTCGGAGCGAAGCTAGGATTAGCTGGTATAAACACCGCGCAATGATTGTGGCCAGAACGCTATTGACGCTTGTGTATTGCTGCACATCCGCGAATTTTCAAAGTGTGTGCTTGCTGTTATTCATGTTCTTTTTCTTCGCTTTATTTTTTAATGTACTATACGAACCATATTATTTCTTTACCTCAAACACCTCAAATCGTAATAACATTGGAAATGAAATACGAAACAGAAAAATACATAGCTTTTAAGACAAATAAGATCCGCCAGTTTAAAAAAAAATGGGAGATGTTTGAGGTATTTCATTTAATTTAAATTCAATACAATCTTAATTAAAAGTATGTAATTGTCAATACGAGTCTATAAGCAGTACTTTTTCCTTTATTCCATGTATTTTCAATTTAGTTATGATATCGTGTGTTGTAAAAATAATGTTGTTTAAATAGATAAATACTGCAAAAAGGTTATAATAATAATAATAATAATAATAATAATAATAATATTTAAAAAAAAAAAAGGTGGCTCACAATGCAACTATAGTGTTGGCTAGGCTTAGAAACATGATTTTATAAAAGACAAAAAAAAAACGTAAGTGAAAACAAAAAGTTGGATTTATAGTGGACCCAATGCATTAGTCGCTGAGGGAGTGTGTTTTTTGTATGACCCCTTTCAGTTTAAGCTCAGTGTAATATACGCCTTGGATTAAACTGTTTGAGTAAACACCTGGCTGGAGTAAAAAAAAAAAAAAAAAAAAAAATTTGACAAAATCAATGTAAGAAAAACCACTTAAAAAAAACAATAAAAAAATACTATACA
>Ga0126343_10001172_pt1 | contig 11842 bp, 6 predicted proteins | sample Cyp2metagenome_FD_92531 | JGI IMG/M metagenome (GOLD analysis project Ga0126343, IMG submission 92531) | Coral microbial communities from Lord Howe Island, Old Settlement Bay, Australia - Cyphastrea 2 metagenome | ecosystem: Host-associated > Invertebrates > Cnidaria > Coral ... | reverse complement strand
TTTTTATTCTCAGGGAATTGACGGAATGGAGGTAATAAACGCGAGGTTTGACTTTTGTGGCCTACCACTGTACGGTGGCAGGCTTCCCTGTAAGGTTTTGTTTTTCGTCGTCACCTTAAAAGAAGCTCGGTTATGTTGTTAATTTTGTTTTGGCCACGTGACAACTTCGCTTTAAATTTAAAAACGGATAGTTTACTAAGATAGAGAAGGAGAAGAATGATGGAAGAAGGATGGAGAAGAATGACACGGATTACAAACGACGAAGAATTTAGGCTGCACATGCTCTTTTGTTGACTCTTTGACTGACTGGACCAACGGAAAATAACAGAAAATGATTCAGGGTGCGTTCCTTTAGGGTGATCCGGATCCGGATCAGTGATCCAAGATCTGTCTGGATCATGGTGCATCAAAGGAACCGGTGAATCCGTGACCAGAGTGGATTTGTCGGCTCCTTTCATGCACCATGATCCGAGTGATCTTGGATCACTGATCCGGACCCTGATCACCCTAAAGGAACGCACCCTCAATCTGCGAAACTTTGATGCGTGCTGTGACAAGCCCTGTTTAGCTTCTAATTTGTATACTGGTTTTGCTCAATTTATTTTAGGGAGACCCAGGCCCTCCTGGCTTTCCCGGCCCACAGGTATGTTTTCTTTTATGATTTCCGCGTTTTGTAATACAGAATCTTCGAGTTCATCTCACAGCATAAAATAAACAGCGATATGTTCAGTCTACAGGCAAGCTGACGTGTCCCAATAGTTACTGTCTTGGGTTGCGTTTACACGGACGCGGTTTCCAATTGAAACAGTTTCATGACCTGGAAACCGCATCGTAAACGACACTTTGCGAGCCAGCCAATTTCGCGCCAGACGGTTTTTAAATCGACGCGGTTTCGCCGTTTACACCACCAATGAAACCTTATCGTTTTGAAAACGCTCCACTTTTAAAAGCGTTTTTATAACGACCCGGTTCTGATAACGAATTCGAACCGGCGCCGTGTGAACGAAAGCTACGCGATTACAAATGAAACTGCGTCCGTGTAAACAGTGCCTTAGACTTGCGCTTAAAAGTTCTAGCCTAGATACTGTTTTCTTGTTGTATCTGTAGGGAAATACTCTATTTATAGTGGGAATATGAGTTCACGTATGTGTAGCAGCATCAGCAGCTGCAAAGGCAAGCTGATAGAAATTCAATGGTAAGCAGGATTCCAAGTCTTGGGTGCAAAGCGCCCCATCATTGAGCTGTTAAAGCCACTGGGATGGCTAGTAGCGAATTCTGTTTACACCTGTGAAGTGACGAAGAGCTGTTTATGTCCAGACGGATAGAAAGCACGCTAGGTAGCCTGTGATGGCCTATTATACTGCCCAGGGACGGCAGCAATGCCGTTATGCGTTTGATTGTGTTGTTTGATTGTCGTTGTTGATTTTCTTCGTTGTTTAGGGTCCTCCAGGCAGTTACCTTGTTAGTTCACTGGTAAGTGATCTTAGCCGCTTCTTCAGATTACACATTTCTTACTTATCTTATATCATTAAATAATATTTGCCCCTTTGAGGTGCGTTCTGTACATAACAGGTCTTAGCAGGTCTTAGCCAGTCTTCAGATTTAGCAAAGGAGGATGACAGAAGAAGGAGGCGCTTCTGAAATACCAGCTGGGACTATAGCTGTTCAAGCTCAGTAAACATTTCGACTATTGAGTCTCGATAGACACCTCGTACCCACACCAAAAGAGAAACGCTCATGGGATATTAAATTAAACAGGTGTTTTCTATACAGTACAATCTGGCAATTTAGGCTTTGCTCGTTTAATATTTGTCTACCTTTATTTAAATTAAACATGTAAAAACTAGAACAATTTGAACTGTCCTTGGGAACCATAACTCGACCAAACACGTGTAATTCTCGAAGAACATCGAATGGCACCATTAGGTATGCAGACGGGAATTCACGAGCAGTAAACTCTATTCGTATCCTAGACTGCAGGATCTGGTGATAAAGGACCCCCGCCGGACTATCGACTGTACTCCAGCACAAAGGTGAGGATATACCAGTTTTAGGCATTGTTTTGTAACATTTTAATCATTGACTGGTTTCGTGAAGAAAACAGGGTTTTGACCAATCCTTATGTTATAAACGAGATAGCAAACCAGCGGCTTCTTGTTTTCATTGACTGATACCAACAAAGTGCAGAGAAAGTTACAGAGGATTCGAAACTATTTACGTAAACGATTACGTTTGCAAAGTATCTATATTGGCTTGCGAGTCTTTCAAACTTTCTCTTATGTGCATCAGCCTTTGTAAAGATGCCAACCACTTTTTACTTTTTTTAAGTAAATTATTGTGGAAAAAGCTTCTGAAATATACTTTCACTTGTACCGTCTTTCTTAGTCGTTTTTGTGCAGCCAACACCACAGCGATTGCATGACAAACACGTTACGTGATAGCTTCTGAGGATCATCTATAAGTACACCTTACGGACCTGTTAGCGTCACATATTTCTGTGCTGTAAATCATTAATTCATGTTTATTTATGCAGAGGAGTGCCTATCAGAAGGATAAGAAAGACACTCCTGATTTGGAGGTAATTCACGAGAGATCAACTCATAATTTCTCCTTTCATTGTTAGCACATTTTTAAGCAGACTGGTGATGAGAAGTGATGAAGTCATCAACTAACATCGGAAAACTCCAATACTACCTCCCATCGCAATTAACAACCCCCATACCAAATCTTTCCGAAAATAACCCTTTTGTCCTCCCGAATGTAGCTCTTTCTTCATTCGAAACTGCTCCATATTAGTATCAATCTACTAGCTTTCTATCACGTATGCCGTTCTCTTATTCACTACCTACGCTACTCACTACCTACTCTGTTTAAGAAGGTGAGTAGCGTGGCTGTTTGCCCTTGTTAACAAACTGACGGCCGCCTCCTTACGTTCTCGAAGTGTCTCTGAAGAGGATTCAGTTAAAGTTTTGAACGACTAGTAGGTTTATACTATAACAAATAGACTATGGGTGGATGGTTAACTTTTGCTGCGCCCTCGTCAGCTATCACGTGATAGTATTCCCTAGCCAATAATCTAATTGCCAATTCGACTTTGTTTTGCACCCATTGTTTTTTCAAACGCAGCGTGTTTTCCAAATTGAAGCTATACTGATACTTTAATGTACTGAACAAAATTTCTTGTTCAACCTACCCAACAGCATTAATAATCATTTTGAAGTTTGACGTTATGACGTCCTTTCCTGTTCTCTCTCATCAAGTTGAGATTTTATCTTGATTTGTTTGTAGAGTCCTGTGGTGAAAAAGATCCTTGACGGCTACGAAAATCGGAGGGTCAACTACAGACGGCAAAAAGGCAGCAAATATCATCCCGCACGCTCCTGCAGAGATCTGCAGCTAGACAGTGACTCTACTGTAGAGAGTGGTAAGTTTGTGATGCGTTAAACCCCTGCCACATTACCGTTAGACCTACCGTCCACACTAATCCGTCACGAAATTGGAGCTTTCCAAAAACGCGCTTCAAACCTCTGAGGAATTTGAAAACGCCGTCTTTGCGTTTTATCGTGGTTGGAAAACATTTTGAAATCTGAGCTCTTCGAATTTCCCTGACCGAGTTTTCCCCAAACACGAATCCAAAATGACCGGTGATTGCTGCGTATTCAAATTTCTCCGGCGCGTTGTCGACGGAGGACATTTGATCGTTTTTCAGAGTGAAAACGTCGTTTAAACATTTCTCTGGTGTGGACGGGTCTTACCACGTTTGTAATGCAATTATAACCTGTCTTGGAAGTTTATACAACACGATGAACTTGCCGTGTGGAAGGTTTGTTTTGCTGTAAATCGTCGCAAATAGTCGAATTTTTGTCCTAATATTTCTTTGACTTTGTCCTTTAGCAAGTCACTGTGATACAGGGCACTCAGCCGCGTCCGTTCGTAAAACAGGTTACAAATTGACGTCAGTTTTCCATGCGTCGGTCCTGTTGGTGATCTTGAAGTTCGATATAATATTGACAAAGTAGATGTGGATCCACAGACTATTCTGACAATGTTATGATGAAATTTATTATCAATAACAGGACAGACGCATGAAAACCTGTCGCCAATTTGTTTTTTTACAATAACATCTCGTTTATTATACTATTCATGTGTCTGTCGGCTCATAGCCAATGAGCGCGCGAGAATGTTTTGTAAAATACGATGTTGACTGCTCATTGTCGCTATTGTTTGACACACGTAGGATATTACTGGATTGACCCGAATGAAGGTTGCAGCAGCGATGCGGAGTATATATACTGCGACTTTGAGAACAAGAAGGCTTGCGTGCATCCCAAGAAAGAGAATGTAAGTTTGTCTCGAAGGTCCTTAAAACTGATGTGTACGTGAACGATTTATCGGTTAACGTTCGATACAGTGTCACCCAACCTTCCATCTTCTTCACCCAAATTTCCCATCATGCGGCCCATGATGGGATGGTTGGGTGAAATACCGTCGAATATACAAGGGGTTTCCTGTGTTCTGATTGGCTGTGGTATAAATTGTTTTATGCGTCAACTGGCGCGACGCTTAAATTTCAATGCAGCTGCCACAGATTTCTCCAAATCGGGCTGACTTGTCGAAGTGATAGGAGTCCACATCGGTATCGCTGATTTGCGTCCCGATATATTTATCCCATCGTATTGGACCGGTAACTCGGTACGTTTAAATGAGCCTTAAACGCGTCTTACACTAGCGCGTCTCTTGAGCATCATTGGATGAATGTTTGACTTCGTTATTCAATACAGATCACAATTGATGATGCACAATCTCAACAATGGATCAGTGAAGTTCACCCAGATGTAAAGCTGGTGAGTAACATTTTGTAAAGCCTCCTACTCATAAACTCTTGTGACACGTCACGCATTCCTCCCAATTGTTGTGTTTTTATTGAGAATGCACCGGCATTTTTCCGGGTTTCTTATTATGTAGGAGGTTTATGGACATTTTGCCGGGACCGCGGGACCAAAAGAACTGACTCGATTGAACACGGAGGTGTCTGCATTTGTACGGGTCCTTATTAAGGTTTTGTTAGTACAGAACTGTCCCTTATAGAGATGAGTCTGTATTAGAGAGAGCCTGTATTACGGAGGTTTCTTTAGTAGAGAACTGTCTCATATAGAGATGAATCCGTATTAAAGAGTGTCTGTATCATAGAGGTTTTTTCTTAGAGAATATAGATTATTTTGCTGGAGCCAAGGGTACTGCCCCTCACAGAGATGCGTTCGTATTAGATTGGGTCTGTACTATAGTTTTTTGTGTAGAAAACTGTCTCTTCTGGAGATTTGTCCGTGTTGGAGAGGGTCTGTAATAATAAAAAATGTTCTCTCTTTTCTTCTTCTTTCTTTTCTTCTTTCGTACAAGACGTTCGACTGAACAATTGTTTCGAGGCTAGCTTCCAAGTTTTTCACTGAAGCAATATTTGCAACATAGGGCTCCTGTTATGATCCTATTTTCCTCAGTGTAGATGACTGTTTCAGTGCTCAGTAGCGATTGCTTTCACCTCAAAACAATTGCGCTCAGACTCACAGCTCATGAATTGTTTCACTGTAGATTGAATACAACATGGATCCCGTCCAGATGAGGTTCATGAGGCTACTGAGCATGCGCACCACTCAGACCATAACTTACCACTGCTATAACTCACGCGCCTGGGAAGAAGACAGTGACCGAACTATCAAACTACAAGGAGAAAACGAAATGGAACTAACGTCATCAGAGAAGACAAAACCAAAAATTATCACCAACAATTGCGATGTGAGTAGTGAGTGCCTAGTTTGCAATGGTAATTAGGACTTAGTGGAGTCCAATTCGGTCTGTAATCATACGCGGTCATACGCTGCGCGGTCGTCCGATTTGTTGATCACGAGTATGATTACTGACCGAATTGAACGACACGAAGTCTTACCAATAAATCATAAACATTACAATTTCCGAGAAAAGAATCGCCAAATTATGAAAGAAAAGGAAAATGGAATAAATCATAAACATTACAATAAATCATAAACATTACAATTTCCGAGAAAAGAATCGCCAAATTATGAAAGAAAAGGAAAATTCGCGTTAAAATACTGGTTTTAGCCTCTGTCTAAATTACGTTGTTGTTCCCTATAGAATAAAGATGGTTCCTGGCACCAGACGGTCCTTGAGATCGACACCAAACAAAAGAACGCTTTGCCTGTAGTAGATGTAGCTGCTTATGATGTTGGAGACAAACGTCTTGACCAGAAATTTACCATCCAGCTGGGACCTGTTTGTTTCGTGTACTAGCCAAGAACAATGTCCAGCGAAATGTAGCTTTTGTAAATTTCGTGTGTGAGTGCTTTTCTTAAGATCTATCCTAAGAGAACGCTCTTAGTATCTAGTGGAAAGTATACGGCTCGAGGGTCGTCTTATAGTTAAACTGAGCGAGTCTGGTGTTCGCGATACCTCGCAAAATAAAGACTGTTATGGAAGGCGGAATCCTTTATTATTTTAAATGACACAAGCAGCCATTCTTGGCTTAAGGTAAAATCTAAGGAGCACGGTGTTACTGTTATTGCCACGGAACGGAGCAAGAGTAACCAATGAAGGTTCGACTGGTGATTTAAAAAAATGCACAATAAATATAGTTAATGTTTCAGGTTAAGCTTTCAAAATAACTAAATTATTTTGATAAACGGTGATATACAGAAATATTTGTCTATGTGCTAGTCTGTAAATAGTGTATTCCTTGCGCTGTTTGTTTCTGAGGCATGTTTATCGATAGCTCTTCATCCGAGGTCTTGAAACCACAAGACAATGAGAATTGGACCTTCTTTCTTCCTCTCCGCAAAACTGGAGGGTGTTCAAGGAATGGTTAGCCTGTGTAACCATTCAGTGCTCATTTCTGCATGTTGTAGTCTCTCTGCAGAGCAAAATAATAACCGGCAATTCTATAAATGGCACTTAAGCACCCTCCCTTTCAAATTAGTTGCTCCTGACAAATGGCATTACCCTTTATGTCCAACAAAATTTTCTGAGCAAACATCAAATCGCATCCGATGGCTTACATGTTCTGTTTCTGTAATTCATAAAAAAAAAATGATTTCCCTGAAGATCTTTTGCAGCTACCCTGCGAACAGAGTCGCTTCGATCTTATTCGGAGCCTAATGTGATTTGTCGTTCAAACACTCGCGCACTCGATCTAACGGCGCGGAGTCGCGTTAAGCAGACTAGCCTGAGTCTTCAGGGAACAAGAAAAACATGTTAGGAAACCATTATGGATTTCAATGAGGCGACGAGAAGTTTACAAGGTAGAGTGGCTCGATGGTTGTGTGTAAATCCATCGGAGCAATGCAATTCATGCAGTGAAAGCTTCCTTGTTATTGTAGGTCATGTAGTGTGCACAAAAAGTCGTTCGTGAAAGAGAAAGTAAGGAAAGATTTGGGGAAAAATGCTGTTGTAAACGAGTAATGCTAGCTAAGGAGTATCACAACTCATATAACTAGAAGAACCCGTAGTTTTGTTTTGTTTTGTTTGTTTTGAAAAGACGGAAAGGTTAGCTCTTGTTACTCATCATTCGCTGGGAAATCCACAGGTTTGCTCATAGAGCACTTTGATTTTATTCTTTGACCCCTTCCAGTCAATGGTGTTCTGTCTTCGGCTGTTAGAATGCTGACAGGAGGTCTTTTCTCTTATGGTCACACCAGCATTTATCTGTATAAACACGATCGCAATAGAGCAGTATGGGCGAAGAGATTGGGGCGACTGCCGCATCCATGATGCCTCGTCCCAATCCCTTCTCGTCTCAAATGTCTCTCCTCAGACCCTCGCTGATTTCGAGAGAAGAACAGAGTGCTAGCCGTCTATTGGGCTATACACTGTGGGATCTTCTACGCCACCGATACTCTACAGCATTCATTTTTGCCATACTTAGTTTTACTGCGTCTTTGCTGTTTCGTTTCCTATTTCTTCGCGAACAACGGCAGTTAAATGAAGCAGTATGTAATTGGTGGTTGTCAAAAACTACAAAAAGGGAATTCATCACACTAGCAACGATACCAAGACCGAATAGAGCTGGGAAAGTTGCCACAATATGAAAAATGGCGGCCGTAATTCCGTGCCCGTCTTGTCTTGGTACAGCACTATCAAAAGGAATATAATCTCCGAAGCCAATAGTGGAGAATGCTACGAACCAGGCGTAAAAGGCATCAAGAAATGTCCATTTTTCCCAAATTACTTGCACAGTAGCACTCAAAGAAAGGTATAGTGCCATCGCTGTCAATGCTAGCATGGAGCATTTTATCTCGACATGCCTTACATTTTCATTTTTGAGCACTTTCCTCTCAAAGCGAGTTACCGCATATGTCAAGAATCTTGAAATAAGTTCTCCCGCGGTTTTCAGGGTCAGCAGACACACAGGAATTCCAAATAAGCAGAAGACAATGCAGAAGAGTTTTCCGTACGCGGTGACCGGCGTTAAATGCCCATATCCTGCAAGAAAGAAAAAAAAGGACAAAGTTTGAAGCTAGTAGGTACAATTATATACAGCTGTTCGCTAAGGAGGACAAGAGGATACAAGAATAGATCAACCTGTTGCCATGGGAGGTACACACAGTGTCACAACACAAGATTCTGGACTGTGCTGAAAAGAATTATTCTCATTGGTTGTCTAAGTGGTCAAATTTAGCGGTATCAGAGCATCCAGAGGGACATGGAATCCTTGCATTAATTTACATTTTAGTGAATCATGGGCGAGGTTCACTTTCTCGACTCAGCAGGACTGATAAACTACTTCGATAATTGAAACTTTAAGATAATGGCATGAAAATTCAATGATATTTAATCGGGGTGCAGTTACTTCTCAGAGATTCCATGCTTTTTCTTCCGACTTGCTTCTGAGAAAGTTAATCCCCTTACTGGCCTTATCCCCTTAGACCGACATGGAACCCAGTTCGTCCGGCGCAGATAACGTTGTCATGCGCGTTGCGTGAAGGTTTTAGTGAAGGATAAAATTCAGGCTTTCCAAGTGAGCGAAACCTGCGTCACGGGATTGGTTATTTTCCAGACCTTAGAGCCAGAGATTTCCCAAACCGGAAGTGATAAGGCCCATATGGATGATTCGCTCTCTTACTCTTTCTTTAGTCTCTCTTGGCAATGAGTCAAATGATAAAACTAACCAATAGTAGTAAGAGCTGTGTAGGTGAAATCCACTGCCCTGAAATAAGTCCAGTCCGGCGACAGGCCAATACGAACTGCATTGTACACAGCCTTTGTAAAGAATTTAAATTCGTCTTTTGATATGTTTTGGTGTTCAGTAAAGTTCTTCCGCAGTTCTTCTAACATTTTATTCGAGGTCGTCTTGTTACTTTCTTCTCGCTTTTCAAGAAGTGTGAAAATTGCAGCGCCCACGAAACCATAAACTATCAAGACAATTGCTCTTGTAACGAGGGTTTTACCCTGCGAATACATCACAGAACTGGCAGTTGCTTTGTTCCACCGCACTGTCCGATTTCGTGTTCTGCAGATCAAGAAAAGACCACACAACAAATGATAATAGTGCAAACGAGCCTACACCGTGGCTACGAAGCGGCTTAATTTGTATTCACGAAGAGACTAATAAGGGAAATGTTTATTTTAATTTTAAGCGGCCTCGATATTACGAGTAGGAAAATTAAACTCCAACAGTGTTGATGCAAAATGTGAACAAACACAGCCCCCAGATTAATAAAGGAACCACCATTATACGAGCTTTAAAGGTTATTTAGCTGTCTTATTCAAGTCTTGAATCGTTTGGATTTTTCGTTACTTTGCAAACAATTGATGTAGAGCCGTTTTGATCATCGTTGTACGTTCTCATGCTTCATATCGACATATCAGGCACGATATTAATTAAACAGAAGATTTTCCTTTTGTTCGACTCGATTCAGGGCATATGCATGTCGTTTCTGCAGAGGCTTTCTCCATGCCTTTGGTTAATAAATAGTCACAAACTGCCCTCAACCTCAAAAGAGAGAGAAACAGCATGTCAAGGACCGACTGAAAGGAGCGACGATCTCCTAAACAAACTAAAAAATTTACATTATTCGTGAAGTAATTAATAGCTGTAAATACTGACTTACTTTTATCGCTGCTTCTTCATGGGTTTAGTGGCAAACTGGCCTAGTCAACTGTTTTACACAAAATTATTACCATGTTACATCTTTCAGTTTTTTTCTCCGTGTTAAAAAGACAACTTTGACACTGAGTCAATTTAAAAAACATGTGCACACACTGCTGAGTTGCAAGCTATCCATAATTAATGCCTTCAGCCGGGCAACTGTCGCAAGGGGGAGATAATATTGGCACTAAAAAAAATGTTCTTGTACGAATATAGTGGCAGCGACGGTGTGACTAATTTTCTTTTATTCATTATGTTTTTCCAGCTGTTTCTGTTGCCATTTTTATTCAAATTAACGGCCAGCCACGATAAGCGGTGACATGTAACTGAACTTCATTCTTTTCCATCCACTAAGTTGTTAACGAAGTCAAAGAAGTCACTGAAGAAGCAAAAGAGAAATCTAGCAGAGTAATTTTTCTGGCGTGATGATGACCCTTTTTCTTTCTTTCAAAGCGAGAGGCCAAAAGCAGGTGGCCCACCTCAGCACACAGATATTCTCCAGTGACTAATAAATGATTTTACTCTACCTCACTTTAATATGTGGCTTCAATAACGCAGCCTCTCAGAATTTCAACAAGAATTACAGGTGGTAGTGACAAAAAGGGCGCTTAATCATGTTGAATTTAAGTATGCTCTCATTACTTCCAACAGCCTTCTTGCAATTGAACATTACAAGTACGCAATACTCAGCAGCTTTGATCAACAACAAAACGCCACTCAGTGCTCTTGCGGGTCAGATACATGCGATAATTACTATCCTGCGTTGTGATTGGCTCTCCGAGCGGGCACGATATGGTCCTTTTACCCGCTCGGGACTGCCCTGCCGCAAAAATAGTGTCCAATATGACGTAAATAAGAAATACTTTATCGGCCAAGTTTGCTAAATCAAGAGTTCAGTTTCTGTACGATTATGGAACTCGAACGTTTCTCGGGACACCCAAAAAGAAAATCAAGGCAACTGTATTGACCTCACGCTCGGTCAATAACCCACTCCACTGAGCCAAGAAGACAGTACAGCTGTTTGGCACAGGAACGGAGTTTCATCCTCATTAACGGCTTTACTCTTTTGCTGCTATTTGAGTGGCTCATCTGCATTTTAATGACAAATAATAATAAATCAATTTGTAATTATTATATTTATTGCAAGGTTTAAAAAGCTTGTATGCAAAACATTCATACAAGTTAGAGCTCAAGAATCTCATTTTCTAGTATATATCCCTATACTGTGTTATCAGCCATGCTAGATCATAACAGGTATCGCAAAGAAAAAGTAGCATAGATTAAAGAAGTAAATAATTTAAGAATAATTCTTTGTCGAGGTTGACCTGTTGACTGATTTTCTTTGACTCGTCAGGTTGTGTGCTTTGAAAATCGACAAGTACGCACTATGGTGTCTAATTCAGTCTGTACAATTCTTACAAATTAGACATTTTACGATAACTGCAGTAATGCACGCGCGCTCATTGGTTAATTTTTATGGTCAATATGCGGACAGACTCATGAATTTGAAATTCGTGCGACGCGTTAGCGAGCGAGAGCGGGAAATTCGACAATTTGTTATCGTACAAAACAAATTGATGTCAGTTTTTAATGCGCCTGTCCTGCTATTGACAATGAATTTCGTCATCACATTGTCAAAGTAGTCTGCGGATCCACTCGGCTATCGCCTCGTGGATCCACAGCTACTTT
>Ga0126343_10001171_pt1 | contig 11850 bp, 8 predicted proteins | sample Cyp2metagenome_FD_92531 | JGI IMG/M metagenome (GOLD analysis project Ga0126343, IMG submission 92531) | Coral microbial communities from Lord Howe Island, Old Settlement Bay, Australia - Cyphastrea 2 metagenome | ecosystem: Host-associated > Invertebrates > Cnidaria > Coral ... | reverse complement strand
GGATAATCTGCAGCAGAGTTCTTCCTTTTGTAGAACAGTTTAAATCCTGTGATTGGTCCATGTCTGGAGCCTACTGGTGGCAGCTGCCAGGATGCTCTAACACTTGTGGAAGACAGTGGAGACGCGACAAAGCTACCTGGAGCTTGGCTTGGAGCTAAAAATTATTAAGAAATGACCAAATTTATGATGCAGTTGAAGGCTATGCCATACAATACTACACAAATACATCTGGTGTTGCAAAACTTTAAGGCAAAATACAGAAATACAGAAAATGTTGTTCCATGAAACTGAGCTTGAAAATAATGACCTCAAATGTGTGTGAAAATAAAAATGGGCCATGATAGATAACAAGAGCAGTATAATATATAGTTTTAGGCCAGCCTTAAAGTGTAGCTCCGGGCTTCAGGGTGTTCAGAACCTGATAAAGCTAACCCAGGGTTAGAATTTTGATTTGAGTTTTGTAACTTTGTGGTGAGGTTTTCTCTGTATTGTTTGAGCTTCTGTTTTCAGTTTTAACAATCACATATACACAAAAGAAAACAGCAAATAAAAAACACTTTTTAGAAGAAAATTTGTAATTCAGTTAACTTTTAATCCTGAATCCTAAACATTTTTATAGAAGAGAAAGTTATAATTTGGTAAATTTTAAACTTAAATCCAGCTTCAGAGCAATCCTGCCTTGTTTTCAACAAGTTAACCTGACATGAAACTGCGATCCAATCGGAAAACTAGCCACTAGTCAGCGGTCAACATCAAGGAAAAAACATGTGACCTCGATGAGCTGTAAACGTGAGCCCATGATATGGCCAGGTGATACTGGTCGGCGAATACCCTGTTTTGACAGGTGTCAATTAATCGTAGCACGGATGTCCAATATCAAAGAAGTACACAGCAAACCTGGGCTTTATGTCTCTGTCAACCTCTTTTGGAGTATGGCCACCATGTTGCGCAACTCCGACGCTGCCGCCGCCGGCATCGTGAGTACGCGACCACAAGCAATACCCCTGGCCATGATAACCATAAGAAAATCAACTCATTGGTTTCCTTTTCTTTCCCATGATGAGTATGGGCTCTGCTTAGTGTCCCTTTAGGCCGCCAGAGCTCCGTATTAAATCACTAATTAATGTAATGTTTTTATAATTGTGATGTTCCTTCTGTAAAATTTCTGTCCCTTATTATGATAAATTGTTTGTGTCGATGTTCAGTCTGTCTTCAACATGACTTCGGTAAGATGGATGACATGAAGCTCATTTTTATATACATGTATGGTGCTTGTTTTAAGTAATAACAAAATTAATAGCTCCATAGAAAAAAGTCTAAATTTATGGGCAACGAATGCGGTTACAGGAAATATGGACATGGGTTATATTGCAAACTCACATACTGATCAGCTCCCAGATGGTTTGCTAGCTCAGTTGATAGCAGAGCTCTGACGACCCGAAGGGCCGCCAAACGGAGCTCCATACTTATTATGCGAAAGAAAAGGAAATCCATGAGTTGATTTTCTCATGGTTATCATGGCTAGTGGCGTTGATCGAGGGCGTGTACTCACGACGACGACGACGGCAGAGTTGCCCAACATGGCGGCTAACCCCCCGAAAAAAAAAACAGCCTTGGTTTAGCGTGTACTTCTTTGATATTAGACATCCATACTAAAATCAATTGACACTTGTCAAAACAAGGTATCAGCTGACCAGTATCACATGACCATATCCGGGGCTCAAGTTTACACCTCATTGAGGTCGCATGTTTTTGTGAAGTTGACCGCTGACCAAGAGCTTATTTTTCGATTGGTTCGCAGGCTCATGTCAGGTTAACTGGTTGAAAACAGGGCAGGGTTGTTCTGTAGCCAGATTAAGGATCTAAAGTTAACCGACTTGTACCTTTTCTTCAGTATAAATGTCTTTTGCTGCTTTGTTTTGCATATATACTATTTTTGGGGGTGGTCCGTAAGGGGGTCAGTAGGGGTAGTCCATGGACCGGTCCGTAGGTAGTCTGCAAACCCAGTCCGTAGTGGGGGTCCGCGGACCGGGGGTCAGTGTTTTCGGGTTACCCTGGGTTCGAATCCCGTTCTAGCCAGAATTTTTTTTCAGGCTTTAATTTCACAACTGCTTAAGTTGTGTGCGTAACTGCAATCATCAATCATGTCTTGCTATCTTTCTCCATAGTTAATGATATTTCATTAAAAAATATTACCGGTAATATTCATATTTGTATTCTTCACCATCAATGGGTATATTATGATCTCACATACTGACCATCTCCCAGATGGCTTGCATTGGTAGAGCAATATGCACCTTTATTGTAGAACTAGAGAACATGGGATTCGAATCCCTTTCAGGCCTGAATTTTTTACAGGCTTTACATGTAATTTCACAACTGCTTAAGTTCTGCGCATAACTGCAATGATAAATCATGTTTTCATCTTTCTCTGCAGTTAATATATGATATTTCATATGATGAACCTTGACCAACTGTGATCCATATAATTTGTAGTTTATTTAGCATAGATTAATACATGCAACTACATAAATGCTATGAGTTTATTGTGAGCCAGTACGGCCCATAAAAAATAAATTTATCATCGTGCATGTCATGTAGCACTTAATATATGAAAGCAAGATACCTGCAGGTTTAAGTATTCCAAATACTTCTACTCTCAGCGCTTTGTGAGTTGAGTAATTTATTGGCTGAAACCGGATAAACCTTGCTCTTGCAATTTCTTTTAGATTGTGTTTTACAATATCATTCCTTCCTGAGTTACCATGAAAGACCTGCAAAAGAAGCCTTTATGTTAAATATTGTTTGCAAACAATAATATTACTGTACTCGTACATGTACCCGCATGTGTTGAAAATTCATACTGCACAGAACTTGCAAGCTACTGGTAAATAGTTATTTAAGCTTAACATTTCAAACATATGTGTATAAACAAGTACTGGTACCCAGCATTGGTGTTGGAAATCAGCAGGTGACAGCAGTTCTTTTTATTTTCCACTTTGGCTAGGATATTTTTAATGAAAACTTACTCTGACCAATGTTTTGATTTTATGGAGATATATGCAAATTACATAGGGTCAAACGGCATATTTCAAAGTCACAGTCACACTGAATCACAGTCATTTATTAACGGTCACTCTTACAGTTGTAAATGGCATATTTCAACATTCAGCATCACATGATACACTGTTCAACATTTATTGAACAGCAGTTGCAACATTTGTTACTCAACAAATGTTGAACCGTGTATCATTCGCTTGAGAATCATTGCAGAGATTTTATGGGGGGAGGGTAGCTAGGCATCTTTCTGGGTGACTGAAAATTACACCAGGTAAGTGCATTTTGAGGGTCACTTGCCCAAATGGTGAGTGCTGTCAAAGTTTAGTTTAAAACACTGCAGCATGACAGGAGTGCTTTTATATGCCAATGAAAATGGGCTCACTCTAAATTTGGGCAATTTTACCAAGGGTAGCTGGCCCACCAATCCACGCCACTGCCTCTGAAAATCTGCTTTATATTAGCATGCACTGTAATGTATCAACAAAGTCACAGTCACACTGAATCACAATCATTTATTAACCATCACTGTTACAGTTGTAAATGCAATCACACAGTCAGGGTCACTACTGTAGCCAGCCAGTCAGTCATGCGCAGTCACAGTCACATTCAGTCAGTCAATCAGCCGGTCAGTCAATCAGCCGGTCAGTCAATCAGCCAGTCAGTCAATCATGCACAGTCATAGCCACTTTCAGTCAGTCAATCAGCCAGCCAGTCAATCAGTCAGTGCATAGATCAGCCAGCCAGTCAGTCAGTCAGTCAGTCAGTCAGTCAGTCAGTCAATCAATCACTTAATCAGCAAACAAGTCAGTCAGTCATTTAGTCAGTCACTCAGCAGTTATGTATAGTCACGGACAGTTATGTATCGTCACAGACACTTTAAAAATTAATTTTAGCCAGTCCATCAGTCAGTCACAGCCTTAGTCAAAGATTGTCATCCACAGTCAGTCAGGTGAAGCCAGTCAGTCATACACAGTCATGAAAAGACACCGTCAGCAGCAGTCAAAGTCACAAGTCTCAGTTACAGTTGCAAGTCATTGAAATCTTTGTCACAGAAGCAGTCACAGTAACAGAGTCATGCAGTAACAGAAAAAGTCATGTGTGATCAATTGGGGTCACAGTTGCAATCACAGTCACTATTGCAGGTACAGTCAGTCACCATCAAAGAAAATACAACAAAATTTAGAGATTCAATTGAATGTTGTGTAAACCACAAGACTGAATTAATTGACTTTAATCGACGAATACTTAATCAGAAACTTCTAACAGTGACAGAATAAACGGGACGGCCACGCTTAGTAAAACACAACGAGTACAAGTTCCAACATGGCAGTTCTCACATTCAGTCGAGCACGTTTTTTAACTGTCTCTGCGCATGTGCCGAATGCACACCGAGGGTTAATAAGATTGCGGTCTAAACTACTAGTCACCAGATACCACATGTACTGGGGGCCGGGGTGTGAAGCAATTTGTTTGCTTCTTCTGAGTGTTTCGACCTGTGGAATCTGCAGTTCAGTTCCTGTAAAGTGTTCCTTAGGATCCGTCAGTGTGACTTCCAGGGGATACAAGAGATGTATTGAACGGTTGGTGACTCCAGAGTTTGTTTTGATCTCTGCCGCTCTAACTAGGCCATCACTGCCATGGAGAACTTTCTTTAAATGGCTAACTTCCAGGAACTACGAGGAACATTTTCAGGGTGCATAAGTACAACATCCCTGAGTTAAATGATCTCCCCCTGCAATCCTCACTTGGACTGATACACATGACGCTCCCGCAGCAAAGCAAGGTACTCACTCTTGAACCGTTGGACAAAGTGCTGAAACAGCAATGAGTGTCATTTGAAGGCCTTATTAAGTTGATCATGTTCATTGAAGTTTTCATCCTCCAACTCGTCAGGATAAGATTGCGGTCTAAACTACTAGTCACCAGATTCCACAAGTGTTCAGATTGTGTTCAAAATGTTTGAGCAAAGTGTTGCCTCCCTTGTCAAAGCTATATGTAAAGGCCTAGGTACTAGTTTGCACTACAGTATTATGCAGGGCTATGACATGTAGGAAGCAGTTTTCTCTGTAGAGCCGCATAAGAAAAAAAAACAACAGGAGACAAGGTAAACTATTCGTTCTTTTCATTCCTTTATTTATTCTCTTCTTATTGAACAAGATTGTGTGCTCCCTGAGGTGCAAGTACATTCAGTCACTGTCAAAATAATTTGCAAAGTTACAGTCAGAGTTTGCTTAGTCATCGTCACAATTACTGTCACATATAATTATTTATAGTAATCTTTTATGATAGTTCGATCCAAGTCATAGTAATTGCCAACATTACCAGTGTAATCCTCCTCAATGTTACCCAGTGCTGGCAGTGGTCGCAGCCCACATGGTACAGACCCTAAATCATGAATAGGTACCGTATCTATGTACACTGAGGCATAATTTTAATTGTCAAAGTACTAGTCATAAGAAAGACAATACATGTAGTTCAATGTTTGTATGTGATCTAACCCACCTTTACAGTGCTGTTTTCTTTGTAGGTGACCCAGTCAATGTTGTTAAGTGACAAATGTAACTTGTACTTAGTTGTCCAGTGGTCATCAGTTGGGTTTCCTTGAGTTGCTACAGCACAGATAAAGAACTCATATTGGAGGTTGATTTGGAGATAGTCACTAGAATTGTTGTTACTACTGGGTGACCACGCCCCAACTCCATTCAATCGACCTTTGGATGCTACATTAATGCCGTTACTTGCAGAGGCTGAAAAGCTGTTGTCTGGAAACGCATCTGTGCTGGAGACTCCAAGAGCCTGGATTTGACATGCTGAAATTAATTTAATGGAAGATTACATTGTAAGTCACACCAAAATCAAGACAAATATAACATTGAGGATTCTAAGTTGAATCTCTTGATCCAGATTCCAGATTTTGGAATAACTATTTTATCATACCTCTTCTTTCAGAATACACTTCAACTTCACACAGTGTAAATGTATTCATCAATAAACTTCTGATTGTCACATATCTTCCATACAAAGGAGGGCGACAGAAGAAGGATTTACCCTCCCCTCTTGGAACACTGTAACCACTGCGGCCACCACACCTAGGGTTAGTCACACCCCCACTATTGGTGTTTGACCCTAAATGAAAGGTAGACAAGACAGTAAAAGTGAATGACATGATAACTGTGCTCTACATTTGCTGTGTTGCCTCTCATTGATTGTAATTTCTGCATGTGGTCAAAGGATGACTCTTAGTTTTCCAGTACCTTACTCATCATTCTATGGGAAGTTATGTCAGCTGGTGTTACCAGCTGAAGTCTAAGGTAAATGAACTTTCATTTTCATACTAATAACACAAAACATTGATAAAGTTTAAAAAGTATAATAAGCTGGAGTTTAGAGTGTAAAGTAATAAGGCAAGAGGAAGTCAACATTGACTACTTATTAACCGAGAGTGAGGTCGTTATGGGAAAATCTCAAACCAAGGCCTTGCTGTATTGACCGAGCGATAGGGAGGTAAATACGGTAGGCCAATGGAATCTATTAAATGAAAACTGTGATGGAGTTCAATACTTCAGTAATTGTTGTGACTAAGATGATAACTTACAAGTTTCTTCGTGGTGTTCTGCATAGGATGCATGACAGCTTGGTGAACCAAGCGATTTCAGCTTTTGGTAAACTTTGATTGTTTTTCAATAGTTCGTGCCACGTTTACCGGCAGGTAAGTAAAAAACGACTTCAGTATAAATTTTATTAAGGAAAATTCTGTAAACACTTAGCTACTCGGAATTAAATTTGCTTTCTCTTACAGATTTTAAGGCATTTATCGTTTCAATGAGTTTGAATTATCATAGCCGGGCTATTCCTAATTTGTATAATCCGTAATCCGCCCGTGGGCATTACGGCTGCATAATGACCGCTCAGATCTTGTGCTTAGCCAATCAGAGCATGCGTTTCATTGGGCACAGACCAAAGCCATATAATAATAACACTTAATGACTAGTCCCGAGGGGAACAGTGAATTTTGTTTCCCAAGAATCTCAATGTTTCCCCGAGACGAAGTGGAGGGAAACATTCAGATTCAAGGGAAACAAAATATTAGTCCACTGTTTCCCAAAGGACCAGTCATTAAGTGATTTGTTATATAGCAAAGCAAATGGGTCAAACCAGTGGAAAACAAATAATTACTTTATTGAAAAATGACTCCCAACAGCAGTCAACATTTTGCCGATAACTGTTTCCTGTTTGATGTCATATTTTTTGCAATGTTGCCCCCTCATGGCATTTGGCGGGAAACAGTTTCATCGTTAGATGTCATGTGACAATGAACTAGCCAATGAATGGGCACGTTGTAGCGGGAAAAATGCCAGCTATATAACAAAACTATCTTTTTAGTGAAAGATCAGGCAACATGTTTGCCCACCAGGGCAACATTAAGGTTTGGCCATTACCGTGTGACCATAAATCCCCCAATAAGAGCTAGTGCAGGTTAGATTCAACTAAATTCCAGCTACATACAGTGTACATAACAATGTGCTACAGCTGTATGTGTAAATTGTGCTGAGCTGCAATGAGTTGAACTACACCTGTACAGTACTGTGTTACACTGCACTGTGTTAAACTGCACTGCACAGCACTGTTGTTTACACAAACTGGTGTTGAGCAAGGCCGGGCTTGGCTGTGCTTGTCTCTACTGTATTGCAATGTACAATTAATTTGACAGAATTTATATCACTAAAGGATAACTTTCCCAGGTTCATACATACATACATTATACATAGCTGTCTATATTTTACCTCGGATTTACAAGAGTAGATAAGGATAGCTAATTTCTTCAAGAAAAAATCGTTTAGTATATACAGTACATTAAAGTACAATTTACATAAGTAACAATTAAATTGATGTTCCAAAGAAATTTGGCATTTTTAGTTCTGAACTCATTCAAGGATGTATGACCTCAGGCTATTCCTCTGCTATTTTGTTTCACATGTTTGCAGAAGTATATCTGAAGGAGTGAACACCATAATTGGTTGTATTGACGAATGGGATAGAAAGTTTCTTTGATCCTCATAGGTTGCATTCAGTATTTCCCATTGCAAACAGTCATCATGCATGTAAATTGCAAAACAAGCTGAATGGTGTATTATAGCATGTAACTGAACCTTCACAAAACACTATAAAATTGATAGAAAAGCTAACCTACCCACTCTGACTTCAAAGTTGGTCTGCTTGTAAAACCACTGTTCTCCTTGGTTGACGATGTACACTTCAGAAACAGGCTCTGTCTGCCCTAAGTCAACTCTCCACCATGGTTTATCTGTCAAGTGTGTATGTGTACAACTTAATCCTCCAAAATAGCTTGTTGCACTATTACCATCCACTGCTCGGCTGCTTACACCACCAAAGGATACACCATTGTGCTGATCAGTACGCTTTCCAAAGGCCAGATTTTCTTGAAAGAATAGAGGGGTAAGTTTCTAAAGAAACTGTGGTGCTGCGTCGGTGTGAAGTATAACAAGATAATTTGGTTTTATCAACTGGGTTGATAATATGAATTGGCCATCGTAAAAAGATTTGAAAGCTGACGTTTCGAGCTTTAGCCCTTCCTTGGAGCGAATCAAGAAATTATGGGTTGTGTGTGGTTATATACAGAAATATGGAGCTACGCTATTGGTTGGTGACTGGTAACGTGAAAAACAACTGAATAAAATTAATTAGTTGAATGAAAAGCGTTGGTTAAGGTCATTCCCCTGTTTTGCATTGCGCATCCTTACTGCGCATGATTTATGGCATCATTAGCGCCAACCTCGTTCCCAGAGGCCGCGATCCTTTTGGTTAGCGACAGGGATCGCGACCTCTGGCAAGGTCCAACTCTGGAAGTCCGAGATTCACGGACTTCCTGTCACTCTGCGCATGCTCAGAGTCAAGTCTGACAAAACTGATTGGTTCTGGTCTCAATCTATTGTGTTTACACAGCCATTCAAAACCGGAATGTCGTTGGGCCTGGCCAGGGGTCCCAATATTTCCAGCGCATGACAAAAGGGACCCCTTTGGACGAGGTTGCATTAGCGCGCGCTCGTGCACACGTGCATTGAAAAACATGGCGGATTTGCCTCGATAGTGAGCTCTGTGTGTTGAAAAATGGCTACAGCTCACCAACGGGCATGGACACCCCACCTCTTTTTCCAGTCATTACAATCAACTTATCATAAGCTTTGCGTGAGAAAAGACTCATCTGATTTCTATTGTTGAAAATTGAATAAATAAGGAAAATAGCGGATAAACTGTGGTCTTTTCAATTTGCTGTTTGGCGACCACGTCAAGAAATTTCGTTCAAATGTTAATCAAGTATTCAGCTTTCTGTCTAATTCAAACCTAAAATGTTTACTTTTGTTCGACACGATGTACTGACTGTAGTATAATGCAAGTTCTCAAAAGTCTCGGTCACAAAAATTTACAATTATTACTAGGAATGCGTTCTTAAATAATCCTAAAATGGAGCATTTTAATGCCTCACTGCTCCGTAATGAGCATGGGCACCCTCCTTTTTTATTTCAAAATTGAAGTTCTCATGTGATAAATTTTCAGTGGACAAAGTTTGAACGAAAATCTATTGTCACTTTTATTTCAGGGGAATTACCTTAATACCATTAGGATTAAGAGTGCCGATTTGAAAAATAAACTTTTGTTCTAGAGTTTTGCTGCTTTCAGGGCTTCCTTGATGAAGGGAAATGCCACAGACTGTCATATGCTGCTTAGAATGATTAGGGACATATAAGTGCCTTGCGAACGGCTTAGATGCGTTTTGGTCATCCTTCTCTACATCACAAAGGTGTTCTCGGAATTGGTCGCCTAGTCGTCTCCCTGTTTCGCCGATGTAAAACTTTTTGCAAAAAGTGCAAGTTATGCAGTAGATGACAGAAAGAAGCATTGATGATCACCATCATGATGATATTGCATTAACTAAAGTAAAAATTTGCAGTCCTTAAACTTTCTCAGAGATATATTCAGAATGCACATGAATCATTGTATTCTAAAGGGATCAGGAATGAGCAGTAGAGAACAAGTTTACATGCTCAAAAAGTACTCCTTCAGAGTTGAAAAATTGAGAGGACAAAGTTTGCTCAATGAAACATGATGCGATAAAAACTCAATTATCAAACAAGCTCCGATTCAGTGGTTCCAATGCTTGACTGAAAAATAATAATCTCACACAGCCTAATGCTGAAAAAAAGACATACTGAGTTCAAGGTAAAGAATTGCGACAGAGATGAAATGAAAAAAAGGCACCTTCACCTTCTTCTGACAAGTACAATAATAATTATTGATCAACACAAACTTCTGCCAGAACTTAATTTGTTGTACAGTGTACATGTTGCAGGTCAAGTTGTTCCTTAGGTCAATTTGTTCCAACCTAGGTCAATTTGTTTCAACCTAGGTCAATTTGATTTTTTTTTTTTTGGTTTTGTTTTTGCGCAGAAAAAATATTCACACCTTCGATCTTCTCTTCATCCTCCTTCTTCTCTTCATCTCCACTCTACTTATCTCTCCTACTATTCCCTCTCTGCTCTCCCAACATCCCAGCCCTAAATTTATTCTTTTTATCTCAATGCTTCCCTTGCGAGCCTTGAACCACAGACCTTTGGCTTTCCTTTGGATTCATGTCCTGATGCCTTACCAGTGAGCCATGGAGAATTGGATGCAAGTTCCACTATTTTCTTAATTACATATGCATTGTAGTAGTAATAAATTTTCTTTAAATTATTCAAATCAAACATGTATGTTACACCCTAACCCTAACCCTATCCTTAGGTTAAAACCATTTTGACCTAGGTTGAAACAAAATGACCTAAATAAAAACCAAATTGAACTAGGTTGAAACAAATTGAAGTAGGTTAAAACAAATTGACCTAGGTTGAAACAAATTGACCTAGGTTGAAACAAATTGACCTAGGTTGGAACAAACTGACCCAGGTTGAAACAAATTGACCTAGGTTGAAACAAAATGACCCACATAAAAACCAATTGAACTGGGTTGACACAAATTGACCTAAGTTGAAACAAATTGACCTAGGTTGAAACAAATTGACCTACATAAAAAACAAATTGAACTAGGTTGAAACAAATTGACCTAGGTTGAAACAAATTGACCTAGGTTGAAACAAATTGACCTACATAAAAACCAAATTGAACTGGGTTGAAACAAATTGACTTAGGTTGAAACAAATGTAATGTAAATGTAAACTTTAATTACGAACTCCTCTATACAGGGCTATTCTGTCGTAATATACAATAATAAAATAATATAGCATAAAAATTACATAAAAGGGGGAATATGTACAAGTATTGCGAATAGAAATATTTACATAGGTAATACAGGATAAAAGATTATATAAGATTAATTAGGAAATGTTTTTAAAAGGTGGGCAGCAGCTTTCCTTTTAAAACTTAAAATATTTTCAATCACCCGAATGTCATCAGGGAGTGAATTATATTCTTTTGCCCCACGAAAGGCAAAAGAACGTTGACCAGTTGATAGTCTGCATTTGGGAAGGTTTAACTGCGACTTACTTCTAGTGCCACGTCCTGATACGCTAAATCTATCTTGAAATAGATTACATAGATAGGGAGGCGCCTGCTTTCTTCTACATTTATGGACCATAGTAACTGTATTCAATCAGTTTCTGACGGACGCATAGCCAACCAAGGGATTTACGCGCAGTAGAGACATGATCAAATTTTTTTAGACCTAAGATTATTCTGCAGGCAAAGTTCTGAATAAGTTGGAGTTTACAAATGTTT
>Ga0126343_10001170_pt1 | contig 11856 bp, 9 predicted proteins | sample Cyp2metagenome_FD_92531 | JGI IMG/M metagenome (GOLD analysis project Ga0126343, IMG submission 92531) | Coral microbial communities from Lord Howe Island, Old Settlement Bay, Australia - Cyphastrea 2 metagenome | ecosystem: Host-associated > Invertebrates > Cnidaria > Coral ... | reverse complement strand
GTGACCTATCATTTTTTTCTGTTGTATTGAATTGAGTAGTAAATTTCTCTATGTAAAATAAATATGGGCCAATTCTCAGTGTTGAGCAAGAAGCAATCGTCGGAAACGTGAATTTAGCAAGCATTCATGGTGCAATTTATAAGGATTTATATGGTATGAACAAGGTGCTGTCACTCCTAAACGAACGTGGGGACCCCCCATTTCTATTTCCAAATTTAAGTTGCTATAATACAAACAATCAATAGGAGAAGTTTGACAAAAATCTCAGTGTAGGTTCTATTTCAGTGGAATGACCTTAAGGCTTAAAAAATTGCACGACGCTGTGAAACTCTGAGGCAAAGATTAAAACGTGGAGTTTTCATTTACCAAGGAAACCCTGATCAAAGAAAATGGAAAGAGCATAATAAGAATGAAACTTAGTAAGACTGGCAATTTTGAGGCAATCGACACCGAAAGCTAACTTATTTTGCAAAGCAGAAAAAAGGTGCAAAAGGGCAAGCTTTGCCAGCATATTTCGCATACAAATCGAGTAAGCTCTATAGAGAAACGATTTTGCTACTAACTTAACCAGTAAGCGGCCTACTCACAGTTCTTCTCCATAGTCTTTGGATATGAAAGACTTCTCAGCCACGTAAACTTTAGTTATTGCAATAGAAAAAGCCAAAATAGCTGCTATAAACTGCCAAAATATGGTAACGAGGTCACTCAAGATGTGGAACAACGCGATCTGAATGGGGCCAATTTGCTTTGTTGTCTCCATCACGTGGCCAAATGCCCTGAGCGTTAGGAACATGGTATTGAGGCCGTAAAGATAGCCAGCTACGACAAGCGATCGGCTGTTGGTCACTGATTCTGAAACAGCCAACGTGACCATTCTTAGAACAAAAGTAGCGAAGTAAATGATGAGCGTGATGAGGTCCAAGATGTTCCACCGATCACTGCAAACAGTGTGAAAATACGTGTTAGGTAAACATTAACCAACCAACAAACAAACAATAGGCAAAGAGCACTTTTTCTTAAAGGCAACGTCCCAGGGCAAGTATGTTTTGAACTGAACACTTCTGAATCAGAATTCTATGAACAAGATTACGGACCGTGATCCGTCATCAACCTTGATCACAGACTGCGAAGAAACCATTTACTTAATTTACATTAACTTAGACGTTTAATGAATAAAAATAAGTTATAGCATAGTTACACGAACGACTGATATTTCTCCTCCCGGTGGGTTTTTCCTTGGAGATATTCTCACTTGTGTGATAGCATAATTTGGCATGGTAGCAATTACAGAGCTGTCTAAGTTATGTTTAGAAATTAATCATTTCAAACTTAAAAAATTAATGAAACATTGCCTTAGCGAAGCGTGCGTTCTGATTGGCTAATACGCTCGACCCATTTGCCCGTGGGTTGCACGCTCACGTCAGCTTGTTTACTGCACTTTTTCTCGGCAATTTTTTTCGATGCCTGACACTTTCAAAACATAATTCTTATTTTGCTTCTCCTAAAATACGGAAAAATCTAACAATTCTTCCGGAGACGAGAAATGTATCCGTGTGATACGAAATCCCTCTGTTTCGAAAAACGTTAAAGATTATAGTTTTTTTGAACTTTAATAAAAGAAATTTTATCAAATATTGGTGGCCCCTTATGAATTATTTTAGTTTCCAGGCTTTAGGTTTGCTCGAACGCTCGAACGCTCGTCGCTCGATTGTGATTTGAACAGCCGCTCGAAGCAAAGATTACATCAAGCACAAATAAAAGATAAGCTTACATTTCTTACATTTTCCTTTAGGCCTCAGTATTCTGTTCATTTCAGCTTATTTTACCAAATAAAGAAAGAGACAGAGATTATTTTTAAAAGCCATTCCTGTGTTCAAGTTCAGCCTTAGACGCGCAACTCATCAACTCATCAAATTTAGAAAGAAATGGAAAACCCACAAATCTGCCATTGAATAAGAGCTTCTCAAACAGCTCAAAGCTAGGGTTGTTTGTTAGCTTTCTTCTCCACTCTTGCTTTTAAGAAATGTCTGGTTCCATGTTGTTCTTTTTTCCCGAAGAGGACGTGAAGGACAGAGAGCTCAACCACCAAAAGCTTTTTTGAGAAACGTTTTTACCGACTGCAATTTTCGTTTGTTGCCATCTTTGATATTTAGGTTAACTTGTCACTTTGAAATTGCTTGTTTACCCGAAACGCTATTAACCTATCTCGCCGCGATCCACGAAAAATTTTGATGTGCCGCTTTTTCAGATTTTTGAATGAACATTTTCGCGCGGTTAATCGCGCTTTTGACTTCATGTAAGCCGGACGAGAGTCAATACATACTATCTCAAAAAATGGCAAACGTGCAGTATGCGACTACCGAGTTACGGATGCACTTGGGAGGTTTGCTAAGTACACAAGAACCTAGAGTCGCACTCTTACGCTTTTTTTGTGCTTAGCAGCTGAGCCTCCCGCGTGCATCCATGACTCGATGGCTTACGTTGCACACTTACCATCTCTTAAATACAACTATCAAACGAACAATACTAGCAGTAGATGAAGGCAACTTATCTCTGGCTGGATTCCTCACCTGGGGGCAAGGAAGTGGAAATAAACAAACAACTTTGCAATGAGTAAAGAGAGGAGTTTATATCCTCCTTTGAACTTTAATCTAGGTTGAACCCAGTGACTTAACGCGGGTTTTGCAGAATTGCCTCCCTGGATGTAGTGCTAGTTCATCCACTCAAAAGTACAAGAAAAACTGGTTGTTAGCCCCTTGAGACAAGATGCCACTTACGTTATGTACTTGGAGAATCTCATAGCAAAACCTTGTCGGTCATCGTCTTGCTCTTTCGTCTTTACGTCTTCTTCAAGCCATTTACAACCAAGGTCATTTGTGAATTGCTCGCATTCGAATATTAGACGACCCGTGAAGAATACTAGAATGGCCCACTCGATCCAAGTGAAAGAAATGCTTGATGTCTCCAGGCAGATGGTAAAGTGGAGTCCCAGCAAAACCAGGTAGCTTAGTGTGTCGCGGATAAAGACAAAGTATGGAGTCGTAAAATAATCACGATAGCTATCTAAAACTTAAAAACACAAACATATTACTTAGAAAAAATGTTAATAAGAACATAACATTTTTCGTTACCTAAAGGTACTTCTACACTGGCAAAACAGCCGGGAATTCGATCGCACCTCTACCAAAGAAATTGTTCTGCAAATGAGTTTTTCCTTATGTTGATTTTGTAGTTCAAGTCTCGGGAGTGTACAGTATATGAAGAAAACGTAGCACACCTATAGCTATATTGATATTCTTTATTGATTGATTGTCCCCAAAATGTCTAAAACGGGGCTTCTTAGCATCAACGTAAAAAGATGAATATATCTTCAATTCGGTAATAGAAATGTTCTTATTCTTTAAACTCAGGAGGCTGAAAATGGTCCAGCTTTCATCAGATTCCCCTTCTTCCATCGTTTTATTTTGTTTTAGGTTGATTGCATTTTGATCCATGTTTTTACCCTTGATTTTTAGTCCAAGCAATAAACGGCTTCCATGGTGGCTTCATTTGACTTTAACTGTCAGAGTAATCACTTTTCTTTTTTCTGTTGTTAGTTAGGACAATGGCTATCTGCTGTAAACGCTACTGACTTCGAAAATTTAAATAATTAATTATATTTATAATAAAATTCAGTTGACGAATTACTGGTGTGCTATACCTCAATTCACAGACCCTTAATAACGTAAAACTAATATACAAGAAACCTCATTTACCGTAAATGTCCTTGCCATCTAATCCTGTCAAACGAAAACGCCTTGCATCAAGAATAGTAAAAAAGTGTTTAGAGCAATACATACTGTATGTCCTTAACGAAAAGCAAAACCTGTAAGTTACATACCACGACACGAAACGAACAACTCTGTTTACAAGACAGCAACTTTGCATAGGACGATGTTAAGCCTTCTAGACTCTAGACAAGTCTTTCGTTGTAATTTCAGGTCAGGTTTCGCATATTTCGAAAACTTAACCTTAGATTATTTTGAAAACGTTGATAAATAGTTCAAAATTGACATTGAAGCAAGCCAAGGCCCTGATCTGCTTTTTAAGTTTCCTAATTTATTTAGGGGTGTTTTCCTGTTTAATTTCTTCAGTATTCCAGTTGTTAAACATAAGTCTGGGTAGCAAAGGGTAGAGGGGGGAGGTCAAGATTTTTTTCCGTAGAGAGGTTAAAAGGACGATTGGCTTTTGATTGCAGGTCTATGTCAGTACACTTCTGCAGCAGTCGTGCCTAGTTTTGACTACAAAAAGAGTATTTATGATTGAAAAAAGACCACCGAAAAGCAAAAATCAAAGCAATTTATGGGTGTTCAGTCTAGGCTTAGAGTTTTAATCCAAAATAATGTAATATGATTAGTGTATATGATTACGCATACTTTTACAGAGTATCTCTATCGTGTATTTTTTTTTGGACACTTACGGTGCAAAAGGCCCTTTCCAACAAGTCTGAATTTCTCCTTTTGTCCAAAATGAAGGACATCGGCTCCATTTTCAATATTCTTTAGCTGCCGAAGATCGGCATGAGGTCCAAAAGCGACGGTTATAACTCGGCTTACTTCCTTGGCCTTTAGCTCAGCCAATTCACCCATTACTTTCTTTTCTCCATCCGGTAAGCCTGATAAGTAAGTCTTATCATCCGTCAGGATAATTAAAACCTGCATTAAAATAAGTTGGCATGTTAGTGACTGAAAATTGAATATATTTAAGAAAAACGGTAATACTTCCGATACAATACAAATCGAGAGGGTTCAACTTATTTCCTATTCGCTAGTTCACATTGTTTGTGCTGGCGAATGGTAAAACAGAACAATTTGTAAGAGGAGGATAGATGTCCTCGGAAAAATAAAACAGAAAAGAGGACAGATAGTGATGGTAATTGGGATGAAGGTGAAAGACTGAGTCACGGCGATGTTGGAGTTAATAGGACAATAACATGACTTTTGGAGGGCATATGGTTTGTTTGTGACCCGAGTAGTATAATAGCTCCGCTCGAATGCAAATGATGCAACAAGGGACACAAATAAACTGTATGCCCGACAAAAGTCATTTGATTATCATCATTATCAATGTACAAGACCAAATAATATACAAATTCAATTAAATCAATAAGAAAAACTGGTGAAATGTTTAAAAGAGATGTAGCACGAATGTACAGTATATGGAAAGGTGTTGCTACAATACGATAAACAAGAACCAAATAATGTTCCTTTCTGTTTACAATAAGAGTCAATATAAACTAGTTTTAAAAAGATTAGTAAAAATGATTAGCAACACCCAAATGACTGCCTTGTAAGCTCCCGCCATCCCTCTGTGCCGCGGCGAGCAAAATGAAAATACAACCACAAAAAGCAAATAAACTCAGCTGAATTCTCTACATCGAGTAGGTGATTTGTGCTCTGGTTTCGCACCGTTTTCTTTCGTAAATAGCTTGGCCTTCGCTTCAAACAGATCGTTGGCAGACATGAATTCGCTGTCTTGCAAATTGTTTGTTTCGATTGAGTGGAGCTCAGGTTAGATGGCGATTGATGATCGCTCTAATTCCAGTCAATCCACGTTTTTGTTTTGCTGAGGGCGGCTAAAAAGTGTACCAAGATTCAAAACGTACATGCGTGGCTATTGTTCTCCTCATACACCTTTCGTTTGGTGTCGCCTCGTTAGCGTCGTCGTCGCTGTTTGCTTAAGCATCCTAATTAACAATTCGATTTCTATGAGGTGATAGATGATGAGGCCGAATGCCGAATCAACTATCACCTCAAAGAAACCTTGAGCTCATAATCTAATAGTTTTAGAGCAATTCTGACTGAAGCTTGCAACAAATAACGATTCCAAATATTTCTGGGCTTAATATTAAACTGCTCGCTGTAGAGAATTCTCACGAACTAAGTTGTCAATTTGACAGTTGTGTGCGGGCGGTCATTTCCCTCAGCGCTAGCAGTGGCTCTTTTCCTAGTGTTCGCTGACGGGAGAAAAGAGACCTCTGCCATGGGTTGAAAATGGCTTTGATTTAACCGCCGTCCCCACTCTTGGACGGCTCTATTTAAAACGTATACTCTTTGCCTTCTTCGCTGACCGCATTTTAAGCCCCTTGCCTCTCGCGCGACTCTCGCTCATTTCTTTACACTAATTCTGCTGTCATTTGTTGGGCCCACATTGTCAACATGACGTGCTCATCGGCGTGTCGAAAGAGTTCAATCTTAAAGAGTTACTAAGTTTGCTTTCTTTCGTTTTGGATTACCTAGCCGGAAAGAATAAAAAAAAAACATGAGTGACGAGCAGTTCAATATCCTGTTTCATTTTTAAACGGGCGAGACACGTTTGCGTGCTTGCCGAACGGGCATAGGAAATCTCTTATCTCTGCTTCCTACCAGATTGCCTTGCTTGTTGCACAAACGGCCGGGGAAAGCTGTAAAGTCTGCCGTCGAACCCATTTGTTGTGGTTGTTTCACCGCTGAAGGCGCTCATATCTGACCAGCTTGAGTCCTGCCAAGCACTCAAACTCAAAGCTGTTAAAATGAAGCTGGAGCAGTTCGACAACGACGATAAACTAAAGGAGCTCGAGGTTTGAGCTGTTTGAGTGAAAAGTGTTATTTTCGTCACACACTAGGTACGAGTATCGCGTAATGGCTCGGTCGCCAAGCCGCGGAGCATGCTCAATATAGCCATTTTGGACCCAAGGCAGAGGTCTCTTTTCTCTTGTCAGCATACACCAGAAAAAGAGCTTCTCCTAGCAGGGAAGCAATCATCAGTTACAATCCCGAGTTGAGACACGAAGCAAGTTCTCCCCTTCCCCCACTTTCAATGTTGATAATCAGGTGATTTTTGCCTTTTTTGTTAGAAAAAAACGCGCTCTTTTCCAACTTTGAGGATACGTGATACAGCTCAAGTGTCCCAACTACTTTTGGCCGGGATTGTAGTTTCTTTAAAAAATTCAAGTTGTCTTTAAATTCCAGAAACCGCGTGTTTCCTTTTTCAGTCTTCTCGGGAATTTGAATATCCTCTTGTTTTTAAATGTTCTTTCAAAACTTCGGAGAAATTTTATCGACCACACCAAGCCGCCAATGAACACTAATGGCTGATAGTGTGCAATGACTCAGCCAATCAGATTGCAGCATTTGCATTAGTCTTCAAATAGAATTGTGTTGAAACCTTAATAATTAATAATTTACATTTTTATAGCGCAGACCTCTATATAAATATATTCAGTTGCGCTTCACAATATTGTTAAAGTGAAATTATGTCAAAATAACTAAAAACATAACAAACTATTAAAAACTACAACGTGGTGTTCCATAACCTTTTTTCCCCCTTTCAATCCCTCTTCAAACTTCCTAAAATTTCAATTAAATTCAGGTGTACCCTCGCCTTAAGGTGGAGCATTTTAGTGGAGAAATAACAGCATAATGTACAAAAACCTATTTACGGGCCAAACGGGAAATACGCGGGCTGAAAGTGTATTCGCCGCCCTGGTTCTGATTGGCTGCAGAGATGTCAAACAACTTCGCTCGGTCAATGATATGCTGAGAATAACATTTCAATGCAGAGCTGGCGCGAATTTTTGTGGATGAGTTTTTACTTGCTCACTTTGTAGTTCTGTGGTGAACGTTTGACGTTAAGAGACTTGAAGTTTCAAATTTCCGGCTTTTTTTCTAGTGGTCGAAATTGCACAAAAAGCTTAAGCGAAAAAAATACCAAGAAAACTGAACGGGGAGTAAGAGAGTTCGAGAAATTTTTTTGAGAAAACAAAGTGTTACAGTGGATCTTAAGACAGTAAGTCCAACGGAATTAAGCGAAATCCTGCGAAAGTTCTTCGCTAAAGGAAGAACCGTGAAAGGCCAAGCATTTAGTATCTTCTTTTGCAATTGAATTACATTAATAACCTGATCGAGTTTTTAGACTCATAGGTGAACTAATCTAATCTAGTCCATTTTTTAACCAGGTGTTGTCCTCCCCGTTGCCGTCGTCAATGCTTAGGAAGACGACAACACTGATGATGATGATGATGAAAATCTCACCTTTTCTGCGCCTTCTTTAATGGTGTTGCTCTCGAAAGCCTCACTAGCCTTCTGTAGATCCTCGTGAAGAGCTGGAACACCTTTATTTTCTCTTTTAAGGTTTTTAACGGCGTCTGTGAGTGCCGTTACATCGTCATGATTGGTGTCGAAACAAATTTCCTGTGCTTGGAAGCTCTCGTCGTCTCGATAGGGTCGGATGATGATGTGGTACTTGGCCCGATCATTGCCATAATTCTCGATGATATATTTCATGGAGTCTTTCATAACACGAAACGCTTCTTTGGCGACCTCAGAAGTTGCATTGACAAGAAAAACAATGGCAACATCTATGGTGAAAGAGCACAACATCTTCTATATAGTTGAATTGGAAGTCTTAAATTAATGTATTTTCAAACCCTTACCATGAACTTGTACTTGTTATTTCATTAAGATATTAAACTACCCCACCAAATTAAGATAAATCTAGATGGATTTCGTCAACTTTCAAACATTATTCAAAATTCATAGATATGCCTCCAAGGCTAACAGCAGAAAGGGTTCTCAAATTCCATACCAAGAGCATTGAAAGACGTTTTAATGTTTGGAAGCTCGCGACTATCATGGTTGCAACATCCAAAACCAAATCGCGAAAAATTGCTCCAAACTTTGCGTGTATTACACCTTTTTCAACTCAAAGAAATAAATTCAGTAGTACTGGCGAAATTTTCATTTGAACTTCGAAGGACCTGATCTGTGGACCTAGAAATCAACGATATGAAACCACGTTATATGTATTTTTAATTAAACTCTCAGTAGGTTGCGTTTCCAATGGAGTTTTAGAGAACATTTCCGCAACTTCCCAAGAGATTTCGAGTGTCTAAAGAATGTTACCTTTATTTAATTCCAAGGGTCATTTCGAACGAGTAAGTGCTGAACTCGGAGTTTTAGAACCAAACAGGACTGAAAAGTAGTCGGTTGCAATAAGTTATCTGGTCTTACCTCTTTTCTTCCTCCTCTTATTTCTGCAGATGTGAATAATGTAGAAAAGACCAAACAGAACTGGAAACAGCAGCACGTCGATCAGACACCAGATGTTAAGAAAACACCACTTCCAATATTGAATACTTAGCCTGGACGATCTTTTCAGTGTGCGGGATTCACCGAACCATCTGTTGTTCATTAAGAGATGAAGCACTGGATGTGCCAAAGTCTACAATGGAAAGAGAAATTTCGTCAATAAATGAGCGTAAATGAAGCATTCCGAAAGTCAAAGAAATTCTGTCCAGAAGTAGTCAGGTTCCGTCTGTTGATGTGGTTCTTGGTGTTTCAGTGATTTTTTTTGTTGTTGTTTTTCTTTGTTTCTTTGCGTTAACCTTTTAACTGACCTGGGGTTGTCAAACTCAAAAGTCCAACAAAATGCCCGCCATATATAGACTCCTGGCCCCGTCAGTTCCAAGCGAGATCCTCCTCGATCTCCCCTCGAATTGCTCGAGAAAAATTCATCCGTTAATTTTGTTTTCACAAAGCTGCAAATCGACTACGGTCGAGTCAGGTTGTGCATGCAGAGTTTACACGTTGAACCACAAGCACTTGCTTCGGAACATCATGCATTTTTTTGTTATGAGCCAGGGTGGAGCAAACCAACTTACGCTGAAACATTTTTAAGCCGCCCAAGGTTCAAAGCTTTGGCTTCTCACCTTTTTCTGTTCCTTTTCTATAGCTTTATCCATGACGTCATCCAGTGAATCAGCAAAAGCGTGGCGGAATTCTATATTTGATTTCAACGGATTTAACAGAGAGTAAGAGAACTCGTCTACAGAGTTTGCCAGTTTTGTCAACTCTTCCTCTTCTGGTCCTTTTTTGTCTGCTCTCTGACGCAGCTCAAAGCTTGCCTGACGAATAAATACGCACACAAACGGCATAAACTATATGTAGTTTATGTGTTCCCCTCTTAAATGACGAATACTACACACTCTACACAGACGAGACCGTTTTGAGCCTTCATTTAGCACGCTGTTCAAATCAGTAGTCTGTTGAAATTAACGGTTTTTTTTCGGATGGAAGTCACATCTTATGTCTGTTCACAGTTTTTCTCTCCTATCACCAGTTATTGTTAACGAAGCACGAAGTTTTTAGAAGTCTTAACATTACGATGATTTTTTGCTAGATCATAGTAAATTATCTAAAATGAAGTCTTTCGTACATATCCGCTGGTGGATGATGAATACTTAATTATTTGCCAAAGTGGCTCTATATCTTGAGGGTACTCCCATACGATATTGTTGTGCTTGCTCATCGTCTCGCTCGGCGGGGCTGTAAGTCACCAATCTTGCTCTCACTTAGGGTGTCCAAACCAACTTTAATTTCACTGACATGGCACCGTTTCGGGTTGTACTGTCTGTTCATTTTTAAATGGCACCTTTTAAAGGTCACATAAAGCTTGAATAAGGTTGGTCTCCCCTAGAGGGTTAATTCAAATTTTCTGTACAGCATCCGGGAACATTTCACATGAGAGTTCTTAAGAGACTCACGCATGAGAGTTCTTAAGAGACTCTATATATCTACCTTGCTATATATCTATCCTGCATAAATATGTTTTTATTATGTTATTATTATTACCTCCATCGCCATATACAATGTGCTGGTCTTGCATTTTGTTAAAGCTCGTGGGTTGAGTTTGTCCGTTATTTCTTCTACATCCCCTGTCTTAATCGTCTTAATCAGACTCTCCTCGTCTATGAAATAATAAACAGTTTTAAACGTCTCCATTGCTTTTTAAATAGTCAGAAAACGACGCATTTTGATTCAGTGGATGAACCCTCAGTATAAGAGTCACTAGAGGTGTCTATTTTAATTAAGATTTTTCAGAACCAAATTGCAAAAGTCTTATAAAGAAAAACCTTAAGCCTCAGTCTAACAAAGATAAGGTGACATTAGATGTTCGCAATAAGAAAATAATAGATTTGTCCACAACAAAGCGCGAGCAATTATTTATTTAATAGGTATTATTATATTTCGGAGCTCTACAGTAATAACATAGCTAAACTCAATGACGGATGTCCGGCCGCCATGTTGGTGTACCTGCGGAAGGACATCAACGTGGCGTCTCCATACAACGCTCTATAAATTTTCTTGAAACACTTTCCCGAGTAACACGCGAATAAAAGCCAGCACAGACTTAAACTTGGCGAGGCTGTTTATACAGCTGGATATCGATTATCTATCACATACCACATTCTTCACTTAGTTTATTAATTGGCTGAAGTGTGTATTTTTGATGGCGAGACAGTGCAAAGCAGCAGAAGATAGTTCACCTTTTGATTACAGTATACCTTCACTGGTGTCTCGCGCGCAAGTAATAACAGACATTTTCATGTTTAATCGTTCGTAGTTTAGGTATTTTAAATATTTTGATTCCTTGCACGCATTTGAACGTTTTGTTATGTTATGAGTGACCACAAATCACCCATGCACCCCCCCGCCCCCAATCAATCAACTTTATTTAAACACGGTAAATGGCTCAGCAAGCTGGTTTTCAGACATGCCGTGTGATAATTACAATTTATAAAAATTGGGACTAGTGATTAATTAACAATACAATATAACAGCAAGAAATAAGTATTAGAAATAAGATAAAAAACATGATAAAAGTTATATCCTAAGATATGGCGAGTTTAAAGCTAGTAAGATCCCCCATCTCACACCATTGCACCCCGATAAGAAAATGAGCGCTTGAGAAAATTTGTTTTAGGTAGTGGTAGTTGGAGATCATAATTAGAACCCCTCAAATTATAGTCATGAATTTCAGAGGTTCTATGAAACTGCT
>Ga0126343_10001169_pt1 | contig 11859 bp, 5 predicted proteins | sample Cyp2metagenome_FD_92531 | JGI IMG/M metagenome (GOLD analysis project Ga0126343, IMG submission 92531) | Coral microbial communities from Lord Howe Island, Old Settlement Bay, Australia - Cyphastrea 2 metagenome | ecosystem: Host-associated > Invertebrates > Cnidaria > Coral ... | reverse complement strand
CGGCAAAACCCGGTTTGAGAATTTACTAAAACAATTATTCCATTTGCCCTTGTTGGATATGAAGTGATTATAACCAACTCGCGCTACGCGCTCGTTGGTTATTTTATCACTTCATATCCAACTGGGGCTCATGGAATAATTGTTATATGTGGCGTTGGCATGTTTCGATCGTTTGGCCAGGGCTTAACATGCGAGTGCAAATAACGAACCAAATGAACCAAATCCTGCGCTGTGATTGGCTACCCGAGTGGGCCATATAGCGCTATCATGCCCGATCTGGATAACGCGCTTTGTGCCGCCAAAAAAAGAAACTGGACTATTGGCCTCCACTGATGATACCTGTGTACAAATGAGGAGGCACCGTGGCCGAGTGGTTAGGGCGCCGGACTTGAAATCCGGAGGTCGCAGGTTGAAGTCCCGCTCTGACCACTTAGCCGGAGTTGTTTCTAGGTGGACCCTAGTTCAACTCCTGGTCATGATTGTATATAGCCAACTGGTCTGCCTCCTGCCAGTTGGGATTTTAAAGCCTGTTATGTTCATTTGAAATATTTGTTTCCTTCAGTTTGAGTGGCATGTCTGTGAACTAGCTTGGTGTAGCTAAGTGCATGGCCACTATAAAGATACATTTGACATTTTGACATTTGACATTTTTGACACCGGATCATTCCGCTAAACCACCAGACTATGGTCGGTCCTACTGCCATTACGTATTGAAAGAAACCTGTCTTGTTTGCTGCTCAGTAGTTTCCACCTCTTACGCTGTAATGGCGCTTTTCGTAGGAGCTTTAGCAGTGACCATAATGACGATGACCTCGAATTTTTGAAACATGTTAAAAAAAAAAACTGATTTATATCTTACTGTTGAATGTCGCAACTGTGTAGAGCTGTTTAGAACACTTTTCAGTCTGAAAACCTACTCAGCATAAATATGTTATAGGGTTCAATTCCAAAAGAAGATCCCAAAAATAAGCCATTGCAGTCCAGGTTCTCCAAAATACGTAGAGCTTGGTCCTTTCAGGTTCTTATTTTGCTGATGATGGGTAGGAATGCACCAAGATTCAAAACACACGTTCATAAACATTGTCCTTCTCGTTAAACCTTTTGTTTATTGAAATTTTCTTAGGCGTCGCCGTTGTGGTTGGCTGAAGCCATAAGTTGTAAGAAAATAGAGCGAGCTTGACTTCACTCAGTCTTATCGTCACTACAGGATCCCGTGATTTAACGTTTTGATCCATATTGGCGTCGCACAACTTCGTAGTTTCTGTTACTTGTGTTTTGCTACGCAAATAACCCAGGAAAATTACGAGCATGATAACCCGAAGAAAGATGTGTCTTGATTTAGACACAACTCTCTCCAAGCTAAGTAGAGGATTGAAGAAAACAAAATCTCTAATAAGCTGATTTTAGCAATATTATGAACTAAATTTTCACTTGTAACAGTTGCTGGTTTTGAGTGTCACGCATTCAAAATAGATCGAAATCAAAATCAAAACCGCTAAATAGATTAAGTCCAGAATCTGAGAAAAGAAAGAAAGTAACGATGCAGAAACTCTCGCCAAGACTCACCGAGGTCACAGCAATGTTTCTTATGCTTTGGGTTTAAACTGACCGTTGAAGAAAACAGATTTCAAACTCAACGGAACATAACAGACAAGACAGGGGCTCTTTGGGTTTAAACTCTTGATTCACGAAAACAGATTTCAAACTCAACAAAACAGTAAATAACCGACAAGACAGAGACCAGCTTTCTCTTTGGGTTTAAAGCTGACCATTCACGAAAAGAGTTTTCAAACTCAACAAATTAAACATAACATTTTATAAAAGATGGAATACTCTAGATGAGAAATTGTTTAGCCAGTAGACTTACATCTCATGTTATGTTTAACAAATTGACGTCAGTTTTTTATGCGTCTGTTCTGTTATTGATCATAAATTTCGTCATCTTATTGTCAAAGTAACTGTGGATCCACGAGACGATAGCCGAGATGATTCGCAGACTACTTGTTTTTTACGATAACGGATTTTCGAATTTCCCGCTCTCGTTCGCTGACGCGTCCCTCGAATTTCAAATTCATGTGTCTGTCCGCATATTGACCATAAAAATTAGCCAATGAGCGCGCGTGAATTTCTGCAGTTATCGTAAAATACAATGTGGAACGATACGATACTTCTCTGCATGTTGACAGTTAGAGTCTCCGGTGTTTGACATCTCGCTCACAAGGTGTGAATGGGTATGTTATTTGTTGCGTCATTGCTTACAGATCCTTACATAACAGCTTACTACGTTTTTGAAAAATAAGGATAGAATTCTTGACGTGATTATTAAAGCAGGCAAAACAAAATAACTTTCTTACATTTCTTAAAATTCTTACATTTTCTGTAATTTTATTTCCTTTCGGTTTATTTCCTAATTCCCTTGCACGCCAATATCCAGTTATGATTAAGAACAGAAATATCTGGCTATCTTTGTCGTATTTACTGGAGAGTATATAGTATTTAGATTGCTCAAAAGCGATCACGTATCTTATAGTTTCAAGCTGGAATTTATCAAGGAGGGCAACATCTGAAAAGAAATGAAGTTCTATACTGCGCTTTCCATCCGCTAAACTAGCTAGTAAACAATAATAAAAGTTTGAGATCTTGTGAGGAAAAATCTGAAGGGAAAGCTCTTTAAAAATGAGATATTCAACGGATCCACAGATTTAATGAATACGCCTGGGATGGGACAGATGTTGTAAAAGCATCATAGCCAAAGTCATATTCAGTTTCGATGTGTTCTAATTCGATAAAAAAAGCATGGCCAGTTTCTGTTATTCCAATCCCGTGATCAGCACGTAAACAAGAATTTCCTCCTCCGCCAATCATCATTACTGATCCATCACCAGCAATACTTGCAGCGACTGAGTCACACCAGAAGCCGATGTTGTTTGCGCTTTGGATGTCTCCACTGCACTCAGCCTGTTGAAACCCGTCTGTTGAATTGTACTGACCGCCATATTGAACCGTGCAGTTTCCCAGGCACAGGTCACTGGCCCAAACTTTGCCATTTCTAAAGTCGCCATAACTTGTGATTTTTGATCGGAATGTTTGTCCAGCCAAACAGTTACCTGTGGTCTGTAACAGAGGAGTGTGACTGGGGTCATCACTGCGCGTGATCTTAAACTCTCTGCCGCTGATCAACCAAAATGCGGGCGAGATCATGTCAGTGTTATTTGATGGGTCTGTTGTTGCTCCTATGGCGACTTGCTGGTCGTACCACCAGAAACCGGTGTCGTTCATCCAATTTTTATCATCACTGTTTGAGAATCGGGCGACCAGCGTCCATGCTTTGTCATTATCTGTCATGTGACAGTACACCTGATGAGGGAGAAGCGAGTTTAGTATTCCATATAAATTATCCGTTAAAAAGTTATTCTTCGCTTTCGTTAAGACAGCGAATGGTCCATTTTGCTTACCTTGAATGATACGCTTCCATTCGTTACCAAATATTGTCCATTTGGTAACGTTTCGCCAGTTTTCTTTTGAGTCTCGTCAGTATCTGAAAGATATTGAAGAACGCAAAAATTTGATGGTCTTATTGTATGCATGTTGCTTTGAAAATATTATAGTTTTCACATTAAGGTGGGGGTCCACGTTAAAGCCGTATTTTGGCTGGGTATTATGTTTTTAATGCAAATATCGCGTTTACGTTACAAGCAATCTAGAAACTCTATGCTCATCCCACACATCTATGTTTTGGACCGTTCTGTAAATTTTTTGGAGACTTTTAGGTATACTTGGAGTTAAATAGTTTTTCTGAAAGGATTAGTGAAATTTATGGGAATAGGAAATTTTAAAGATTTGGTGTTGTCGGTAGATACACATCAAACAGTTGCCCACCAACCTGGGGTGCCATCGTGGGGTCGGGCAACTCAGTGTCTAGTGGTGTCCCATAACCTTTTTTCCCTTTCAATCTCTTTTTAAACTTCGTAAAATTTCAGTTAAATTCATGTTTAGCCCCGCCTTAAGCAGCGCTTAAATTTCATGAAGGAAACTCGAAGGTGAATTAAATCAGACAAGAAATTGACCACTATATTGTTAATGGTAGGAACTACCAAAATCATTTTTTTACAAGAGAAAAGCAACAGAAACAAATCGAAGAAAACCAGCCAGAAGAAAGAAATATAGCGCAAAGGCGGCCGAAAAACAGCAACAACAACAACGAAAAAAAAAACAAAAACTCCGGCGAGACTTTAATAAAGCTAGAAAAAATCGTGGTCAGAAAATTAGCCTGCCCCGATGCCCATTGCTAAGAATGCGTTGTGGTTTTATATTACACCATTTAGCTACATACAATTACGTTTGCTTTAATATTCGTAATAAAGAATTTGAAAACTTATATAAACAACTAATGCTGTTCCACAGCTTTTCCTAATTCTGTCTCATTCTGACAACTCTAATATCGTACGTTGCAAGTTAAGACACTACGTGCTTTGGATATAAAAAGAATTTTCACTGTCGGATTATTTACGCGTGTCAATTAGCGGCGCCTGAATTTTAGTGGTAAAATAAGATAACGAAAACGTTTCCATGCGGTCATCTTCATCTGGCATCATTATCCACTTAGGGTCTAATTTTATGAGCCGGGCTGGCCCGGTTAGCCGGGCTGCTTCGGTATGCTGAAATGATTTTCAGCCCGGTATTACATGACACGAGCCAGCCCGGTTGATGGCTGATGCGATGAACCGTGGGAAACCTGAGCGAGTTTGATTTTGTACTCTCATTGGCTTAATGAGCTGGGCTGGCCCGGCAAAAGCGATTACATGGAAAAATCTCAGCCCTGTTAGCCGGGATCCCGGCACCGCGATAGCGGGATCTCGGCTAACCGGGCTGGCCCGGTTGTCATGTAATCGCGAAGTTGATTTTTATTGCGTTTAACAAACGTGCCGAGATCCTGGCAAACCGACATCATCCCGGCTAACTGGGCCAGCCCGGCTCATGTAGTCAGGCCCCTTAAAAATAAAAAAAAGAGCGTTATGTTTAGTTGATATGTGTGCAGAAGAGATGTGATCTTGGCAGGTCACGCGTGAGTTAGAATCAGAATAAACATGAAGCGCGAAAACAAAGAGAAATGTCAAGCAGACTTTCGCACGAATAGAGTTTGGCTTTCAGTTCCTGTTTCCTTTTAATAGAGAATACATCTGCCGTCATCTACATGAATGCAATGAAGAGCTGAAGTCATCTGCCGTTGGGAAGCTTTTGCAATTAGAGAAACATAACGCCAAGATCACTAAGCTTGCCATCATCAAATTTTCAATCTTAGAAAGACGCAAAGGAGAGCCGCACTGCCTGATCTAATAGAAGCTGACTCTATATTCGTGCCAAAGTCTTGTTTGACATTTTTCAATGTTTTGTGACCAACCCACAGCACCAACTTTTCATTCAGTTTAATGTTTAACTAACTCACGGTTGCTTTAATAATTATTTTTTTTATGTGGCAGTAATGTCAAGGTGACATCGAAATTTCGTTTTTCTTGCGTTAATACTCGTTGTGAGATGTAATATTTATTTTTAGCTCACAGGGAAGAAACTGTCAGTTTACAAACACTGTTTTTTTATTTAAATGTTTAAAATCTTAAACAAAAGAGCTCTTTACATTACCAGCCAATAGTTAATAGCAATAGATGAGGTTACCGATATATTTGCTATTAAAATATGATAAAACAGATGTATGACTGATTAATCTGCGTCTGTGGAAAAGATATGGCTCACCTTTTTTTGAGGCCCATACACTTAACTGTTTTATATTTTACACACGTAATAGTCATTTCACTTCTCGTTAACGCTTGTCGTACAATGCCACAATGGAGATCCCGAGTAACAGACCATCGAAAGCGTCACCACTCTACCTAATTATGCTGTTATGAATATCATGTGCAAATTAAGGCCGTCATAGTGGTTTCATATGGAAACTGCTTTCGGAAGGTAAACGGCATCTTATTTTGGAGAGACTAACTAGATGTGAAGATCTTTGGTGTACATGCAAATATACATTCATTTAAAAATACAACATTGCACCTATTAAAACATTTTCTTACCGAGTTTTTCACAGTTTTTCCCAATCCACGGCGCTTTGCACAAACATGAAAATGTTTGTTTCTTGTCGTCTGCTACACAAGAGCCACCGTTGAGGCAACCAAGAGCTGTGGAACTTTGACAACCCTGTTCACGCATGTAAAGCGTTTGAATGAAAAACAAGAGTCAAAAGCTCAAAAGTTGAGGGAGGAAGAATATACATGCTTTTTTTTCAGTAGGCATGGAATTGGTGCGATCGAGTGTGCTTAACCTTTTTGCTCTCGCAAGGCAAACGTTGCGCGCAATTGTACAAAGCCGGAGCGGAAAGTTTTATGTCGACGACTTATATGTGCTCGAGTGTATTCCGGTGACTTAATTTTGGCCGTTCCATGATGGCACTTCCAGCCCTGGAAAATATTAGTGTATTTGTTAATTTCCGATAATACATTGATCATAGATCTTTATCTTCATTTATTCTAAGGTAAACAGTCAAGCTCAATTAATGAGCGAATCGCTGATCAACTTCAGATCCTTAAGATTTTGGCGACCGATTAAAAAGTAACTCCTAACCGCGTTACAGCGGATTTCGCTGGTAAAAGGAGAACTTTCGGGTAGCCATTACTTTCGGATGGTTGAAAAACATTTGTACCGTACTGTGCTGTACGTTTGTACTGATTACCCTACATTAAATCATTTGCCTCTACGGCTAGACAAAGGCAGCTTATATAGCATAGTTTGAAGAAAAATTTAATCAAGTTCGAAATAAATTCACAGATAGCACTTCAAGTCAATGTTCATTCCTGCTTCAGGCTGTTCCATCTGCATGACCCACGGATGAGAACAGAGACGTTCTCTTTCAGTGACTTTAATTCTTCAAAGGGCAGCAACTTTCAGGTGGGCCGCTGTTTTCGAGAGGACCGTTCGGGTTTGAAGAGGGAGGCAAAATATTAACGTTACTTTCGGTGAGCTGTTATCATCGGAGGGGCCGTTACTTTCGAAATTCTACGGTAATTGATAACTGCTAATTACCTTTAAGAGCAAAGAAAAAGTGACTCCTTGTTGATAATGCAACTTGGTGTTTTCTTCAATGGCCCCATGCTTGTTCAGTTCGCAAGTTCCTTTGGTGTTCTTCATGGATGGCATCTTGAAATTGGTCGAAGAGCACCAGGAATTTCTCATACAAGTTTGGCTACATGATATCAGGCTGGGAGACTCAAATTTTTTGAAAACATGTCCCTTCAGTCGCTTATCTTGCCGCGTTGTAATGAATACTGAACGAGAAAGTTTGGAGTCTTCTTCAGCAGCGTAGACAATGACATTCATCATTTCTTGAAACAGGACAAACAACAAAACGATTTTAGCGTTCATTACTTCTCAACAGAATTCGGTACTGAATGCAAAGTGAAATGTTCAGATGCTTGAGTTGGCAAGTTTATTTCAAGGAGTGGTTTTGCCGGGCCGTTTTAATTGTGGGGTGAAGTTAAAAACGCGGCGATTGGTTTATTCTTGTACATGTAATACCTAGATGTGAGTGATTGGTTGTCCGTAAACAAAGCGGAGATGGTGTGTTGCTATGGGAGGTCAGCCTGTTTTAGTTTTTAGGGACGCTTTTGTGGAGATTTCGCACCTGCTCAGGTCATTCGTTTGATGATATCAAGCTGGCAGTGGAAAGTCAAATTTGCCTCAGAGAGACTTGATCAGGTAAAGCAAAGACAGGTGACACATCTTTGAATGCCGCACACGTATTATTTTTAGAGTCACGTGACTTTTAGTTATCTTTAGATCGCTTTACGCACCTTCGCGCTTACATCCTCGCACACTTAACATGCAGGTGGAAATAGCAAGCTTTATTATCCAACTGCACTTCGTAGACTACAAATAACGCCTAAAACGAGTACAAACATCATGCGGTATTTGTACTCCAGAGGACCGGTTGGACAGGTTTCCTGCTGTTGACCAATCAGTTAGCTGGATTTCCCGTGCTAATTCCGTTCCGTTTCACATACTTCTGTTACGCATTCCCTGTAAATAAACATCCGCGAAATTCGCCCGTACGGACATCACAATTTCGTGTGTCGGATAATAAATCTCTTATTAGACATTTAGTCTTTTAGTATCACTGAGAATTTTGACTCGTTGTTCGTATTTTGACTCGCCCACTCCGCACTCGTCAAAAGAGGACACAACTTCCCAGTCATGAAATTTCGCAGCGACACTACACAGCAAAACGTCTAATAAGATATATTTATTACAGTATATGGCAAGAGATTATCTCTTGTATATGGCAAACTCCGTGAGCGGGTCTGATCGGGCAAGATGAAACAAATCCTGCACTGTGATCGGCTACCCGAGCGGGCAAAATGACGCTATCTTGCCCTCTCGGGATTACGCACCGTGTCCCGCAAGAAAAATTGCGCGATCGTCCGATTTTGTTGTCATACGTACGATAACAGACCGAATAGGCCCTTTGCAGGATCCGGTCACATGGTGCAAAATCACACATGCTGGTGAGCAAGTTGCGCAGAAGGACTTTCAAAACAAAGGCAGGTCCAGGTGGAGTGGTGCGAGTTGCATTGTTTTGGAAGTTCCGCTGTGCAACTTGCTCACCAGCGTGAGTGATTTTGTATCATGTGATTAGATCGTGCAAAGAGCCTATCGGACTCCACTCAGTTTTTTTAACCATTACATATTGCAAGAGACATGTCTTGTTTGCTGGTCAGTACTTTTCTTGTTACTCTTTAATTGCGCTCTCGTAGGAGCTTTAGCCGTGAAGATAATGAAGATGGATTTTTTTTAAATTTAAGAACTGATTTATAGCGGAGCCCCATTCTCATCTTGGGAAATAAAAGGAAACTTAAGAGTTGATTTTCTCATGGTGGTCATGGTTAGCGGTATTGCTCGTGGGCGCGTTCGCACGACGACGACCGTGCGACGACGACGACGACGACGACGGAGTTGCCCTACATGGCGGTTGTACTCCAAACTAGTGAGACAATCTGAGATATGGTGCAGAGTGCAATTGACAGCTGTAGCACAGTAGTCCCATAAGTACTCACGCCTGCTCGCTTGACTTCCGGTTTGGATCTACCTAAGTTATGTTTTAAGGTTGGGTTTTCATTCAAGGTCCAAAAATTACTTACAATTACTGTTTTTTACGACAGACCAGTTTTAGATTTTAGTCTGGTGTTTTACGAAGATTTTCGTTCATTTTAACTTAAATAAAATGCTGAAAAAACGTGACAATTTAATTTCTGTTTTTCTCACCGATAAACCAGAATTAATTTAATTATTAGATAGTCAGGGAATACCGCTGTCTTTTTCTTCGCCACATTTGCAATAAAATAATTCAAAATTAATATGCAAAACCATATTGATACAACTGAGCGGCGTTTCAATGAAAAGTAATTGAAGGTAAACAGCATTAGTTGGCCGATATTATCTTGCATCAGTGAACGAGTCTCCTATAAACACTGATTAAATTAATTTGCGCTTCCATAAGATGCCACGGAGACTGCAGCATTATTTGAGCACTTTCCTGCTTTCTATTGTTACAAATTTCAATTTGGAGACTATTGAAGCGACTAACTCGGGAACCCTTTATGTTTCTCTTAAAGACAAGGAGAAGCTTTACAACTTACTAATGTAGTTTGAAAACAGCAGATGATATGACCCGTAGCTGTGGACAATTCTAAAGGACACATTTCACTTTTGCACTACAAAGGAACAAGTGGTGCTATCTGCAGACATCACATTATGTGACATGTAAAATACCCCTTGGAAACATAGTGCATAACACTAACAGCGCTAGAACGCATGCGTCTTACATATTGAGTTCCACCATAAGGAAAACCAATCAACGTATGTGGGTGATTCCGTATGTAATGTACTCTCAACCTGGTATAGAAGTCACGAACGCTAACTTATCTGCGCATGCGTTAGGAGCAAATTAATTTTGTTCTATAGAGAAGAGAGCAGGGGGTTCTCTGAAAGAAATAAAGAGCGTTGCGATGTTCATACTTAACTGACGTGGATGGGAACACGTTTTACGTAGAGTACACATGGACCCTTCCTACCCCACCCTTTGCCTCTACAAGTATCCTCTACGAGTATTTTATTTCCCATACAAGTATTTTATTTCCTATACAAGTGCTTTTTTCTCTACATTAGTCCTACGCTCTACAAATATTTTCTACTACATCCCGATTAAGCTCAGTGTCATTTCTTTGTTTATTTAAAAATAGATGGTGGTCAACTAGACAGCCTCTGCTATTTTGACCACCATACACATTTTTATAACGCATATTGTAGTTAGCTTTATCTTGTAATCGTGTGTAACTATACTTTTCTTTCTATGTTAATTTTATGTAAAAAGTGTGAAATAAATAAACCTTGAGCCTTGAACCTAATTAATTAATTGAAGTTAATTAATTAAACAACCATTAAAGTTCACACCTTATCGCATTAGCGACTTAAGCCTTAGCGGCAGCCAACCCCCCAAACCATCGATCTTAATAGTGCACTCTGCATTAAAAAGAGACCCAGCCTTGGTTTCCTCCGAGCTGAGTAGAGGATTGAAGAAATTAAAAGCTCTTATGAGAGGAACTTTGAATTTTGAAGTTGATCTTAGCAATTATGAACTCGGTTTTCACTTGTTATGACTTTCAACAACATCTTTACATAATTAAACTGATATAAGCGATGACAATAAGAAAAAAAGACAAATAATAACGCCATGTTCGCTTACCAGTATCTTGGGGCAAGGTAACTGCGCCCACGGTACGAGCGCCTGCAAGGCATTATGGGAAACCAAGAATTAAAAAAGGACAAAAAGGCGGTCAATGTGATTAGCCAAAAAAGTGATTCTTTATTTTGTATTATAATTCTATTTTCTCCATCGTTTCTATTATCAACTTGATTAATAGGCGTAGCTGGCCATATTTAAGGATGGCCCCAAAAAGACCATTTTATTTCCGAAATAGGTGACAATAACGTGAGACACTGGGAAGAGGCTCACAACATTTTTATTACTAGCAATAAACCCAAGGCCTACGGTTAAACCCACGGTGAAACAGTATTCTTGTGACAGGGTCAACGACAAGGAAAAACGAGAGCCATGCAAAACTAGATTTTAATTTTAACAGATGTCTTTCTAAGCCAATTGAAATTTTACTATGCTGAAATAAAGCGAGACATTTCTCTTTGTATGCTTTTATGTTAACTCGGTAGACCAAAACGGAAAAATGTGTATATTTTTCTAATAACTTCGCGCGAAACGATTGTAGAGTATTTGAGGCCTCGTGCACGAAGGAACTGAGTAATGCTAATTATGTAAGAATTGGGCATTAAATCTGGCAACTCTTCCTGGCTTCTAAGATACTGAGCTTTAATACTGATTTTAAACCGAGCTGACTTAGTTACACGAGTCTTTTATTTCCCGCGAAGTGGCGCGAACTTATAAGCCGCGAGCAAGTTCACGTGAAAAAAATAAGAAAAAACTATCGACAAATATGGGGATTAAATATGCGACTAAACGCTTTCTAGCTTAGTTAAATCCCTTAAATTTGGTCAATAAAATCCAGTCTTGTATTTTAACTTTGCTGTTTATTATAAAATGTTCTCGCGCCTTCGAAAGCGTGATAAAATCTGGTCAATGCAGCAGTTACTACGTGTTTTTTTGCCTCCTATCCGTTTTCATTAATTATAATAACATCTGCTAGCGTCTTCCTTCAAATTAATCAAACAACGAACATCATATCAAAAACTGCGGAAGACTGTCTGAGATAAATAATTATCACATTGATTTGG
>Ga0126343_10001168_pt1 | contig 11861 bp, 11 predicted proteins | sample Cyp2metagenome_FD_92531 | JGI IMG/M metagenome (GOLD analysis project Ga0126343, IMG submission 92531) | Coral microbial communities from Lord Howe Island, Old Settlement Bay, Australia - Cyphastrea 2 metagenome | ecosystem: Host-associated > Invertebrates > Cnidaria > Coral ... | reverse complement strand
TCGAACCTTTTGATGTCATTTCCGAAAATAGTTAACCAAATGGGTTCTTTTGGTGAAAAAAGAAAAAAAATATTTTTTCGCTTCTGTCGGCCGATTCTCGATATTTTCAGATTTCTGCTCTTATATTGTGAGAAAGTTTTGGGTATAGAGTAACATCACCAGGCTTTAAATAGACTCAAGTTCAGTTGTTCCCCAATAGTAGAAGAAATATGGCGGCGGGTCAGGCTACCACAAAAATATCCGCTATCGTGCCAATTCTACATCTTGTTTTCACCATAGTCTCGATTACGGTTCTCTCGTACAAAGTTTGTCACGTTGAGAGTGAATTGTCTTTTATTCGAGACGAATTATCTACTCATGACAGAAGTGAAGGTTATATTAAGACGCTTCCTTTTTCTACAGCTGAGCCCATCAGCGAGCATTCAGTCGACAGAGAAAGCAGAAGTGATCTAACCCGTCAACGTGACCACCGAAACCACGAGGAAAGCGCCGCCTCTCTTCCTAACCAGAAGAAGATTGAAAGAAGGTCAACAAAGCAAAATATAAACGCGGATTGTCTCCAGCAGACGATTACAACTTTCCAGGTATGTACAAATCATTCTGAGCTGTTCACGATGCCAAGCTGCTGTCTATCAAGTTCTGTCTGGCCTGCAAATGGTGGGCATTAAAAGTGTGGCAATCATTATTAAGACGTTTATTATCACTCTTTATTGTGTCCTTAAACTATTGTGAGGTAGCTCATGTTCTTTTTTTCTATCCGAAGGCTAAGAACACAGCGAACGGAACTGATAGGATTGTCTGCATGAGAGGTCAGTACAGATTTATTTCGGTTCCCTAACAAGGTCAAATGACTGTCATATTTTACAAAAATCTGGGTCTGTCAAGATTGTCGACAATTACTGAGCCTTTACAAAATACTGAAACGTTGAACTCTTGAAGACTCGAAGACTTGGTCCGTGAATATAGATTCCTTACCATACTTGTATTCTCACTCGCGCAATGTTTCTTTTCAACTGCCGTAGTCTCCTGTGCAGACGAACTCTTTGAGCTGACGAGCCCAAAGAATGCATTTGCGGGAGGGAGGGGAAGAGAGGGGGGAGGGGGGGGGGCATGGTTTGAGGTGTAAGTGGTGGTGAACATACAGGATCATAAGAAAGTCACCAGCTTCCCTTCCAGGAGTGGCAAAGTCAAAACAATCCTTTCAAATCCCTTTATGTAATCTGTTTTCATTTATTTCTTTTTGTTTGTTCAGTTTTTTTTTCCTACTTTAATTAGTATGATTTTTTTAATGCATAACGTGAGCAAGTCACAGTGACCCAAAATTTTCAACACTGTTACTTCAGGTCCTCGGGGCCCACCCGGTGAACAAGGGCTCCGTGGACGTCGTGGTCGTCCAGGCCCCTCTGGCAAAACTGGGCCACCTGGGAGAAGGGGTCCTCGAGGACCTCCAGGAAAGAGCACCAGCGTCAATAGATCAGCCATCGAGAAGCTCGCCAAACGACTAGAGGTCTACACTCAAAGAGAAATGACAAAATTTGGTGAGTATCCGAGTAAGCTCAGATCGTGGCTATTTCATTAAGGGAATTGGAAGAGAGAGACCGTGAAAATATTATTATTAAAAACTGGAGTATGAGTGATCTTCGTTTTAACTATTGTGGCTGCTCATGATCAGCTAATTCCTCGTCTGTTTCACCTATCACAGTTTTACTACCTGTGGTCTGCTACTAAATGTTGGAGTAGTAAATAAAAACTTAATAATTTTCCTTTCTTTTTTGTTTAAAATGTCCAGGATTTTCGTTCTCTTTATCTACACGACTTGTTGTCTTGTTACAAAAGTTTTAAGACAAAAAATCTTTTGGCTGGGCCTTGCGTGCACTTGACTTGCGATGACTTTTGCTAACTTTGGAACGTGAGACACAAGACAGGGTAGAAGAATTGGAATGTATTTATAGAGATGTTCTTTGGCATCGGCCCTTTTCTTTAACAAGCACCATTGTACCTTTAATGTAACCCAATTTTGCCATCGTAATTATCTAGAATCTGCTCCCGTCTGGTCTCCTAGCACAGTCGGTAGAGCAACGGTGAGCTAATTACAAAATGAAAATGCATGGGTCGACTTTTCATCGCTGCAAATTACTTTAGAGTTACTATTTCGAGGTTTTGTTTCTTTTTATTTATCAATATGGAGAAACGTTTGGTACGTAAGAAAACAAATCTGACATGTGCGCGCAGACGATAACAGTTAGAAAGTTTCGGGAAAAAAGATGTTTCCATAATCATGTTCCCTCGTGTAAGAGAAATGACGAACAGTAGCGCTTAATATCAACATCTTTCAACAGCTCCTCCTCGTTTCACGTCCAATATTCTTCCATCCATTACTATCAAAGAGGGCACCAAGCTGTCACTCAATATCTCTTCAACCGGAAATCCCGCTCCGAAAGTCACGTGGTCACTGCAAAGTGGAAACCATGGTAACCAAAGCCGATTTAACTTCACAGATGAAACGTTTGAGATTATGGAAGTCCGCTTTGAGGATCACGGTATGATCACGTGTCAGGCTGAAAACGTGTTTGGTACTCTAGTGGAACATGTGAAACTTATTGTATTTGGTGAGTTTTTAATTTTTTTTTACTTTCATTTACTGTGATTTATTAACCTTTGGGGAGTCCTAAATAAAGCCATCCAGTTATATTGTTCTTCAACTGAGAACTAATTTAAGGAAGCAGTTATGAAGAAATTTTTGTAGTGTCTGTGGTCACAAGTACGTGAGAAAAATCTACCAGATATTCTCACTCGCTGACCCACTGACACATGGTAGGACGGATTGATAATAATCGGGCTGACTAACAGACTGGTTGACTGACAGACTAACAGACTGACAGACAGACAGACTGACTGACTGATTGGCTGACTGACTGACTGGCTGACTGGCTGACTGACTTACTGACTGATCAGTTGACTGATTGACTGACTGACTAACGGACCGCCTGCCTGCCTGATTAACTGACAGAAGGAAGGATGGATAGACCATCTGGTCATTTTTTTTGGCTGACTGCCTGCCTGACTAACTGACTGATTGACTGACTGACGTGTTAGATTGTAGTGCCAAATTATTTAATGATAGCAATGATAATCATTCGTGTTATGGTTGTAGGACCACCAAGATTCCCCATCACACCACCAGGACAGGTTATTGGCTTTTTGAATAAAGCCACAGTATTACAGTGTGGAGTGGTTGGTTACCCCGCCCCTGACGTCAAATGGAGCAGGTCTCCAGCGTCACCACTCCCCCAGGGACGCAGTTCAGTGAGAAATAGCAGTCTTCATATTAACAACACTGAAGACGGCGATGGAGGCATTTACTTTTGTACTGCGACGAACAAACATGGAATGATCATTCATGGAACGTTTCTGAAAGTGGAGTCTGTTGGTAAGCTATATCATATTGTTAGCGGTCAGTGAATTAATAAAACCTTTAACTAGCATGAATTCGCCGTCACTGGGATAAATTTCTTCCCTTTAGAATAATACTCGCCCCTTCATTTTTAGTTTTCCTCATGCTCAGATGATAACCTTTTACTAACGAGCGCGAAGGCCGTACTGAAGATTATTGGCTTGAGGTGGTGGCAGTACGGACCGTGTGCAGTACGGCTTAAACACACTAGCTTAGTAATATAAGTAGCGTATTAAGCCGGCTTTTAAACGAAAGCAAAAAAGAATACACGGCTTATGACTTGTGTTAATTTACTTTCTCAGTACTTCCCATTTTCTCCTCAACACCATTTTCTTCTGTCTCTGTGCCGAGTATTCGAGAACCGCTGCGAGTCAGGTGTTCCGCCAAAGGATCGCCTCTACCCACAGTCACGTGGTACAAGAATGACGTTAGCATGCCAGTTATAAATAATGTCACCGCCGATAAATTTAGCAGCGAGCTTGTGATTGGTGAATTTCAGCCCGCAGATCAGGCCACTTATAAATGCATTGCTCGAAACGTTTACAACGACACAGTGGAGACGAGTACAAGAATATGTAAGTCACTATTGTATGTACAGTGTTGATGAAAGAGCTTTCTGTCCAAAGTAATGAAAAACATTCTGTGGTATGTAAGTCTTTTTCCTCCTCACTCCCTCATTTTCCTTTTTCTGTTCTTTTTTTTTTACTTTTTGAAGGGATTTTTCTTGCTAGTCGCAAAATCTCAGTAAAATCAAGCTTTCTTTTGTTTGTTGAGACTCGTTTTGATAGCTTTTCTGCTCAACGTGAGATGTTGAGCCCGAACAATAGACCATTTCTTGATACGTGGTGGAGTGGAGTGGGGTGGAGTTGCCAATAAGAGAACGGCATTCGTGATAATAAACTACCCGAGACGAAAAGGCGAGAAATGTGGCGAAAAAACTGAGTTTCATAAGTGTTTTGATTTTCAAAGACGTTTAATTCATAGCACAAATGTTCTCTCCACTCTCAGCCGCCTTTTTGTTCGGCTGTCCATTTGGTTTTAGGGTATTCAACTCATTGACACCCGGAGCTTTTCGGAAAAAAACGCACTTTTTGGACAATTTGGACGATTATTGAGTCTGGATATGGGTCAAACTAGCTCCAGTCTGCTAAAAAAGGCATTTGCAACATGACAGCATGCTTTCTTTCCACTAGCATTGCGTCTTATGACAGTTTTACTCGGTCATGCTCAGAAATCAAACTTAAGTCTTTTTGGCTTTTCGGTTTTACATTTTTTCCCGCCTTTCGTTTTTCGTTTTTCTCCTTTTCTTATCTTTTTGCTGTAGGCGTTGACCTTCTACGGGGCTTGCTTCCAGTTCAAGAATTCCCTAGAAAATATCATGGAGACGGAGTAGCCAAGTCTAGTTAAGAGAAATTTTGCTCCGAGTTTTCCACTCCCATTTATAAAGCCGTTTCGTCTATCTTTGAGGTCCAATTGGCCCGATCACTCTGATCTGGATTGGGAGTAACTGATACCAATTTCTTTTTCGACTGTTGACGCTGTCTTAGATAATGTGCCTGGGATATCTCTTTCAGTGATACATAAGCTAAACAAATCTAAATTATTCCGCAGGTTGAATATAAAGTCATTTTTTAATCGACACAGTCCTTGGCGTTTTTGTTGTTGTTCTTTAATTAGACCCCTTTTTGTTGTTTTCTGCGCTTTTGATTATTTGGTTGCGTTGTGTTCGGGCTTTTTTTGCTTTGCACTCGTTTGGCTGCTCATTTCTCTGCCGTTCATTCAGATTTTTTATGTTTGTTTTAAACTCCTATTAAAGTCTCGAAATGTATTGAAACATAGCAAGGCCGACGGTTCTTGGCCTCCGACTTAGATATTGAAATATCAAAGACAATATCTCCACAGCGTTGCTTTGAGGGTTTCCTTCCACTTTGAATCGAAACGAGACAAAACGAAACATAAACAAATCCTCCACGAAAACATCCACGCAACACGTAGTAACATCCGTGGTAGAACTGGCTACCATGTCTAAAAATAACTTTAAGAGAGATTACCTTGGATATAAGGCTAAGTAATTTAATAAACAATGATAGCGCAGATGGCCCGGGATTGTTGAAGGCTATGCCTGGATTCAAAGGTCTTGGATGTTCGGTGACCTTTTTTTTTTTTTCTAGAAACAGATTTTATGTACAATTATCTCCACACTGCCCAAATATGAACAAAAACGTCAATGTGAGAGGTTAAAAAAAATAAAGATTTCTGTCAATGGGACACGGTGAATGCTGTCATGTTGTGGTTACAAGGCGCGTGAAACTATTGTCGTTAAATGCGAACTTGTTCTGTAAGGAACCTCACCAGTTGACGGCAAAATTCACTTAATAGGTCTACTTAAACAATGTTTGGCAGAGAGCATTTCACTTCAACGACCTAATTGAAATAGCTTCGGGCTTACAGACACTGGCCCTATTCGCTAGGTAAGCCCAACTTTTTTCAGATTTAGGGTGTTCTTCCGGGCATGTTCTCTCCAAAACAAAGTCGTTGACCCCATGTGTTTTACATTTCTGACATAACTAACTCATCATCTTACATTGGTAAACGTCTCAGAAAACAAAACAATGCTGGAAAATTTTCGCGCGAACGTCCCTAAGTTGACTAACCTGGCAACTCATACCCCTCTATCTTAATTCTTTAGTTCTGCCTAACTGTGGCCATCCAGGTAGCTCAGAGAACGCGGTGCTTGTCCACAGCACCAACTGGGCAGGAGAGTACGTCAGATACCTCTGTAATCCGGGGTATACTATGCTTGGTCCCGCAGTCAGAAGATGCTTGCCCAGCGGTCAATGGAGCGGAAATGCGGCACATTGTAAGAATTTGATACAAGACGAAACATTTTTGAACAAGATAGTGAAAATAAGTTAGTTGACGTTTGACGTCACACGGTTGTACTATTCACGTTTTGATGACTGAAAAGCTGACTATTCGTTAGACTATGAGTAGTCCCTCTTTCGCTTTGTCCCTCGTGCGTGGCGCGCAAGAAAATCGTGAGAATTAAATGGCCGCGTGAAATCTTGGGGGCCCCAGGATTTCGCACGGCCATTTTATTCTCACGATTTTCTTGCGCGCCACGCACGACGGACAAAGCGAAAGAGGGACTACTCGTTCGTCGGCCTGCTTAGCAAGCATTTCCGTTTCTCGCGCGGCAATTCTTTGCTCCCGAACGCTACGGGAACACTTGCTATGCTGAGATGTTCGGATGGTGCAATTCCTTTGTCAATTACACAAAAATGTTGAAATCAAGTGTATAGACGGGTAGAACTTGTAGGAACACAAGCTGTAGATAAGTGTTTCTAAACTTTCTTCAAGTTATCTGAAACTTTTAAAAGTATGGCTATCGGGCTACAGAACAACCAAAAATATTACTACAAGAGAAGAAGAGAAAAGAAAAGAAAAGAAAGCACTGAAGTAACAAAGCACTAAGGGCTTAGTCTGCATTTATATGGGTCGGAAATTTCTTCCAAAAAAATGGATGCTTGAATTCGTTTGTTTGAAAGAATGGCCTGATTTATCCCTAACCACAAAGTGACTTTTTCAGGTACCAATAGACAAGAGTGTTCCAATCACATGTTGATAGATGATGATGTTTCACGACGAGTGCATGTTACACTTACTTACTACAGATGTGACAATGATCTTTCTGAGGGTTGGTACAGGTTTAAAAAAGGAAGACGCATGAACGAATGGTGTGCTCCCGCCAAAGCCTGTAACACATATCACCCTGGCTGGTTAGTGGGTGGACATCCTTCAGTTTCGGCAGGGAGGGTAACAAGAAAAGTGTGTTTCGACAGGAAATGGAACACCGCGTCATGTTGCTCTTATCATACCTATATAACGGTTAGCAACTGTGGCTCGTTTTATGTCTACAAACTGAAACCGACTCCAACATGCAGTCTTCGTTACTGTACCAACTAAATAAGTATAATGTAGTCTTTAGCTTCCCTGGATCCTCAAACCACAGTGAAACTGATGTCAGTGTAGGTGATGACGCAAGTGATAATTTCATGGAATATTGAACACAAGTTGTTTCTGGCAAACAATTATCTAATGTTTTCACGAAACATCCCGGGACTGTTACAACGCCAATTAACACTGAATGCGTTTGGTTACAGATGATACAAATACTTTGACGTTGTTATTACCTAAAGGACTACGCCTCTACCATTAAACTGACAAATGACCAAATGGAGACTACTTTATTATTAGCAGATGGCCAAACTGAGAAAAGAATGATTCTGTAGCGTAGTGCCAGATAAAATAAAATGATTTTTGCAATTGTGGAACAGCTAGCGCAGTAGCAAAGAACAGCGAAATAAGAAATAAAATACTGATGCTTCAACTGGATTCCAGGCTTTGATCTTTGAGATTTCGATACAAATGCTCTCTCATCGAGTTAACAAAGTTAACGACGGAAACGGTTTTGCCAGTCTCTTTCTTGAAGTGTAGCATAGCAAACTTATGTATTTTATAAAATAATTGAGAAACTGCGCCCACTCGGATTGGTGAATAGAATTGCCAAACCTATGTTGTATTGTACCGGTAAAGTAAAAAAAAAAAAAATAAATAAATAAATTTATATGGCGCCATATCCACTAACTGCTCTATGGGGCCTTACAATAGTATATTAAAAAGATAATGACTACATTGCAAAGATTATGAAGCTAAAAAAGCATAAAAAGATAATTAAGACAAAAATCAAATGAAAATGAAAAATGAAAAAGCGTTTTTGAAAAGATAAGTCTTCAAACTTCTCTTAAAAGTAGCTAACGAAAAACCAGGCTGTCTCATATGACTAGGCAGAGCATTTCATAACCGTGGGGCGGCCACTGCGAAAGCTTTGTCACCATAAGACTTTTGAATAGACCTTGGGACGACCAGAAGAGACTGATTGGATGACATGAGACTACGACTAGGGATATACGGTGTTCAGAAGTAAATCACTAATATAAGAAGGGGCTAGATCATTCAGAGATTTAAAAATCAACAACAGAATCTTAAAATTGAACAATGCGATGCTCCACTGGTAACCAATGGAGCTCAAAAAGTAATGGTGAAGTACGACCAAATTTAGTATGACGCCTAACAAGACGAGCGGCACAGTTCTGTGTAGACTGCAGCCTCTGAATCTGGTAGTTTGGTAGTCCGTATAAAAGGGCACTCCCATTGTCTAACCTACAAGTTATAAAAGCATGTATAAGCGCTATTGTAGACTCCTCTGACAGATAGCTCCTAATTCTGCCTATCCTCCTTAGATGATAAAAAGCCAATTTGCATATAGCACTAATGTGTTTCTCAAACGTTAAACCATTGTCAAAAACTACACCCAGAACATCACTGAGAACAAAGCAAACAGTTCACCGGCTGAGATATAAATAACACGAATGCTTTCATTTTACCGCATATACTGAAAGTGAGTATGAGGAAAAATCTAAAATTAAATTTCATCTTTGTCACACGCCCGAATTTTTCTACTCACACCCGTTTTCAGCAGGTTATCTTTCGACCTTCTACGTAACCTGGTCTACTTAAAAAATGTTAGCACAACGGACTTCTTTACGGTCAAAATCGAGTTGTAGTGATGAGAGATTGATTTATTTGGCATCAAATTAAGGTTAGGAGTATCATGAAGTCATCATGGGAGGAATAAGTCGACTGTTTAGAATGTTTACACCTTGCGAATATTAAAAGCGGCAGCGACCCAATTCTATCGAAAGTCACTATTGAGAACCGATCGACTACACTAAAATCGCTTAAATCATCCCGTAAATATCGAAGCATACAAAGTCCACAATCTTCTTCAGCCATTTTATTTGTCATTTCCTCAGCTATAACCGGAAAAAAAACCATTTTCACAGTTTATAACGTTCTTTCATAGACGCCTTCAGAGCATGTCGAAAGATAGCATGTGGAAAGATGGTCGATAGATGTCGCCTATGCACGTAACACTGAAAGCAGGTGTAATTGATCTCAGTTGTAATGATCCCTTCCTGATGAATTGGTAATTTTAATCACTTCCTTGAGTGAGCGAGTGAGTGAGTGAGTGAGTCAGTGAGTGAGTGAGTGAGAACTCCACAAAGTTCTATGCGTGGAGGCTCCTCCCTAAGGTACAGCCCCCTACCCTTTCTTATACTATTTTAACATATACTTTCATCACTGGTCCGTATTATGAATAAATCGCCAACAAAGGAAGTATTCTTGTCATTTTCATATTCTACCACGACCTAAAGATGAAATAATACAGCCAGAAGGTGCGACTGCTCTAAATGTTTTTCTGAAGCCTAACAAAAAGCCCTTCCGAGGAGAGCCGCCCTTTTTAGGCCATAACAGGGAGTTCCTGGGTTTCCAACCGGGGTTAATCTTTTCCTATTATCTGCTTTAGTAGAGCTGCTTATGACATCATATGCATCACTTTCCTCGTTTGCATAGTACAAAAATGCAAATACCTTTAAAATGAAAGAAGGTATTCCAAATAGGAAAACACAAGCTTCTTGATTATGAGAAGCCTTTCAAATAAGCAGCAATTAATTTTACTTCAAGCGCACTTTTTGAAGCGAGTGTTTCTGTCCAGGAAGTATCGGCTGGTGGTTTTCCCGCGGAAATTTGCTGTTTCTAAAACAAATACGCTATTAAAGAACATCAAAATTCCAAGATGCTGCTAGCAGACCGATAGTTCTAAGACATAAACACTCTATTGTCTTTACTGTTCACCACCAAATGTTACTCCGTGCGCCAGCTGAAAAATCATATTGAATTATTGTAAAGTATTTTAGATGAAAGGCTTAAAAGCCAAATGTAAAATTTCAGAAAAGAAAACAAACAAATTGCGTCTTTCAATTTCTTAGTTTTCTATAAGCCCGCTCGCTTACAGAAAAACTTCCGAGTTTTATCCATCCTCAGACGGGCAATACGCGCAGATGGTGTCTCTCTGCCAATGAACACTATCACGTCACATGATCAATTTAAACCACTAAGAATCCGGCGGAGATAGTTTAATGCGTGACTGATCGCCATTATAGGAATCATGAGGGAATAATCTAATTTTTTAGTGGAACTGCCTATTTTGTATTAAAAGTCAAGCCTTAGAAAAATCGAGGACTGAATTGCAATTTGAATTTTTAACTTTTTTAACGAATTCAAGTTTTGAAAGTCAAAAAGCCTGGAGTCTCCTCTTCTGAGACTTCTCTCTTTTTTGTTTCTAAATTTTACCTTGCGACTTTCAGGAAACAAGAAAACATCGGTATTTCATATGTGAGCTGCAGCACACGAATGGGTGATGATATATTATAGTTCAACCAAAAGGACTGTAGCATTTTTAAAAAGCTTCCACGCTCACCGGCTGAGATATAAATAACACGAAGTAAGTACGAAGAAAACTGTAAAATTAATTTCATCTCCCTAACACCTATTTTTGGTCTTAATTGATCTCAGTTGTACTAGCCCCTTCCTAATGGATTGGTTATTTTGATCACTTCCTTGTTTGCTTTCTATGCTGAAGGAACAAATCCGAGGCACGTAGATTAGGAGGAAGTGTTTGGTCTAGTGTTACATCTCCAGATTACTATATAGACAGCTTTCTTTTCAAGGTTAAGTTAGTTCTTCTTAGCAGCGGAGGAAATATGGCGGCAGGACAGGCTACCGCAAAATCATCCACTATCGTACCAATTCTGCATCTTGTTTTCACCATAGTCTCGGTTGCGGCTCTCTCTTACAAAGTTTATCACGTTGAGAGTGAATTGTCGTTCATTCGAGACAAGTTATCTACTCATGACAGTAGCTATGGCTTGGCTAAGACGCTCACCCGTCAGTCTACAGCTGCGGATATAAGCGAGCATTCCCGTGATAAGAGAAGTGATCGAAACCGTCGAGTTAGTCAGAACACGCCAGAAACAACTTCAACAAAACAAAATATGAACGCGGATTGTCTTCAGTGGGAGTTTAAGGATTTCCAGGTATGTAGAAGTCATTCTCGGCTGTTCAAGGTGAAAAGCTGATGCGTAATTTGGCTGACGAGCAAATGGTGCTCATTAATTTGAAAATTATAATTTATTTGTTTATTTAGTATGATTAGATTGTTCTCAGATGACTCACGTTCTTTCTTTGTCGCTGAAGGCCAAGAACACTTTGAACGGAACTGACAGGATTGTCTGCATGAGAGGTCAGTACAGATATATTTCATCACTGACAAGGTCAGATGGCTGTCAATGCGTGTACCTTAGTGCCAACCGTTTTCCTGCGACATGGGAAAACGGAATTCGAACTTGCACTTTCGTTTTTCGTTTACCCACGCCACCAGAAAAACGGAATTCGAGATTCCATTTTCGTTTTCCGTTTTCCGTTTTCCTACTACATTGAAAAT
>Ga0126343_10001167_pt1 | contig 11863 bp, 6 predicted proteins | sample Cyp2metagenome_FD_92531 | JGI IMG/M metagenome (GOLD analysis project Ga0126343, IMG submission 92531) | Coral microbial communities from Lord Howe Island, Old Settlement Bay, Australia - Cyphastrea 2 metagenome | ecosystem: Host-associated > Invertebrates > Cnidaria > Coral ... | reverse complement strand
GAAATATATAGAAAGGTCGCTGTCAGAGGTCACCTTTGACTCAAGACAATCGGCTCTTAAAGGAAAGCAAAAACCAAAAACGGTGGAGAGACTATTGCCTTTTGTCACTACATACCACCCTGCCATGAAGAAACTTAAACAAATCGTGATGGAACACTGGAGCCTCATAGAAAATCAGCCTCTGCTGAAAACAATTTCTAAAAAGCCTCCGATCATATCTTACAAAAGAGAAAAGTCACTCAGAGACATGCTCGTTAGAGCAAAACTATAATTTGAAGGCATCGATAATGCGACGCAACCACAAAAACCACACTGGGAGTCCGTGCAGGCCTGTCTTTGGTTTTTACTTTGTCACATCAATCAAATTATTTTTTTACAAAATTTTTTTATTTCGGTGCCTCAAATTGGCCAAAATCAATTGTAAATGAGCGGCATATTCAGAGTCTCGTAAACTCAACAGTGAAAATCTTCATAACAAACTGATTGCACGTCGTATTTGTACTTTCTTTCTTGTACATTTAGAGCTAAATAGATCGCAATTTGATTAGAAGTAAAATATTTGACGAATTTTATAACGACCCGCGACAGCTTAACAAGAAGTCTGCATTTAGCCTATTTTCAAATGCTAAAAAGGCATTCTGGTATACGGCTTTTGTCAAAACGACTAGTTTGGTCTGAAAGAGCATTGTTTCTTCTTCAAATTAGCAAAATAAAATTTTTGGGTAATTACAATTGCAAGTGCTGAGATAGCGAACAAAATGCAGCACTTCTTCCTGAAAACGTGACCTTTGACCCATGCTTAACGATACTGATTACGGCAAGAAAAGCTGGAAGAAAAGCAAACGCTTCGTTATTTTGAAGTATTTTCTAGTGGTATCTCTCCGAAACCATTTTTGCAAGAAACTATTTCCAGATATGTAATCTTACAGGGTCAAAGGAGGAGCTAAAGGGTGCAATTTGACAGAAAATTTAAGGCTTGCAAATATTGTTTAAATAAATGTTTATTTTTCAAGGCAATTGTCAAAATAATTATTGTTCATTAATCATGCAAATGTAACAGCTGTTTACCCATTGACACTTGAAACTTTTTGGCAAAATTGCGTTTTTTTGACATTTCGGTAGTTTTGAGGCTGGATCTTGGCCAAATTAACTTCAGTCTGATCGAAAATGCATTTGTAACATGACAGCTAGCCATTCTTGCCACTAGAATCACATTTTAAAACATTTTGGCTCAGGCATGCGCAGAAATCAAAATTTTGGGATAGGTTTTGGATGAGAAAGTGACCTACGGCTTTAGGCTTTTCAAATTTTGAAATTTTTTTCCCTTTCCTTTTTCTCCTTTGCTTTTCTTTTTGCTGCAGTGATTGGCCTTCTAACGGGCTTGCTTGAGGTTAAAAAATGTCTAAGAAAGAGTCATTGAGGTGGCCAATTTTTACCATGGAGCAGCTGGGTGTAGTGGCAGGAAATTTGGCTCCGACTTTTCAGCTCATCTTTTTGAGTACAAGTTTGTGCATATTTCGGGGTCCAATACGCCGATCACTGTGAACTAGGCATCATTGGAAAGATCCTTTTCCTCCTGCAGAAGTGGAGTACAAATGATGCCAAATTTGGTCAAAAGTCATGACGTCAGAAGTGGAAGTAAGGCCAAGGCTGGTCATGGGCGGTTAAGGGCAGCGCAGGAGTCAATGGGTTAAAATTTAATTTAATTTAAAATACTGTTAAAATGTAATTTTTCAAAAGGTAGAAATATCTAAATAATATCATCAATGACTTGGACAGGCTCCCGGTAAAAATATAAGGATGAAAGAAACTGAATGTTTGCGCATTTAGAAACAAATAAAATGTCTTTCTACATGCAATTTTTAGCTACCATAGTTGTTGTCTTTTATTTTGTCTTTGTTAATATATTTCATAGTTTTATATATAACTGCCTTTATAAGAAAATGACAAATTTACATAACTGAGAGATTTTAGGAGGGATGATTTTAATAGTGCAAGAATCTGTTGAAATGTGAGGGCAACTTGCTTTTGTGCACATTCAAGGTGGCAGACAAATAACAACTTTCTTGTAAAAATGAGAGTACAGCATAAAACTGCACATGTCGCATGTTTCTGTTAGCACTGTCATTTGGTATTTTTCACATTGTCTGCGGTTAACATTAAATGCAGACTTCACTTGTATCAGAACATGTGCTTGCTTTATCCAACTTGTAGTAATGTAATTAACGAGTAAGGTAGCCAAGAGCTTTCACTTGGAAGCAAGATGTCGCTCATGAAGGTCTATGTACTGCCCTTGATCACTTGCAGTGCAGTTCAGGGATGGGTGTATAAAACGTTCTGCACAGTTCTACCGTGCATTATGTACTAGTGGGACTAACCCGGAAAGCGTGAGCAAGCCATACAAATTGTACAAAACATTGAGCAAAAATTTAAAAAAGATGAAATCAAAATTTCGCCCGTTCCAACCAAAAAGCATAGCAGAAAATAGAATTATGGAGAATCAACCACAAAAATGGTTCCAAGTGAAAGCTCTTGGCTACCTTACTCATTAATTACATTTTTGCAAGTTGGATAAAACAAGTATACATGTTATTAACCGCGGACAAAGTGAAAAATACCAAACGACAGTGCTAGCCCAATTAAACACGATTTAGTTAAGTACTCACAATGGCAATGAACCTTAGTATTGTTTGTGGCTTTTGGAGAAACGTCTTAATCCTGTCCACGCTGTCGCCTTCCATTTTGTTTCACTTCTTGTTTGAAAGAGAGTGAGGGCTGGTTACCCAGTTAAGCTTTACCGGGGGGAGAGTTGGGAAAGACAAATTACCGGTACTTCAGAGAAGACAACCTTGCGCCCGGTAGCAGAAGACATCCATTATAAAGTTTTCCCAGCTATTTCAAGAAATAGGCTCTCTAGAAAATTCTTTTGCTTCTCTAATCGATATCTGGTGCCGGGGAAATGCCAGGGATGCTTTCCTTGACCAATTTTCATTTCCCTCCCTTGGGGTCTCCCCTAAGCCAGGCCTTCCGGGAAGCTAGAAGCTCCTTTTTTCGCGCATGACGGACGACGCGAAAGGGTCTGGGGACGAGAATGATTCACAAAGGCACAAATAGCACAAATAGCAAATGGCGGCGGCTGCGGCACCCACAACAAGCGATGTCGCTTCTAAGAAAATATCTACGTGTAAACCAGAGCTAGACTTTTCTGCTCCCTGGAAAATGAGTGACTTAATACTCGTCGTAGAAGGAAAGCGATTTCACGTTCATCGTTGCATTTTATCGATGTGTTCTCCTGTTTTCGACGCTATGCTTTCCTTGGATTTCAAAGAGAAAAACGCAAGAGAAATCCCGCTTCCAGAAAAGAAGGCAGACGAAATAGAAGAACTGCTTCGTGCCATTTACCCTTACGTTGAACACCGTATATGCGAAGAAAACAGTTTTTCATTGCTTGAACTTGCCTGTGAGTACCAGATGGACAAATTGAAAGCTCGTTGCGAGAAGTATTTCCTGTTCAAGAACATGACCAACGAGGAAGCGCTTGAATTTGTCGTCATGGCGCAAAGACACCAACTTAGTGACGAATTGATTCATAGATGTATGTCAAGATTTGTGAACCAGGAAACTAAATGGGAAGCTCTTAAAAAAAATGACCTGTTCGCACAGCTGGAGCCTAAGTATTCTCAGCAACTGGTAGAGGAGAGAGTCAAGTACCTAGAAAGACGAGTGGATTCGTGTAAATCGCAGATTAGAACTTTGGAAATGAAGAAGGGTGATAAGGATGACGATGAACATGGCCATTGCTCGCTACGAAGGCATCTCATGTGGAGGAAAAGGTTCAGAGATCTTGACCACCCCCCTTTTGACTAACAACTTTGTTCCTGAAATGCACTCTTCTCTTTTTCTCCTGATATAACTCTCGGGTGCATAATAAGCCCTCTTATAAAATTAGTGCTGTGTTTAGTCTAATTTAGCAGTTTCCTGTGGTAACCAGATGTTTCGCCTGATAGCCACTTTGCCTAATGTCATTTGGTCCTTTCCCCCAAAGTGAAAGGTTAAGTCGGATACATACGTACATACATACATGGATGTGTTAACATCTTTCTTTAAACTAAATGAGAGAAAAAGACAACATTGTCGACATAATGAAACAAAATTAAGTGACTGTCTTTTCTCACTCTTTATCCACTGACCATGGATGTACAGGATTTGGGCAAACAGGATTTGGGCGCACTGACTTTCTGGCAAAACATCATTCATTTTCACATACTGTCATCAATTGCTATCATGCAAAGGTAAAGAGCCATCAAAGTTTACCTCATCGGGCATAAGAGGTGCTAAAATGTATAGAAAAACAGCTCATTTTGAATTTTACAGAGCATAAAATTAATATAATGTATCTCATGACTTTCAGCCATTGGAGAAGTTAAAGTAGTCAGAAGAGTGTTAAATGTTTGTTTCAGCGGTACAGATTATCAGTGGCCTAGATAATCAAAGTAGGTTCTAGAAGTTTAGACTATTTTCTGTACACCATATTGTCAGACCATGGACGTACACCAAAATGGCAGTTCCATACTGGGTTCTGTACATTTGTGTGAAATATCTTGATTAATACCTGAAGTTTGGGTTAACACTGTGTGGCACCTATGGACCTATCACTTTGACAAGTTTCTACCTCATTTATCTCCTATTAGTAAGGTATAATGGACGACAGTGAAAACTTATATACAACAGCACTCCAGTTGGTCTGATGGGAATTCAACCTGGTTATCAATCTGGGTCAATTTTTAGTAAAGAAATCACACTTGTAGTTTCTACAGGGTGTGTTTAAAACATGAAATAGCGAAAGGATGAAATCGAACTCAAGGCAAGAGCCAAAGTTAAGATTACAACCACTTTCAGTGTTAAGTGCATAGGTGACATCTTGGTTTATCTTTGGCCATGCCATCTTTCGACATGCTCTGTAACCTGGCCGAAATCAAAATGTTACCACAACGGACTCATTTACGGTCAAACTCAACTTTTAGTGATAAAATATGGATTTATTTGTCATCAAACTAAGGTAGGAGTATCAAGAAGTCATTCTGTGAGAGATAAATCGACTGTTTTGAATGTTTACATCGGTCGAATAGCCATATCAGGTCAGTAATTATCATTTATTTGTCATTTCTTCTGCTAATAATATGAAAAATTGCCTGTTTAAGAGTTAAACAGCCGTTACATAGCATGTCGAAAGATGAACCAAGATGTTGCCTAAGCACATAACACTGAAAGCGGGCGTAATTGTGACAAATAAAAGAAACATCTATAATCAAAAGTTCGTCATCATGGACCTTTGGGTAATTTGGATTCCAGTCTCTCTCCATTGACAGGGTGCGGTTATAGATGCCTAGGATTTTCTTGATCAAAATGCGGCGTTCAGGTTTGTCATTGGAAGAAAATTATATGTTTATCTCAAATTTACCATGCTATATGACATGGTTTTTCACATGGCATCCTGAGATTATTTTATAATAATAATTATTATTATTTCATACTTAAATTTTAAAACAGGCACTTAACATAAAGTCAGTCCAATGTGGAGATTTTCAGGTGCATTCGCAGGAAGGTTTGATGTTTGATGCACAGGTTGTAACTTCGTTTTAATGTTGCCTGGAATGACAACTGCATCATCAGAGAGATTTGGATGTCGTGGTTTAATGCAATTTCTGGATCAACATGGTAGAACTTTGCTTTTTCCTTACTGGATTCTTTCCATGGCCCAGGTTGGTTGTCTGGATCTGGGTAACGCCATCGTTCCTAATGTTGTGAATCCCAATCTTGCGGTGGAATGCTTGTTGACAGGAACTCATTGTGGCACATTCCACACTGCATTTGACGCGCCTTCTCATCTGCCACCTTTTTCTTCTTTTTGTACTCCTTGTCATCTAGAAAGAATGTTAGGACAAATGGGTTTTTGTTCTGGTTTATTTCTGTGAACATTCTGCCTTGCGTAAGAGGTATAGAACCAGATACTGTGGTTGTAGAAAGACAGGGAGACCTTTCTTCCTCATGGTCATAGACAGCCGTTCTCTGCACTGCTCCCCCTCTTCGTCTAGTGTTGGAACAGCCATTCTTCCCACTAGCTCCTTTCAGTGCATCTAACAAAACCAATTTGGTAATGTTTGACATCTTTATTTCACTATATTGTTCCCTCCACTGAAGAAACCTTTTAAACCTTAGTTCTCTGCAGCCACTACAGAGTGGGCACAAATTTGAATCAAAGAGTAGTTGTAGCAGTCACATTTGAACCTCCCTCCAGCCCATTTATATTCCTTCACATAATGAGGTTTGCCTCCTCTTCTACTTGCAACCACTCTTGCTTATTGGAATTTCTGGGCAATTTTTGATCATTCCATCAATTGATATACCTGCAACTCAGCTGCTTTGTGCCATATTGCTTTCGGCACCACTGAATGAATTCAGAAAGCAAATCAAAGCTGATAAGGGGTATAGAAATTGCCATGGTATCTTGCATTTCCACTTCTTGAGTTTCTTGGGATCTCATCGTGGCAAAGAGTTGTACAATGACCATGTATGGGATGATGGTGGAGAGCATGAGCAGTCAAAGACCTTCATTTCAAAACGTGGTTTCTAGTGCCAAGAATCTTGTCTAAAAGAACTTCAAAGTTCTGTGCATCTTCAATTTTAGCAGATCAGAATTTAGCAATATGTTTTTGATGAATCTGTGGTGACATCTGCTTCCTTTTGTTTGGCTCTACTTAGAGATGCCTGAGGTTATCAGCTAACTCACACTCCCCACACCCGTAGATTGCTTTTTCTGCCTCGCTCTCCTGGGCCCCACCAAGATTGTCAAACTTCTTGTTTAAGTTTGTCATGGTACGGGCGGTTCTTTTGATCCACCCAGGATTTCAGTTCCTTGTTGAGGCTCTCGCTTGGATTCATGGTGAAGTCATCTTCAACTTGAGCTACCTTGCAAACAGACTTGATCATAGATATTGTAAAGGTGTTGGCCTCTTCCTTCTGAAACCAGCAAAGGAAACCTGGTGCAAGGTTTTCCCTTTTCTTATGCCAATGGGCCAATGCGTTTGTTAATGCTAACTTGTCGACAGGGTTGGGTGAATGATCTTCAGCTGGCTGATGAAATAATGGTAGTCTTCAGACGGGTCTGGTGAACAAAGACTGGGCTAAAGAAATATGATGTTTGATGAAAGTTAAAGTTCTGATAGACCAGTGGTGTGACAAAGAAACGTCCCATGTTGGATCCATACCAACCACTTTAAAATTGAATGAGATGGTAGTGAAGTGAAGTCCTGTAGTTGCCTCTTATTTGCCAGGACATACTGAGGTTGTTTTTCTCAATTTTTAGGCCATGAATATTTGGAACCTTTGCTTTGGGCAACTGATCTCCCAAGCTCCATATTCATCAGCTCCCAAGTCCTGTAGTGTGACATGCTTCAAATCAATCACGAAGGTAACATTGTGGTGAACAGCCACTGGTTTCACTTTGCAGACTTGGACCAGTTCTAATGATGACCATCCAATAGTTATTGGTAATTGTTCTGCTTCTTTGTAATAATTGGTATACTCTACCCCACATGGTTCCTCCTCTGACAAGATCTCCACCAAATCCTCACTCCTTGACTAATCTTCAGATGGATTTTCAAGGTCTTGTGCTAAGTTTCTTCTCATGCAAGGTTTCGCCTGTCTGAGCAATTAGGTCTGGAGTCTTTTGGATCGGGACTTTTTAGGTCATTATCATTTACGGGATAAGGGCATCGATTTTACCAATGTTTTCACAAACCTTAATCCTTTAAGAGGCATTTGAAACCGTCGCACCGATGAATGGAGCTAAAACGAGAGCTAAAATTGTTTGGCTAAAGGCAGACAATTGGTAGAGAAAATGATGCATCAAAAGAAAAACAGGGGTCACCGTACATCCAAGATCGTTAAATCCAGGGAAAGCTACAGCAATGGCCATCTGCCCTATCATTTGTTCATTTTATTACTTAGCGTGCACGCTCATGCATGACGTGGCGTGTAAATTTGTGTGCGCAGAAGGATGCGCAGAAACAATTAGCACAAACGTCCTTGCACAAGAAAACTAGGAGAAGGAAATCTTATGCAAATAAACACGGGAAAAGTGGTAAAGAAATTAGTGGACAAAACAATTATAAGTACCAAGGCAGAAAAAATATTTTCCTGAAAAAAGTGCCCACACCCCCACCCCTCTCCCTTGAACTAAAAGATTAAATGGCCTGTCCCAACAGAATAAGCTGGGCAACAATGACAACTTTTGTTGCAGCGTAAATATCTGTTAACTTTGGCTCTTATCTTTAGTACCATTTTACCATTTCATGTTTTAAACATGCCCATTTCTACACAAGTAATTTACATTTGTAAAGTCCAGCTGGTAAATCCAAGGATTCAATAAAAGCTTTTTCCACAACGGAATTAGCACATGTGTTGCAAGTCAGAATATGAGTGGAAACTACAACTGCGGCCTTACAATTATTGCAAAATTCACTTGAATGCACATGTACTTTTAAAAATGCAAGTTTTAATATCTCTGCTGCACTTTCAAAATCAGTGGATGTATTTAAAATGCCAGTAGGAGACAGAACTTTTCTCAGAATTCCCTTCTATTTTTGAAGTGAAAAAGCCGTCTTTCCTTAAGATTCCGAGGTTGGAAGATAGCTTTTAGTCTCGGAAGCTTGTGGATTTCCTCTACAGTATGACTTGTTTTGACGCTCCAATATGTTTTCCAGAAGTCATACCCAGTGTTTTCGACACGTGTAAATATATCAAGGAGATAGATAGAGCTAACTCAGTCCATTTGCAGCATAGACCATTGAAACTTTGTAGGCTTTTAGTTCTGCAGGTAACACACCTGTGGTTGTAGCAAATTTTGTACCCATGGCAACTCACTCTTCCAGTTCCCTCCAACCCAATTGTAATATTTTAGCATTTATCTTGAAAAACATTTTAAAAGGCCATGAACTCGACCTAACTTGTTATGCTTGCTGGATCAAGAATCAAACATTTCTGATTCAAACTACCTAGCTGAAATCTTTTTTTTATCATAATTGATCAAAATTTGTTTGAGTTTATGACATCATCACATGGCTAATTTGCATATTTGGAAAACTTGAGTATCTCTGGAAGTGACAGAGATATCTGGAAATAGTAAACACCATTTTTTTTTCCTGCACAGACTAGGGAAGATGCACATTTTGTCATAGAGTGAAGTTTCAGTTATTTTCTTTGTACAAGGTTAACATCTAGCACTACTTAACTGTCAGTGTGGCTATTTATCTCGAGCTTTCTGATTGACTTACAAAGGTTAACAGCAAATAACCACATTTTTACCATTTGAAAATGGCTGGGCAATGTGTTTACAACTTTGGCTATTGCAACAAGAAATTTTAAAAATAGGAAAGAAGCTTTAGGTTTTTTTAAACCGCATGTTTGTTTTTTTAGCTGCAACTAGAGTTCAAACTTTAGAAACTTGGCGGTCATGTTCAAATACTATAAATGTCTGGTGCTCATGTTAAAGATCTTTTTTAAGTTTAAATGTGATGATGCCATCATTTGCATAGTCTGTAACTTAAAGAACTCACAAAAAGGTTTCATTGTCTTGATCAACTGTTGTTAAGCTAAATATTTTTTACTGCAATTTAAGATGATACAATTTTTAAGGTGCCCTATCATAGGATCACACCAGGTACACCATGCCAGCAGGGGCAAAAAATGATATTAAATTAAGGTTTGAGAACCTCAAAAACTATACCCTATCCTGCGGCACTAATGTCTAGAGTTTCCAGATTGAAACATAAGTGTGAAATCTACAATGTCCTGGTAACTATCAGGTGCTTTCAATAAGAAGGGAAGTGGTTTTCACAGACAGGCAAAACGTTTTGAACTGGGAGTTAAAAGAAAAAATTTCCTCCGGTCAAACCAGACGGGCAAGATTGACCTCACAGCCAGTCAATCTGACTGGAGCCCAGCCCTTGATAAAACTCCTGAATCTCTTGGTACAGAAAAATTGTCTGTTATCCATATTTGCAAGTGACCTGTATTTGGTGGACTAATGTAAGAGAAAATGTATATGATTGAGCTTTCTGTTGGGACAAACAAAATATAATAAATGTATAAATGACATCACCTCGGAACTACGATTTTTCCAAGTTATGTCATTACAAACAAAATTGTCAGTAATATGTGGGTGTACATAGAGCAAGATTTACGTGTAATGGCCGGCCCCACTCTACTGTGATGGCCAATTTTCACGCCATGTTTGGAATTATCAGTGAACTTCAAAGGGCTAAATCTGTTTCACCCAAACATCAAATTATGAACTAGAACAAAAACTTAATTGAATACATAGAGCATCAGTCTCTCAGAAACAGCATCTTAATTACCTCCACTATGATACAACTTTTAATTGATACAAGCCATTAGAAATTGATGGAAGGTGCTCATAAAGGAGCAGCTAAATGAACACAGGAGGATCCAAAATCCAACACAGCTCAGAATTAAAACGGTTTTCCAATAGAATAAATTAGGCTTAGGGCATAATCTCAACAAAGGTCGTACTTTTTATAATAGTGATATAATAGTGACGCTTGTTAGTTTCAACAGGGCAAAGCAGTTATTCTTGTGTAGTTTGTATTAGAAATAACATGACTCTGTTTAGACTCTTCCTGGACTGTTCATTTGATAATTCCCTGTTACCATCAAAAACTATTATTTCTTCTTTACCCATAGTTGCGGTAAACTCTTGTCTGTTTTCCCGATCCAGGCTTTCAAATCTTCATTCTCGTGTACATCCACCCACACCCTCTTCCCCCACACACTACCCATTAAAAATTTCTGGCTCTGAAGTAAGAGTTAAACCTTTTTCACTTTGGGCAAACGTCGAACTCGGCAAACTTCAACGTACTTTGTACTTCTCGCTCCTTAATTAGCCAGTAGGTGTGGGTTTTTAGATTTCTAAAAAGGAAGATGGGCTTGTTTGATTCCAATAAATTCGTTGCATTCATGCTCTTATTGCTCTGCAGTTTCATTCCACGTGACTATGTCGATGAACGGAGCCAAAAATAATGGCACTAATTTCAAGACCTCCAACGCTTCCTGAATACCGTAGAATTTCGAAAGTAACGGCCACCCGAAAGTAACGTTTATTTTTTCCCCTCCTATTAAATCCCGAAAGTAACGGTCCCTCCGATAATAACGGCCCCCCGAAATTGACGGCAATATTAATGTCAATGCAAAGATCACTGGACAATCCAGACGTGCGCCAGAGGGTACTTGGGTCTAAGGAGGAGGCCTAGAAATTCCTTGCTTTTAAAGTGCCTATGAAATGAAAAATAATTTGTGCCTATTTGAAAGGCCTTTTAAAATACAAAAGAATGGCGTTTTTCGATTTGAAATATCTTTTTTCGTTTTAGAGATATTCACATTTTTCTATTATGCAAATTAGATCAGCGATGACGTCATAATGTTTGCAACTAAATAGTGGAAAATACTGAATAGACGATATCTCTGGAAATATTAAAGCAGCGTTCTTGAAACTTGGCATCATAAATGTGCATCACAAAAGAACTTATTGCTAACAACAACAACAACAACCTTTAGTTACACCTTTTCAACTATGAGCGTTACATTTTAAATTAATTTAAGGGCAATAAAATGAAAAAAAAAATAGAGACTAGTCTGTTACAGTTTAAAGGTGTCTAGGGGCTAAATAAACTAAAGTTTTCCAGTTAGCCCCTAGCTAAAGAAAGGTAAAAATACTAATTGTAGCAACTACAACAAAGAACAACAACAAATATACACATTATAACTAAGACAAAAGAAATAAGCT
>Ga0126343_10001166_pt1 | contig 11865 bp, 11 predicted proteins | sample Cyp2metagenome_FD_92531 | JGI IMG/M metagenome (GOLD analysis project Ga0126343, IMG submission 92531) | Coral microbial communities from Lord Howe Island, Old Settlement Bay, Australia - Cyphastrea 2 metagenome | ecosystem: Host-associated > Invertebrates > Cnidaria > Coral ... | reverse complement strand
TCTGATTGGTTGAAGCGCAGCGACCCGTTTTTGGGTCGCTGAAATTGGCGGCAATCAAGTAGGAAAAGTCCTTCGTCCGGCGGGTACTGAATAAATAAGACGAAGGACTTTTTAGAAAGTCTACATCTAGACTTGCAAGCCGCCATGTTGGACTGACAAATTGACAACTTTTAGCATCAGGTGGAGATCAAAATAAGTGGAGAGAGTCACGTAATGTTCTGTTTAAAATGTCTGCTATCGAGTACAACAATTTACTATTTGAAATAAGTCGTAGGCTTGACGAGCTGAACGTTCTCGATCGTTTACGATTTATGTTCAGAGGGAAGTTGGCGTCTGGAAGCGAAGCCATTATTCAAGATGCACTGTCTTTGTTTAAGGAACTGGAGGAACAGAATATTCTTGGAGCTGATCGTCTAGTAGAAATGAAAGAGCTGTTGAATGGTGTCGAAGAATGGTCTCTTTTAGAGAAAGTTGAAAAGTTTGAGAGCAAAATGAAGGAATATCACGACCTGCTTGAACAGATTATCCGTGCACTCGCCGAGCTCAATCAACTGGAACGACTCATCGCGATGTGCAGAGGAAAGATCTCGGAAGAAAGTCAAAGCCATATTCACGATGTTCGCTCATTGTTTAAAGAACTTGAAAACCAAAATAATTTAGGAATTTACCATCTAGATATCCTGAAGGCGATTCTGACTGAAATGGAGCGCAGCGAGCTCCTTATGGAAGTTAAGAAGTTCGAGGAACGAAGAAAGCAAGACGCTGCGATCAAAAGGAAGAAAGGTAACTCTTTGCGTTTTCCTTAGACCTTGGTAACAGTCACAGGAGTGTAAAAGCTGTCCACACAAGCTTATCTACTGAGCTAACTGTAACATGTTGTTAATCTCATGGTACCAATTTTCATCAACAAGGTTTTCATTTTGGGAATTACAAATCATCATTTCACTGGCTTGTGCTAAAACAAGGAACGCCGGAAAGCTAAAATGCAGGAACGCCGGAACGCCGGAAGGCCGGAATACTAAAACCCAGAACACAAAATTACTAAAACCCAGAATGCATGAAAAATAAACAGCTTAAAAAATAAATAAATAAAAGTTACACTCGCTTTTACGTCTGTTCGGAAGTTTGGTTTTTGAACAGACAGATTCAAGTGACTGGTGTTGGTTTGTGGTCAAACAATAGCACTTTTTCTAAGAGAACCGATAAATATTATGTTTACGCAAACAGGGAAGAGAAGTGCTAATAGTACTTTTTCTAAGAGATCAGTTATTGGTACGTTGTAACTTGTCAGAATTACGAAGGTACAAGTTTACTTCATTCGTCAGGCGAAGGTTTTTCAGCTACAAAAAATATGGATCGAAAATCAGCAATCACAGCCCACCAGTATGATCGTTTAAACTGCACATGAAACAAACACTGTTCAGCATTGCATGTGATTGGCTCCTTTTGTTGCTCCCAGATGCACTGTCTAGCTGTGTCTGATCCTGTCTGCTCGATTTAACAGTCCTTTTCCGTAAAAAAAGGTTAATATCTACTATTTGCTAATACATAAGCTGAAATAGAAAAAGAACATTTTCACCATTTGATTAGAAGAGGACAGACCACCGTCTGATGCGTAGCTCCTATAGATATCTAATTGCTGTATTTGTTCAATAGGATACCTAAAATGTGTGCAATTCCACAAATTGGTTTCGGCTCCATCAAATCCTATACCAATTGTAGAACATTTTAGGTGAAGCCACCCACAATGTGAGCACAGTTATCGACAGGAAATGTTAATAAAGATAACAACATAATACAAATGGACCGTTAAATTACGTTAAACCATTAAACCGCGAACTAAGTACATGCATCAACTAAATGAGTAAAATGCACGCACAGCAGTCACTCCAGGAAAAACGTGCGCGCACGTCTGTATCCAGTGAGTGGATTCAGAAGCCGTGTGTTTTTTGGCATCCTATATTACATACTTAAAAAAGATAAAATCATTTGGAATTTCAAGTAAGCAAAGGATACATCGATGAGCTGCGATATGTTTCAATCACGAACTGCCGATCGTAATTTCCGTAATGTAACAGTATATTAATTAACCATTGTTGTGCAATGACGTTTGAAGAATTTTTAACAGTAAACATGAAGATTTGTGTTTTATGTCAAGTCGTGACTACTCCATGCTGCGGTTTGGCAGTTTTATCCTTTGCGGGTTCATCTCGCATGCGTCTGATTGGTCGTAAAAGAATAAACATTCCAGAAATTTTCTCTGGTGTTCACGGTTTTATGGGAAAGACTCTAAAACCTGTATTTCTAAGACCCAGCATCTGAGTCCCACTGTGACAGTCAGCAGTCAAATGCAAAAATCCAATGCCCAGTGTTAGTAATTGGGTAGGACATTTGTTTGGGTTCCTAATATCTGACTTAAGAGTTTTTATTTATGTTTATATGTTTTTTAATCTATTTCTTTATCATGCGTTCCAGGTTTTAATAAATTTGTGTTCCGGGGTTAAATATTACGGCGTTTCGGCTTTTTAGCATTCCGGCGTTCCGTGTTTTAGTACAAGCCCATTTCATTTCATATTATATTCAGTTCTGCACCTGTCAAATTGATGTTGATGCAGTTACACTCATTGATGATGCTAATCCATGAGACACTGGGAACACAAATGACGCGGTATAATGCTTGCTCAACTATGAAAGAGTCGAATTGATAGCACATCCTCATTTAGCTACATTTTGCTAGGGAAATAGTATCTTCAAGGTCCTAAGAGTGGCAAAAAGTGGCAGATCCAGGCTGGCGATCAGAAGCAGGAAATTTAGCAGTTAGACAACAGGGGTCCCTTTCACCTGGTAATTTTAAAGTCCAGGTTCCCTGAGATGCCATTTCCTACATTTCGACAGCATGTTTGTCACAGTAAAAGAAAGAGGTCAATAGCATTCTCAATTTCCCAGACAAAGTGTGTTAAATTTGCCTCTCAGGGATTAAGAAACATTCAAAATGACAGAAGAACATGATCAACCCATGAGGTGAAACTTCTTTTGACCCGGGTTCTGAGGAATTCAATTGGTCAGAGACTTATAAAATTTTTGTAACATAAATTTTGTGTGCTTTATTTCAGCAAAATCAGCTGCTTTTGTGTCATCTGTTAAAAATACATTGACAGGTGGTAAGTCATTCAAACATGGTCAAACATAAATTGTTTTTCCCATATAGCTTGTAAGGACTTGTCAGTATTTTTTTGCTAGTACAGGTCTGCGCCAATGTTTTAAGAGATATGATAGTCCACACATTTTTCCTTCGAAAGGAAAACATGAGACGGGCAAAAAATTTGATATCAGATGAATGAATGGATTTTGCAATAAATTTTGGTAGAGACTAGTCAGGTCTAGTCATTAATATAATGTTTTTAATAGTCTATTAATTACTTTTGAGCACTGATTTTGGAAGAAATGTCATTACTAATGTAACGAGTTCGCTTACATGAAGAACCAGTCCAGTTTCCCGCCTTGTGCGTCACGTGACGAGTTTTCAGTAGTCAGCCATCTTGTAATGTTGTCGTATGCTCATCGCATTAAATTAGTTTAGTTTGTGAATTCTGTGGTCTATCCGCCTTTTCGTTACAACTAAGAAATATGGTTTTGAGTTTAATTAACAGTTTGAGCCATTGAACTTTATAATTTCCAATATTATTATTACTACGAAAGTTTCAAAACTCAGGACCATCCCCCCTAATGAACTACCTAATTTGATTTGATTTATTTGATTTACAGTCTCCCCAATTAGTAGAGCACTTGTGCTTGGCTAGGATGATTTGAGACTTAAATAAAGTTATTATTATTATATTATTATTATTATTATTAACATTATCATTATCATTATCATTATCATTATCATTATCATTATCATTATCATTATCAGTATCAGTATCAGTATCATCATCATCATCATCATCATCATCATCATCATCATCATCATCATCATCATTATTATTATTATTATTATTATAGAACTGTTTTTTTCTGTAGAACACTCCTTGGAACACTACTTACATAAAGTTGTAATAAAATTAGTTCAATCTGCTTCCATGCCCAGAATGTTACTTGACATGAGAGAACATAACTCAAATATTGGCTTTATTCTGTTGTCAAGTTGTTCACTTTGCAATGTTGTTAACATTATCAGCACCATTGTTATAATCCTCAGGAAATGCAGCATTATCTTTTACATGGTCCCCAATCTACCTAGTGACATGTGGGTCAGTTATCCATAAATTTTATTCACAAGGTTGAATTAATCAAGAATTATGTATATCAAACGTCTACCGTAGGATGCCATCCACAGGGAGACACTGAGTTGTGGTCTACACCAAACCCTCACACTACGTGTTGCTCATTATAATGATGACGATACCTAAAACAAGACATAGACCCCAGGGTGGCTATCCCCCTTCTGAGTCATTCTGTGGCTTCCACCCATGCTACACGGACTGTTTCAACAACTCACTGGGAGACAAGGTTCATGAAACATTGCCTAATTGTGGTGGGCATTTCCTTTCGATTTTTCTGATACTTGTAGTGATCTACTCACAGTGGTTCGCCACTCTTTTTTTTACTCAATGATCACATTCCTTTTTTGTTTTTACTCAGTGTTGAACGTCAAGACAGTATTCAAAGCGGTCGCAGTAGTCTCTACCGCTGAGCTCCTGATTGGCTGGTCCACGTTTGACCAGCTAGTCACTGCCGTTAATACCTGCGTTCTTCCCGCTGGCACCAGTCTGGTGAATCTAGCTGACGGCTGTGTGTGCCTCACAGTTCAAGCTGAATCTCTATCAGCTCTTACTACCTTGTGGAATTTATACCAAGATGGGACGCTGGAGAGGCGGCTGTACAACGTCTTTGTGACTGACGAACTAAAAGAACGCGCAGGTGGAGAGACAGTTGAAGTGAATGTAACCATCAAGGAAGAAGAATACGACAAAGCCTGTCGTGAGTTGATCAATGAAGCTCGAGGTAACTCAATTTTGTAACCGCGAATTAAATCGGCAAAACGTTTCGCCTGGTTAGTCTAAAACATCTGTTGACCTGTCAGCAAGCTTGATCGACAAGCAAGAAGAAGAGATCTGACGAATCTTAAAAAATGCATCTAAAAATCCGGGCAAGTCTTGAAATGTAATAAATATTAAGCAGGATTGAAGCCAAAAACAGGAAAAGGACAAGATTTCGGGGAGAAGAAGATTTCAGAGCATTTTGTACATCACCCTGCTACGAAAAGGTCTATAAAGTATCGGGGAACGTGTTTTCTTGGCAAAGTTGACATAATATTTGTAACTGGTTTGCCTTTTTTATTGTTATTTTAGAAGCTGCTAGCTTTGGTGAGGGAGAAAGGATTCGGAGAAACTCTGATTCAGATGTGTATTCCAGAACAAAAGAAGTGCCACTGTTGAAGCTAAAACACGCTGAGACCAAATTGAAATTTCTCAAAGAGAGAATTGCAGTCATAGAGAGAGAATTCAAGCAATTTTCGCCGGAGATTCTAGAGGCATGGAGTCCTGAAGAAAGACTTGCCTTTTATGAACAACTCAAGATATCTGAAGGTAAGAAATTGATATTATTGTAGTCAAACGTCCAACACGCTTTTCGGCTTTAATCGATGATGCGAAATATACATTTAGAAGCGGTGAAAAAGGGAGGGTTAGCTATATTAGCAAAATAAATTGCAAGTTAAAGAAGAATACAAACACAGAAATAACGAGCCGAAGGTAGACGATGCAAACGTTGTATTTGACTAGGACCAAAGGAACACGAAGTAAAGGAAGACAGGGCGGTAAGAGAAGCGAAAATGACAGTGGCATAGCGAAGATAATGCAAAAATGTAACTAGAAAACGCAGACAAAAGGGGACCGAAACAAAACAAAATTATGCGAAAAAACCTAACAGAATATCAAAAAGCAAGATAAATGAAAAGAATGCGCTGATCACGAGGGGAATGCACGTACAAAACGGGAAAAAGAATAAATGCAGCTGCAACAGCCTTATCCTAAAGTGTACAAAAGATATCCGAAGAAAAAAATGGAAATCTTCTTGGCAATATGAATGGCCGTCTTTGCAACTATTTGACTCACGAGGTTTTTCTAAGGAACTCAAGAAAACAAACACGAAGGCTTAGTATTTTCATGTAGTAAAATAGTGGAGAATTTCACCAAGACAGAATTTAATCCTGCGTGAGTTGTTTTAATAGATCATGAAATGAACTGCATGCAGGCCTAGGGTAGACACTCGAACAAGGAGAAGTCGTCAGAAACGTATTTATTTCAGTCTTTATTTATTTAGGATTACCTAATGAGGCCTCTCGTTATTAACAGGAGGATTGGCGTTTTTACTTTTAAGTCTCCAGTCCTTTGTTTTTCTAAGAGTTCATCCAGTTTGATGATCATAAAAAAGTATAGAATTTTGGACTTTTCTTTGAGTCGCGATATATTATGCTAGGAGCCCATCACCATAGTAATGGGCTCCCAATTATAGTCAACCGTATTTCATATAACTTTTTGCTTAGCATAGCCGTACTCCTTTTCGAAAGAACTGAACCATTTCGTTAGCGAACGGACAGCATGAAAATTTCGGAGAGAACTTGGATGCGCATAATTTCTTCTCGAGTCTTGCGCACAACGCTAAAGTTCCCTTCAGGCGTGGGGCTGGGTAATATCAGTGAAGACGATCCAGGACTTGATCCGCTTCGTCGATGAAAGATGAATGACTTTGATCCGCTAAAATGGCGACCAACGTTGACTGAGTAGCGTCAGGTTTCGTTAAGTTTGATAGCTTGACTTACGTTACTTAGTATATAATTGGAACGCGTTGGAGGGGGGATCATTCTATAAATGGAAAATGGACGATCCATATTGTTTTACTGGTACTTCACTACTTTCGTCACTAAACAAATGTTTTGAAGGTTGGTAGCGCAAGGTGCGTTTAAAATTATGTTCTCTTTAACATTATTTTTGCGTTCTGCTCCCGGTGCTTCACCACTTAGTCGCTTGACAATCAATATGATAATCAGGAGGGTACCTTTGGGTGATCGAGAAATGCTGTGGGAGCAAAACTTCTCCCAAACTTTCGCTCGTGTCTTTTGAAAGGTTGGTAGTGTAAGGCACCATGAGAAAAATTAAATATGTTCCTTCAAAAATGACTGATTTTTGCGTTATAAAAGAGTAGAACAGGAGGAGGAAGGGGATGAAGGCAGAGGAATTAGCTTATTTGAAATAAATCGCTTGTAGTCTGTGTAGCGGCATTCATTTGATCCCACCAGTTTATTCCTCCTTCCCCCTCCCCCCCCTCTGCCAACTTCTTCCTATGACTGAAAAGCTTTTGTCGGACGTTCCCATGTAATAATTTTAATATTCTTTTTTTTTCACTACAAAGCAACTGAAGTTGGTGAAAGAGGCGAAAAAAATGAGGAGTCGGATATGTCTCGACGGCATAAGGTCAAATCAATGGATCCAGGAAAGCTAGCTTTTGTTCAGAAGTATTTAGAAGATGTCCACGACACTGGTAGCATGACGACAGAAGTAAGTGACAGTGGTTTGGCAACTCGCACTGCGGCATCTGAACTTGGAACCGAAGAAATAAACGGTAAACTTATAATGTTATTTTATTCTATGCTTACAGGAGCTCTTGGCTTACTCATATTTTAAGTAAAATTTTCCAATTCTCCGGTAGGTGTCACAACCACGAACTGAGTAAGCATTGTAATTATGGCAAATTTTGCAGCTAAAGAAAACATACTTATGGCTTAAAATGTATTGGTTATTTTCTTTGTAGAGGGTAGTAAACTTTGCTTGAAAGATCTGAGCGATGATGTCACCAGGAAATGGACGGGAACTCTAGGAGCTGACGAGGCTGCGTTGGAAAAGTTTTATCAATTTTTTGGGCTCAAAATGGCAGACTGGTATCGTCTGCAAGAAATTAAACAAATGTTTCCCGACACTACAGTTAGCGTGTTGAAAGAGTGTTTTGAGGTCCTGCGGTTGTACGATCTCGTTGAGATTCTGGAAAAAGTGAAACCACGTTCCCTTCATCCTGCTGTTTCCCCAGAACAAATAGAAAAATTAAGAAGAGCAGATGATCGGCCTACAAAGTATCACAGTGATGTGGCAGTCTTGATTGTCAGTCACGCTGTCGACCAAGAAGACATTGTTGAAAGGGAAGAAGCGCAAAAGATTGAAACATTTTTTAAAGATCTAAATTCGCGGAACAAAGTGGCTACAATAGCATTGGGCAGTACAGAAGAGACCCGTAAGGTTCTCATGGAGATGAAAACGAGAAACCGCGGAATGGTATACCACCATTTGAGAGAAACCAGTTTGGAACGAGAGCTGCGGAATTGGCTTCAACAGAAGGCGTATTTAGAGAAGGAATTGGAGCGAGCAATGAAGATAAATCGAAGACGAAGACTGAAATTGCAACTAGAAGAGGTTAAAGAGCTAGAGCTGAGGTCCAGAGGTGCACTGGAAAAAGTTTCAAAGAGGAAAGAGCAGGCAGAGAGGGATTTCAAAAAGCTGAGAGAACTAGAGAAGGAGAGAATGAAACCTATATCCACGGCTTTGGACGAATGGATTCATAATCAAGGTTGGTTGGCTCCATACACATACATACATGTTTACTCACATAAATTCAATTGGGGAGTTTTAATAAAACAATTAAAAAGGATAAAAGTTTTAATTAAAATAACATTACCGAAAAATTATAGAACAAAGAAAACTGGATCGGAACCTTTTTGGTAAATTACAATTTTCCCTCTTCAACAATGTTCTTAGGTAGACTGTTCCAATCACCAGTCGCAGGGTAGTAGGGTGGGTAGGTAGGTAGGTTCGTAGGTAGGTGGGTATGTGTGTGTGTGTGTGTGTGTGTGTCTGTGTGTCTGTTTCATTATTGCTTAATCTCATTTTTGAAATCTTATGACCATAGGTGCATTTTAGAAGATTTAACCGAGCTTGGTCTGTATCCGGATATGATTTGGGACTTTCGTGATATATTCATTACTTTTCTATGTACTTGGTGTTTTTGCTTCACGAGGATGACCTTTGATATTTTTTAACATATTTGTTTTCTATAGAGATTTTCAGCTGTGTCGCGGTATTTATAATCAGCGATGACGAGTTATACAGTGAAGCAGTTTTGGAGGAATGTGTTATTGAGAAGTTGGCATTAATCCCAGATCATGCTAAACTCGTGGTTGGCCCTTCGGAGTTTAGAGGCCTTGATAAAGTTCCAGAAACTCTTCGTGTAACGTGCCCTGCTGGTAAAGTTCGCGGGCGGCCTATTCATGGAGTGTATCGCGATGCAAGGGACGTGCCAGTCTTCACTCGGATGATTGAGATTTTCAACAAGCGTTGGCAAACATTGGATCTTATTTCCATGATGCAAGAATTAAAAAGAACTGAATACACACATATGCATCGTGAGTATGACTTGTCTTTGGGCATTGTGAAGAGTGAGAATGTGATTTCTATCAAAGACAGTTTGTCTACTCTTCCGACATTTCAGAAAAAGAAAGAGGAACATTCCTCTTAAATGACATTTACTGTCTGTTTAAAGGGGCCAGGTCACGCTATTTTAGGCAATTTCAGCACTGATCAAATTGTCATGGAATTAACTTAGATATAAAAACAACGGCTCAAAACTTTAGAAGAACTCTAACAAAGCACAGGAAAGACAAGAAGGGACGTGGATGGACAAAACTGGAGAGGACTGAAGTGGATTGCATTTGGAAAAATTTGAAAAACGTCGGCCAACCTTTTTTCAAATTTACGGTATGTCAGTTTATACATGCATCAAACTTTCATTAACACAGCTGGAAGATCATTCTCAGTTGTTATGTGGCCATGATTTTGCATATGAAAGAATCTTGGTCTGCCAATTTGACGTTTTGAGCTCACATTAAGCAAAATTAAACAAAGTTACCTAAAATAGCGTGACCTAGCCCCTTTAAGCGCCTAGCTACTTCTGATTCTAAGCTAGCAAGTTCTTTAATTGTTTACAGGTTTAGACGATGGATAACGGGAATTCCTAGTTACGCCCAGGGCCCTCTTTTTCATTTTTCGTCCGTAATTTATGGAAACCCTACAAGTTTCCACAGTGCAGACTTGCATAACGTTATTTTGAAAGGCCGTGCGAAGAAATAACTCCCAGTGAGCTTTCACTTTATAAAGTTAGTCGTCTAACTTTCAGTAATCTAAATACAACGGAATTCAGTTCAGCTTTCAACTGAGTCTTTATAATTCAGAATTGCTTTTAAGAACTCTTTTTGTCACACTTCGCCCTGTGTTTGGCTTGAGAAATTTACAGGCATGCTTGAATTCATATATTTGATTTCCCGCGCTTCCATTGGTTTTCTTGTATTTTTTGTTCTTGCTATTAATTAATGGTGCGTCTCACGGCGTTTCATTGCATTGTTTGTGTTTATTATCGTTGTTTGACACTCAATTGAAGACCACTCCCAGTGTACTGGTCTAGTTGTCATGAGCGGAGTACATATTCTGCACTCACTGTCATGTTGTTAAACTCAAGGCCCTGGCAAACGAGGACACATTGTTGCCGACACATTGTTGCCGACACAAATGTTTCCCCGTTTGCCCACGCTGGCAACATTTGTTGCGCAGCCCAAGAAACATCACGAGCAACAATGTGTCGGCAACAATGTGTCCTCGTTTGCCAGGGCCTTCAGTCAAACAAGCTGCATTCTGTGATTTGTACTTTTGCCATCGTAATACGTACTAATAGAGCTGAACCTATCCTTTGTTGGAGTCTAAATATTAAGTAGGTTTCGGTCGATAGACGGTGAACATGCCTAAGTTAAAACGAGGAACTAAGGAGCAGTGGGAATTTTAATGCTCTTATTAACTAGCATGCAAATAGCAGAAATTTGTCACTTTGTTGGGTTTAAAAACCTGGGAAAAGAAATCTATGTCATTTACGGCCTTTTCTAAGGGTTTGTCACGTGACTAGCTGACTGGACCTTTCATCACGGTAACGTCAGATTTCAGTGCCTCACTCTTAGGATTTTCGGTATATTTGTTCCGGCAAATGTTCAAGGTAGAAGCTACCAATGCTATTGATATGTTCTGAATTAGCTTGTAATTTTAGTCTGCTGTTTCTTACCTGTTTTAAGTTTAACATTCGACCTTTTGAGCTACATTGGCCGCGTTCAAAATTACCTTTGAGATAAAGGGAACGTGAAAATAGTACTGAGTTTACTAAGATAGAAAAAAGACCAAATAAGTGATTACAAAACATAAAGGAACAAGGATGGTAAAGAATGGTAAGATTAAAACGGATTATAAACGACGAACTTGAGAAATTTGGGCCAAACTTTCCAGAGGGTCTGGATAGGGTAAACTGACAACTGACAAATGGCCAAAATTTTAACTGACAACGGACATTTGTAGGGGGTTTTACCGACAACTGACAAAAGATTTTATTGCCCTAAATATCCTTCAAACCCCGTTGTAAATAACAATGTATTCTAGTACTCTGTTCGTCAAACAAGTGCACGTTTTTAAAAATTAAATATAAGCAGCAGGACGCTTGAGTGACCCATGTACATCGGGGTCATTTCACATAAGATCTGAAATTTACAAACTCCCCCCGGGGGGGGGGGGCACTCCCTTATTTGGGCTATACGGGGACCTGCCGCAGGACAGGGTATGGTTTTTTGGCCTCGCTGTCCTTAACAGGGTATACAATTTGACGTGCCTCTGCCCTTAACAGTGTCAGAACCTGTCCTATATAAACAGGGTATGGTATTACAGTACGAGCCGAGAGACTTTCACCCAGAAAGCGAGCATGGCTTGATGGTTTTTTGTTTAGTTCGAG
>Ga0126343_10001165_pt1:2500-11866 | contig 11866 bp, 6 predicted proteins | sample Cyp2metagenome_FD_92531 | JGI IMG/M metagenome (GOLD analysis project Ga0126343, IMG submission 92531) | Coral microbial communities from Lord Howe Island, Old Settlement Bay, Australia - Cyphastrea 2 metagenome | ecosystem: Host-associated > Invertebrates > Cnidaria > Coral ... | reverse complement strand
GAGTTGTGTTTGGTGCCTGGAGCGGTGTGGTGCTCGGAGCCGGCATCGAGAACGTAGACGTCGCGAACTCTCTCCGCGGGCTGGTGTGGTGGGGGGGGGGGGGGGGGGAGGGGGGCGGGGGAAGGGGGGGAGGAGGAGGCTGGGCAAAAGCGGGTGATTCGAATTCAGATCATTTTTTCTGTTCAAATGGCCCAGCCCTAGGGAAATCAAAATATAGACGGCACACTGATCCAAACGGCAGAAATGACCAAAATAAAATGAAACCGTGAAAAGGACTAAATTATTTCAAACAAAATTGTCCTATATCTCGGTTTACAAACCATCCTCAGGGGCTGAGTGGAAAAAAATATGTGGAAAGGAAACCGTTACAAATAAGACTCAAATAAAAATTTAAATAAAGGGAAGTCATCCTGGGTCGAAAAAGTGTACATTTCTCACTCCTGGAGCATCAGTGTTGGTCAAAAGAACTCAACGAATGATCAAAAGTCCCTACCACCAGCGTCTTAACATTAATCATGATAGGTGCATTAGTCTGTGTGTAGACGTCTTCTAAGCACCAGCGGACTGTACATGCGTGACACAGGCATGTCACAAATGTCACATAACGAAGAGAAGTGTTCGAACATTTTGACTTCCGCTGTACTTCTTGGGCCCAGGTCCCGCGCTGATAACGGCACTACATTTGTGTTCTTGCTCCTCGCCTTTTCAATTCCTGGCATTCCACGATAAAGACACGGTGAGTTGTAAGGTTTCTAGGAACTTTTTCGTTGAGCTTGTTACTCTTTGCTCAGAAGAGATGCATTGACACACAATACGACTGTTTTAAACGCTATCTTGTGTCGACGAACCATAAACATATGGATCTTCCCGTCGAATGAATTGCCTCGTGAAGTTTTATACAGTGCTCCATTTGCTGGATCTGTTATTTGGGGAACTGTTCGATCTTTGAGTTTTTGATTTTGTGCTATTCCAGCTTAAAAATATGTCAACACAAGTAGAAATAAGAGAAGAAGGTTCGTTCAAGCAAGCCTTGTCGGATGTGAGGAGCGATGCGTCCCCTACGAATTGGTAAGGAAACTTTACATTATAATTGCCTAATCATGACCTTGAGGCCTAAATGCATCAGCTAAATGCGATCTATGGGCGTTTAATAGCCTCTGAATAATAAGCTTGTCGTTTTTCTTGTCAATGATACTTTCGCCATAACCTTTTTTTGGATTAGTTAGGGCGGAAAGTACATGTATTTCCGCTAGGTGAGAGTTAAAATTACTCAAAAAATGCAGGCTTAGCTTACTATACAGTCAGCAGATTGCGTGACTGTCGTGACAAATCTCTTTTTCACGATAACTGCAGAAATTCTCGTGCGCTGATTGGCTAATTTGTATTGTCAATATGGAGACAGACACATGAATTTCAAATTCATGCGATGCGTCAGTGAGTGAGAGTACCTCCATGCAGATCATAGTCAGCATTTTTATTTTAACTTACAAGTAATGTTCCATTCACGGCTGCATTTAATGGTTGATCTCTGAGGTACATGTATCAAAATATTCAAATAGTCAGTTATTGAATAAAGTTTTAACTAAACGTGTTCACAAAACTAATTCCAAGTTTCTGTTGAGTTTCTTCACCTGGCATTCTTTAAGGTATTCGGCCAACCCAAAATTGACCATTTTGCATTATTTTGGATTTTTATATGATTCAATAAATCTCAGGAAAAGCTATCATTTAAAAAAGAAAGTCCACAAAAAATGTTATTCATACGGGAAGTTATTTAGCGAAAACAATTTTGCTGTCTAAATTATTCTAATCAGCTGCTGACAGTTCTTTTCATCGCATCGTCAAATAAGGATAGGCTACATGACAACTAAGCACATGGTTTCACAAAACATGCAAAAGTTGTCATCTTGTGAAATCTATGAATGTCTTTGAAAAAGGAAAAAAGACTGTGTCCCTTTTCTTTCGTCAAAGCCAAAACCAAAGAAAGAAAGAAAGAAAGAAAGAAAGAAAGCATTTAGCTGTGAATCGAGAGCAGAGCCTACTTTGAGCTGCAGAGGTTCTTTTTACATGGTTACAGGAAATCGAATAACATAAGCGCAAATCGGATACAAGTGAAAAGCAGTCGGTTGAAATTAGTTCACTGAAGCAGATCTAAAATTCGGCTGGAAGAAGCCGAAGAGGAACGTTTGCAACATTGCCAGTGTCCACCGGCAACAAATTGTTTGCTGCTCACGGCTCTTACTAGTCTTGGGAATCTTTACAAACCTGGCTATACTTAAAAAGATGTTTTCATCGCTGCATGTTAAGTATTTGAGAAGTCAGTCATTGATTCGGCATTTACTAAGCTCAAGGAATAAGTTGTTGGGTCCGTCTTGGAGGCATATTTTTCTCAACAAGAAAGTTTCCCACAGCCGCAAAAATTTTCGGTTTCTTGTTACCTTTAAGTTTCAAACTAATATTGTTCAAGAAAACTGATACTGTCTTTTATCGCTCAACACTTTATTACCTTGAGGCCTAGGTGCCGCTAATCTCATTATGGTCGAAATTCTGTTTTTCCTTGTTTCTCAATATGAAAATTTGGGTGAGTTCTGGAAGCATTTTGAACTCCAAGTCGGCAGCCCCTGGACCAATTTGGCTGAAACTTGGCCAAATTGTTGTCAGAAGGGTTACCTACAAATCCGTGTCTGCGAATTTTAATTCTTCTTATCAGTTCAAAGTTCTAGGCTACATGTATTTTTCACTGGCGGTGGCAATGATTTCTCATCCCCAAATATATTTGGTTGTAAAAAGGAAACGGAGGCACACTCCAGAAATCTGAGACACTGTTTTTTAGACAAACGTGTGAAGAAATAAAAGCCGTATTAATTGTTTTCTTATGTTTCTTTTTGGTGAGCGTGGAGCTCAATGAATGAAGACACTTAGCTTTGCAAAAACCCCCTCGTTCTTTAAGCGCATTAAAGTTTTATACCTTTCAAAGGGAATTAGCTGTAATGATGATTATTCAGCTTTCAAGAAATATACCATTTATAGGGGTTTGTGTTGAAACAGAGCGCGTGAGAACGATCCGCACGCAGAGCGTCCCGGTGGGTTGGCTGATATCTTAATACACTGTACATGTACAGTACATGACTGTTCTAGACCCATGTTGTCTCTGTCAGACACTTGCCAGAAAAGTATGAGCTGGGAGAATGGGCACTTTAGTTTTAAATAAAGGAAGATCTTTTTAACCCAGTTTGAAAATACATGTACATGTAGTATGGCAAGTGTTCAAGTCAGGAAAAAATTTCACTCCCTCGTTCTCTCCTTCCTTGACGCTTCCTGTTACAGAAGCAGAAATCTTTAAGGAGTGAGTGTAGCAAAAGGGAGCTACAGCAGTAAGTTGGGAAAAAACCCATTTGGTCAGTTAGTCAGTCAGTCAGTCAGTCAGTCATGTTAAATGAAAGGTTTAATTTTCTAAGTCCGTTTCTAACCCATTGGAGATAAGCTAGCCTATCTTAGCTTGATAATTTTTGATTGACCTAATTACAATATGCTTACAGCTCAGAGTATTACATGTGTGCATTGTGCGTCTACAGGATGCTGGCAGCACATTGGGAAGGTAATCCTAATGTGGTCTACTGCAAAGCAAAGGGAAGTGGAGGTGCAGATGAAATGACAAAAGCACTGGAAGACAAAGAAGTCATGTATGGCCTAGGTAAGCTAATGAGTAGACTAGATGGTCAGAAAGGTGTCTTATTTGGAACAGTAAATTCCACAATACAAGTAAGAGTTTGTGGACTGGAGAAAATGACACAAGGACAACATTTTATATTTACTACATCATCATATTGCTGTTAAAAAATTCTTAGGTTTCTAACATACAGATGTAAAATGCAAACAAAATAATTCCAATTTATATGCAATAGTCAACTTTGTCAAACGCCCATTGATCAGACCTTGCCTTGGGAGGTTGCTATAAAATAAGTAGTGATGGGAAAAGGTGGGGCAAGTCAGACACATTGTTTGTTGCCTGCTGTCAAAGATTGACTGCAGCTAGATTTGCTACATGTACGTGGAAAATCATTTTTTAACCTCATAATAAAAATGTTGAAAATGACACATAAAAAAAAATTAAAATAACTTATACTGGTCATGCACTTAGCTGCACAGCTAGTTTACAGGCATGCCACTTAAACAAAGGAAACAAATATTTCAAATAAACATAACAGAGTTAAGAATCCCAACTGGCAGGAGGCAGACCAGTTGGCTATTTACAAAGGGTGACTGAGGATTTGAACTTGGGACCACCAAGAAACAAATCCGGCTACTGGCAGGGTGAGGGCCTCGAACCCGGGACCTCTGGATTACAACACTAGCGCCCTAAACCACTCGGCCACGCTGCCTCCACATACATTTTAGAACAGTGCCATACATGTGATTGTGTCTTTATCTAATGTATGTGGTTAACAGGAGCTCTTTTTGTGGATTTAACAACTGTAGATGTAAAGGTATTGAGTTGCTCATCTAATATTGAACTACTGGACCTACATGTACTGTATATAAAAGCTGCCACAAAAACACTCTTAGGATCTCATCCAAGTTTACTAAATTTTCTCATAACAAAATATCTCACTATCATTTACACTTGCAGTCAGCCTATACAACCACTGAACCACATGTACATGTACTGACTTCAAGTCAATTGCCCTGAGAAAAATAGAAGTATTTTGCGTTGATAGACATGTACAGATTACCGGTAATCATTTCTATGTTTACAGTTCGTTTGGTAGAGTTGGTAGACAGCTATGTGGAGTCAACTGTGAAATTTGTTTATGTTCACTGGGTTGGAGAAAGTGTCCCCTTTTCTAAAAGGGGAAAGTTTGGTGTAGTTCATGGCAGTGTTGAAAAGCACTTTCAGGTATGAGAATTCCCTGCTAGCAGAGGCTCTTTTCCTGGTGTTCGCAGCAAACAGCAGGAAAAGAGCCTCTGCTAGCAGGAAAGTATGAGAAGAATTCCAACCATTAATTGAATATTTCGGCATCTTGCAGTAACTTCTGCTGAAACAATTAAAATGAGTTTTTTAATTTTTAATTCAAATTTATAACTGTGCTCTGATTTACCCATACACATACTACGGAATTGCTGCCTGGGGCCCAGCTGCACAGGTCTACATGTATTTGATGAAGGTCTTTATCTTTAGTTACAAAAATGAGCTATTCAGCTACATGTAATGTTCTTTGCTGGTAACAGGTCTCATGCTATTCCTTTGTTTGTCTCTGTTAATGTGATACCCCTTAATATGCTTTATTTTGAAACAGTGTGTTCTCTTATGCACGACATATCCTCAAATTCTGGACCTCAGAATATCTGTAACCTTTTTACTTGTTCATCTCAGTGACGTTCATACATATAACTTACACTAGATTTTCTGATGCTGGTAATTTATAAGTTAATAAATCAAGACTGAAAATTCAACTTAATTCGTTTTCCATTTTCGGAGTTAAGTTTGTGGAATTGACTGAAGCCTGACCTGCGTTAACTTACCAGGAAAAAACCTTTCAAAAATAAAATTCATCAATTTTTACTTGCGATACTTGGTAATGAGGATGATTATGTTGATGTCTCTACGTTAGTGTTAAAAATGTCTAATTATCATTAATTAAACTCTAGTAGCTATTATTACATGTATTAATCCCTTATGTTCTTTATGTCTTATAATAATTACCAGTATAGGTTCTTGCTCTCCTGGTGTAACCCTAGCTATCTTAGCCTATGTGTAGCGGTACCCACCCCCCGAGGAAAAACAAAACATTTTTCCTCAGTGGGTACGGCTACACATAGGCTATAGCTATCTGTGAATATAACTTATTCTGTGTGGCAAGATAATAAATAATAAATAATATGTGCATTACCTAGTTATTTGTTCTATCTATTTATTTATCTGATTTTAATAATGAATTTTGTTGTAAGTTATACAACCTAACTCGATTAGCATTGCTACATGTGGGCTGTATATGTCTATTTCTTATAATTTTGTTAAATTTGAATTATTTAAATAAAATGATGATGTAAATGATAAATGATGATGATGTAAATAAATGGTGATGATGAATAAAACAATGAAATCCCGCCAGCTATGTACATGTACAAGCAACCTTTTAATTCAGATTTAAGTTATATATTCATACAACCGATAGGTTGGGAATATAGATTTTGTGACTGGTTTAAAAACGAGGGATTTTAGAACTATATCGTTATATTTTTTTTACTGGTAATATTTCGAGTCTACTTTTAGTGAATGCAGTATGCCACTTTGTAAAATACAGTACCATCCAAAGCTTAAAAACTAAAATCTCCATACATTTACTGCAAGGTTAACTCCAGGAGAGGAATAGCTTACTAGTTAACAATCTGAAAATTTTCCCCTCATGCTCTTTTACAGCCCAGTCACTGTGTGATAGAAACAGCAAATATAGCAGACTTGACAGAAGAGGAGATGATGAAGGTCATTTCAGAAACAAGGTGACTTTAGAGCATATGTCAGTGCATCTTTTTACCAGGGACATTGACAATAATTGTGGTCAGCACCAACAAAATGTTGACCAGCTGGGAGAGCTTCCATCGAAGGAACAACAGCTTTCAAGAATGCAACACTTTATTCTCAGCCGACATGCAGCCATGTTTGTTTTACACACAATAATTTGACCCATGCAGATTACCACTGAGTCACCTAATTGATACAGCGGCAGAATTTCCTCCTATCAACAAAAAAGCAACCTTTATCTTGTCCCAGTTTGAATATCATTACAGTACATGGACTTCTGGTCATTTTGCACAGGCCATGTCCATATCTAATTCTGCTCAAATCTGATTGGCTGCATGAGAGCCACTCAGATTATGGTACTTGTACATGTATCACAGTGAAAAAAAAACCAAAAAAAACAGGCTTTTCTTTTATTAATTTCCCAGTGAGCGTTGCAAACAAAAACACTTCCTCCACCAATCAAACATACGCATTTCCTCTACCAATGAACTCCTTTTCTTTTTCGTGTTATTTCAAAGGCTCTACAGGCCTAAACATACTTTTAAAAAGTAAAATCTAATTGCTTTTCCTTAGTGGAAGGACAAACAAAGTTCTTGATGTCACAGATGCTGCCAAAAGACAAGTAAGTCCACATGATGAGTATAGCATTTTCATGTATTTTAAGACAAATCCATATAATTGGGCAAGATACATGTACCTGAAGCAGTACACATTTCAGGCTATTATGAAACACTGTTTTTTTCAAGAAAACAGTTGTTCATTCAGTAAGGTACACTAGATGTACATGTATGTACACTTTGGTTTGAGAGTAATGGAGAGCATCGACTACATGTGTACATCCTTAATAAGTAGATTTCTACTAACATACTAAAATGCAAATGTTGCAATTTTATTGGCTGAGCTACCCGTACACTATCAGCCATTATTAGCCACTCAGCTGTGTTCTGTTGGAAATACATAAATCTGATTGGTTCTCTCATAGAAATCAAGAGCGAATAATCTAATTGTTTTAGCGTAAATCTACTAGTTACAGAAATGGTAACCTATTGTGTCATGAAAATGATAGCAACGTGTTCACCGATGATTGGGCATTTTTTGATGCCATGACTGTTAAGCATCAAGTAATTTAGAGGGTTATGAGGACCCATCCCAATATAAATGCTGGAACTGTTTTGAGCCACCTTAATCAAAAGACTAAATGTTCTCGTTTCTATGAACGATAGCCAACTCGGCTACACCTCGTTGACTGTTTGTTCATAGACAAATCAGGCTCATAGTCTACAGTAATTGTTAATTAGTGAGCAATGGCTAGAGGTTGTCCACAAAATGGCGGTGTTTCTCGTTTTCCTCCGATATTTTTTGGGGGAGAGGAAGATTTAGAAAATATAATGATGATGGTATCACTAGATACAATGTAATTCACTTCGCAAGAACACACGAGAAAAGAAATTGGCCACCAAGAGCTTCAGACCTTCAAACTTTTCAATGTAGTGATTAGCGCTTATAAACAGCTGCAAGATTCACACAGCAACTCAGTTCACGAGCGAGTGGGATAAGATGGGTATGGTGAGAAGTGGTTTTCTTTCTTACCGTATTAATAGCAAATAAGAAAAATAAAAACAATGTAATTTTTAAATGAAGATGAGCATGACAATCAGTGAGCTTCATTCTAAATCAAAATTATTCATGTTGCTTACTGAAATACTTGTACAGTTCTGGCTGGCATTTCCCACTGATACTGTTGTATTCTCACTGCCTAATTGTTGTGCTACAGGATCGCGGTTTTACTAGTAGCAGTAATGTTATTAAAACAGGAAAGACACTGAGCAGTTTCCAAACTCCTGGTGCTGGTTAGTATCTTTATTTTTGTTGACTAGTAAGACTGCACAGCACACATGCACACTGCAGTATTGGGCTAAAAGACTGTTTCATTACATGTATGCCTACATGTACCACTGAGCTTTGTATATTTATCTTGCATTACAGCTGTAATTATGCTCTTAATTTTACTTGTATACCCTCATTTCATCATCTGCATGAAATCGAAATCATGCATTGGGTATGTACTTTGGTCAAAACTGTCCCTTTGACTAGAAGACCCCTTTTTCCTCGATGTTTTCCTTTTTCGATGTTCTTTTCTCTTTCTCGTTTTCAATGTCCTTTAGCATCTGCTCCCACTTTGGACTTCCCCGCTCACGTTTAGTTTCCTCGTATGAATTTCTCTTTTCTCCTCCTTAGTCGTCATCTTTACATGTAATTTCTATCCAAGAATGACTCCTTGTTCCTTTTGTTTGCTTGCTTGAAGTGGCTGTCAACATAGATGATGCTGTAACTGAAGCGATAGCTGAAGTCCGAAGTGATGATACACAAACCGACTGGTAAAACACATGTATTCTAGTTTACATTATTGTTCTTTTATGACGACTACTTTCGTCAGGATTGCATGTCCTCGAGTACATGTAAATGATCACTAGTAGACTGTTATCCTTATGCATTTACGTACACTGTACTAGAGGTGACACAAACAAAACTAGCTTACACTCTCTTTACTAATCACGGTTTTTAAAGACTTTTAGGCGGTCATTTGAATTTGTTGTAAGTTGTGAAAGTCAAATGAAAACATCTTTTGGTTCAGTAGGTGTCCCATTTAGTGTCTGCTAAATTGCTGTCAACTAGCCACTCCCATATATATTTTTTTAGTCTTATTTAATTATTTCATTGTGTTTCAGGGATGGTGCAGTCGTGAGAGCGCTCGCCTCCCACCAATGTGTCGTGGGTTCGATTCCCGGACCCGGCATCATATGTGGGTTGAGTTTGTTGTTGGTTCTCGTCCTTGCTGCAAG
>Ga0126343_10001164_pt1 | contig 11867 bp, 5 predicted proteins | sample Cyp2metagenome_FD_92531 | JGI IMG/M metagenome (GOLD analysis project Ga0126343, IMG submission 92531) | Coral microbial communities from Lord Howe Island, Old Settlement Bay, Australia - Cyphastrea 2 metagenome | ecosystem: Host-associated > Invertebrates > Cnidaria > Coral ... | reverse complement strand
TTGTTGACATGGCAAATAGAAATGTGTGTTTTTCTGACTTTTCTAAACAAAAAACCGCCAAGGAAAGATGGCAGTCCTTAGTTTCCAGCATGGGTGACCGTGAGGAATATCTCGAGACGCCCCACCCCCTCCCCCCGAGTCTGTACGGACGTTCGCTCGCTCGCTCGCTCGGTCGTACGCTGACATCATAACCAAATTTTCTCGGCTTGATGGTTTACCAATTTTTCGTACCCATGGTGCTTCGCAGGCGCGCTTCGCGCGCTGAAGCTCCGCTAAAATTTAGGGGGTTTTAAACGCAAAAACAATGAAATATTCCCAACGGAGAGAAGACAAAGCTGCATAAAATCAAAATTGTAGTGGTGCTATGACGCGTATTTTTGCGTGTACTACGTCATCGTGACCTCATAATGATGTGCTGGCGACGAAATACGCGTCATGGCAACCACATATGCATAGTCAAAAGAACTACAATTTGGAATTTATGCAGTTTTGTCTTTTCTCCGTTGCGAATAATTTCATTGTTTTCGCGTTTAGAACCTTCTAAATTTTGACTATATATGGTCATTTGGGAGGAAATTTGAATTTCTTTAATTACCTTTAACTTTACGTCATTTTATCCGATTGAGGTGGGGTTCTAACCACATGTCATTGAATTTTATGCAGAAATTTATCATCAAATTTCTTTCCTGAGTTTTCTCCCTCATGCCAAAGTTGGACATCGTATATGACGTCACAATAGCAGGCACATGAGATTAAATAAAAACAATGAATAGGTAATTTATTAATCTACGTCCTTGCTAAGTTTCGTTACATTCGATGCATTCTACTTCTTTCTATGGCCTAAAGCTCTTAGTTTTGGAAGGTAGGGGAGGAAAAGCCCTAGCAACCGACCACCGTGTACTTGAGTGAGGGAAATAGTTTTTTGCTTTCTTTCCCCAGTTTATGTTTTCAAAGGTTTGTATCTGTATGTATCGCAAGGCAAATGAAATATGTGGCGTATTATGATCGTAAAACTTGATTAAGATCAGTTAATCATACCTCCTTCAAGAAAATAATTCTCTTGCGGCCACTCTAGGTACGTGTATAAATACACCTAAACTATTCGCAGGTCTTCATTTTACCCCAAAGAACATCAAATTACGGTCTACATTTCTATTTCTAAACTTGCTACTATTCATAAGTTGCCAACATCAATTTTAGTTAGTTTTTCTTTCTTGAGAAACGTTGCAGAGCGTGTTTCGTTTTACTAGCATTATTTTTTTGCATAATTTCAGAGCAATTCACGTCATGTTGTGACTTTCTTAGGGAAATACTGAAATCGAAATTGATGGATCCAAGATGGCGGACTTAATGGCGTCATGTGGCGATAAATGACGTCATGGCCAAGAAAAGAGTATTCTTGTTAAAAAGAAAACCCAGGGGAGGGGCTTCATGAGCACCCCTGACACACACATACTTGAAGGGTAGGGGTGCACTTCTAAAGTTTAAGACTCTCTTTGTCAGGTTGATGACTCTACAAAGTCTTACTTGAAGTGTTAAAAGTAAAGTAGCTGTCTTTCTCATTCTGCAGATGAAACAGCTCCAATCCAAGGCACTGTGAGCTCCAAGATAGCTACAGCTATTGGCCTCTCTGTGGCTGTAACGTTTGTCGTCTGCTTCCTCATCGCAGCCGTCGTCATCTTTTTACTGATTAAATTCTGGCGGAGAAAATACTTTGACCAAAATAGCGCAGAGAGTTCTCAAACTCAGCTCACTGAGCTCTCAAGATATGATACACCCTTGAGAAGAACGCGAACTGTCACAGCAAGAACAATGCTGACTAATGATGGTAGTATCTCGCCGGATATTCAAAATGATCACATAAGAGATAACCGCATCCCCAGTATTCAAATCGACGACGCGACTTGCAAATCAAGACCGAGCTCAGCAGGAAGCAATCACTCCTTTTCTAGCAGTAAAAATAAAATTACGCCCGCCTTAGACTGGACACCTCCTCGTTCTATAACCCCAGCGTTGCTTCCGAAGAGATTAAAGAGCGGGCTTAGCACGAAACCTTCGTTATCACCAGTCAGTCCGAGAAAGCCACCAGAGGGATCTGAGCGTACTATAATAGAACGAGGCTCTTCTGTGAACAGTTGGTTTCCAGCCGAGGAAATACAGTTCAATGTCTGAGAGGAACCAAGCCCAAGCAAGCATGCCTTTCTCTGTTTTGAGTGAAAAAGCAAGAATAGAACTCAAACAAATTGATTTTAATACCCCCTCCCAAATCAAAAACAAAAACAGCTAGTACAACGAGAGGGGGAAGTAAAAATTCAAAATTGTAGATATTTGATATTCAAAGCCGTCTTATGCATGTGCTTGAATCAATTAAGCAATACGCATATTCCTCGTGGATATTTGGCCGCACGAAAAATATTGATATCGATGCCTTATTGATCAGGACAGTAATGCAGGACAGTTGCAACTATAGTACTTTATCTTACTGATATAGGAACTATATTACAGTTGATGAACGGACAGATAAATAAAATGAGGCTCGATCACTTGCGTCACATGGTCGTTGACAAAACGTAATGTACTCGCAAGGTCTTCATCCGCTTGGTACAGAATACCTTAATTAACTAATAAAGTTGCAATCAAAGTGTGCTACTGAATGACCTGGTTATTTCGGTTTCTTATTATGCAACTAGTTTTCGAGATCTATAGGTTTTCGCAAGAGAGGATAATCATCTGCTCCTGATATTAGCACTTCTTTTATAGGCTGCAAAAGTTACGAAATCTAGCCATCATCTGTGCCACAACCGAGCTGCAAAGGGGCATGGGTCTATTCCTTACTAGACGTCAAAAACTGATTTGCGTTGCATAAAGCCTTTGTAAAAATGCATGCAAAGCGATGCGACGTCACGTAAGGAATAGACCCATGCCCCTTATAGTAGCTCGGTCGCGGGACAGATGACTCGTAACTTCTATAGCCTATAAAAATAATCAAGATTTGGTTTAAAAAGGCTCAAAAAGGCTCAGTGTATTTCGAACAGGGGCAGAGATTTATTTAAGCGAAAAAAAAAATGTTTTGGGGTTAGGTGCACATTAACCTGGCTGATCTGATTCGAGTACGAAGTAGCGGGTTTTAAAAAAAGCAGTGGGTATGCGAATGATAGTCATATTCGACCTGATAAGGCCATCAGAATGGTCTTGAAGCAACTGTCAATTTCGTGTGTGACTATACCTTAGCACAAATATCTCAACCTAAGAGATTTCCGTGCGAGAAATTGCAAGACGTAAGGGATAAACAAAAGAAGCCAAATACGACTCCGCGGATGAGATCATTTGCCACCAAAACTGTTCCTGCTCAACGCAAGGGTTGACATATTTTAGTTTGCCCATCACAGTTCTTTGACTCGTTAAATTGCGTTTTTGTGGATAAAATGTTTGCTTTTTGAGTGGTGAAAAATGGCTTTTTTGAAAAGTTCAGAAAAAGTACAAATTGAAATTGAAATTGGTTAAAAAACTAATTTGGATGAAAAAAATCCTTAGTAGCAGTATTTTTAATCCTAGTGCGACCTTAGTTTTATCCTCACGTTTTAACTTTTATTACTTCTGTATTTTCGGCATTATGTATATTTTAGACTCATTTTTAGAAAAAAAACCACCTTTAGGTGACTGGAGGTTTCCTCTCAAAATATTCATTTATTATCATAATTATTATATTGTTAGTTTCTCATGTGCAATTGCTCTAAATAAACCCCGACTGCTCATCAAATCTAATATAGTTTAATCAGGTCATTTAGAACAGAGAATATTTTTCTTGCGTATCGTGCAAAGGTCCATGTTAACACTAGTTTCAAAATATCATGAACAGGATCCTCAAGTTACAAAGTTAAAAGGTACATGCATGATTCAAATATATAAACAAGTGGAAAAAACATGACAAGAAATTATTGCTGTTTTAGCACGATACTTGTGTTTAAGAAACACCCATTATCCCAAGTACGTTCCTTTTTTCCGAGTGTGGCTTATTTTTCTAAGTCTGACCCATTGTTTTTCGAGTCCAACCCATTTTTACAGGCTTAACGGTTTTAGTAAGTGCGATCCAATTCTCCCAGTGTGTCCCCCGTTTTTCCAAGAAGACCTACTTGTCTAAGTTTGTGACCCATTATTCTGATTCAAGTGATCTGGCCCCTTTGTTTAAGTGTCACCTGTTTTCCTAAGAGTAATCTCCCATCCAAGTATGAGCACCTCTTTAAAATAGAGACCCCCTTTCACCATAAATGACCCATTTTTTTTTCCAAATTAAAGTGTGACACACTTTAACACGTTTGACTCTTTTTTCAGGTGTGACCCATTTTTCTCAGTGTGGCCCATTTTCCCAAGGGTAATCCTACTTTTCAAGTGAGGCCCTCTGTTTTCAAAGTGTGCCCTTAATTTAGAGGTGTGATTTTTTTCCAAGCGGGACCCATTTTTCCAAGTGTGACTCTTTTTTTTTTTTTCAAACATGAGCCATGTTCCCAAAAACGGAACTTGGAAAGGCTGACCGTACGGTTGGGGCTAACTGTAATATATTTTTCAGTTAACCCCAACCGTATGGTCAGCCTTTCTAAGTCCAGTTTTTTCAAGCTTTTGCATTTGCTGATCAGATCCTACCAGGTTCCGGTACTTTTGATTTGTTCGTTGCCCCTTTCTCACTTTCTAAAGTTAACATGTTTCCAAGTATAACCCGTTATCCAAGGGTTACCCTTACTTCCAAATTTGACCCTCCTTTTTCCAAGTGTGATCCATTTTTCCATGTGTGGACCATTTTTATAAATGTGACCCTTTTCCCAAGTATGACCCATTTTTGTAAGTGTGACTCATTTTGTTCCAAATGTAAATCACTTGTTTAAGTGTAACCCGTTATTCAAGGGTGACCTTAAGTTCCAAATGTTGCCCTTTTTTTTCCAAGTGTGATCCATTTTTCCAGGTGTGAGTCATATTCACAAATGTGAGACTTTTTCCAAGAGGGAACCATTTTTTCAAGTCTCACTCACTTTTCGAATTTTGGCCCAGTTTTTCAAGTGTGACCCATTTTTCCGGGTGTGGCCCAGTTTTCCAGATGTGACAATGTTTTCAGGTGTGACCCATTTCTGCAAGTGTGACCAATTTTTCCAGTTGTAGCCCATTGTTACAAATGTGACCCCTTTTCCAAGTATACGCCATTTTTACATGTGTGAAACCCTTTTCTCTTAGTGTGACCCATTTTTTCAGGTGTGGCCTATTTTTACAGACGTTACTCTGTTTCCAAGTGTCACCCAATTTCTCCAATCGTGCCTCATTTTTCCAACTGTGACCCATTTTTTTCACGTGTGGCCAATTTTCTCAAGTGTAACCCATTTTTACATGCATGAAACCCTCTTTTTCAAATGTTACCAATCTGTGCAAGTTTGACCCTTTTGTTTGTAACCTATTTTGCAAGGGTTACCCATTTTGTTCCAGGTGTTGCCCAATTTTTACAAATATGACCCCTTTTACAAGTGTGACGCATTTTATCAAGCCTCACCCACTTTTCGAATTTTGACTTTTTTTTCCAAGTGACCAATTTTATAAGTGTGACCCACTTTTCTATATAACAACCATTTTTCCAAGTGTTACGTGACTCACTCTTCTAAGTGTGACATATTTCTCTGGATGTCAGCTATTTTTCCAAGTGAGACCCATTTTTCCAGGCACCACCTATTTGTAGAAGTGTGACCTTTTCTTCCAAATATGGCAAAGCTTTCCATTGTCACCCATTTTTCCAAGCGGGAACCCCATTTTAAGTATGATTCATGTCTCATTCTTTTAAGTATGACCCATAATTCCAAGTTTTACCTGTTTTCCAAATGCGACCCATTTTTCTAAGAGTGACCCATTTTCAACGGTAACCTATTTCTAAGTGTAACCCCTTTCTTAAGGTGACCTATTTCTCCAAGCATTACCCAATTTTTACAGGTCTAACCCTTTTTTCTAAGTGAGACGCTTTTTTTGTTCAAGTGTGACAGATTTTTGCAAGCGTGAAGCCTTTAAGGTTTTCTCAAGTGTGAGTCATTTTTTTCCAAAATGTGACTCATTTTGTTGTGTGTGACCCACTCATTTAATTGTGGCACATATTTCCAACCCATTTCCCAAGTGTCACTATCTTTCCCAATTGTGACCCCCATTTTCCCAAATGTGTCCGATTTTTGTTTAGAGTATGACCCATTGTTTCAAGTGTGACGCGTTTTTCCAAGTGTAAGCCATTTTCCAGGTTTTGCGTATTTTTCAAAGTAGGACCTATTTTTTTTTCCAAATGTATCCCATATTTCCATGTCTTCCATATTTTTAGATATGGCCCATTGTTTCAAGTGTGACTCATGCAATTTGTTTTATGTGTGAGCCACCTTTTTGACTTACCCATTTCTCCAAGTTTTACCTATTTTTCCAAGTGGGGCCACTTTTTTTGTAAATGTGACCCATTTTTTCAAGTGTTTCCCTTTTGTCCAAAAAGTGTGTGACCTAATATTTTACATGTGACTCACTGTAAAAAGTATCACAAATTTCTCCAAGTTTTACCCATTTTTTTTAAGCGCGACTTACTTTTCGAGGGGGACATGGGGATTTGTGGTTTTGCGGTGTGGCGGTGTTGACGTTTTTTTTTAATGCGGTGATGCGGTGAATAAAGCCTCAGGTTGCGGTGTTACGGTAATTTCAAACCCTACGGTACGATGTGCGATGTTAGTGTTTTTCACGCTGCGGTGTTCGGTGAAATGAAATTGTTTGCAGTTCTGTTTTTTTTTTTTCAATTTATTTACCTTTGTCAAACCTAAATTTGGCCTAAGCTTCGGTAATCCATGTCTATTTATGACAAACAAGTACCATTGATGTTAATCATTTGTAACCAATGCTTAGGCTTCCAATCCGAAGCTGTTTTCATGTATACATAACTTAAAAATTAACTCGACTTCTGCCACCCGAACTCAGCGTTCGGTAGACACATGGAGGAGCGAGGACAGAATAATCCTAGGAATTCTTGAAAATCCAAGACTGAATACAATGTACTATTTTTTACTACGCAGGTTTTTCTTCGAAAAAAGGTAGAGGTGGTTAAAACTACAGGCCACTAAAGGGACCATGCTCACAGACTAACCTAGACACTCGCGCCTCCCCCTTGACGCCAACTCCTTCTTCCCTCCCCCATTACAAAACATCTGGCAACGGCCTTGACCAGGAAGGCAAAAGACCTGAATATGGGCTGCAAAGTGCATTCTTTACTTCAAATTTCAAAAAAATTGGCATGGAAAAAATTGATCGTCGTGTTTGCTTATTTCGGTACAGTAACGCCGAAATGTGACACACGATCAGAAGTACAAATAAACCCAAAGATTTTGGTTTGAGGAATATGTACCACAAAGGAGCTTCAAAACTTTCCTTTCTTACTTCTAAAACAAAGTATAACTCAAAGATTGACGGATATGCGGTTCTTGTTTTACTTTGTAACGTGAACAGTAGAAAATAAAACTGAGGTAGAAGCTACTCCATGCAAAGAATACAAGCTGGTCTTCGGGATTTTATTTCAATATTGACGTAGTGAGTCTTGTATTGTATACCATTAACGAGTTTAACCAAATCAGACCATTAATTGTTTCTTCGAGATCTCAGAGTTACAAAGTTAAGGTTTATGAATAAGTTCACGACAGTATACAAATGGTGGTCTCTCAGTCTAGCACGGTATAACGAGGCTCAATATACTCGCCTGTATTGATCTACGCAATTTAGCAATTTGTGGCTCCAGCAAAAGAAATATAGAGCAAGAAATTGAAAAAAAATGACTTGTTTTCTCGTTATGAGTACGTGGTTTTGTATAGCAAACATTCTCGCCCAGGAGGGGAAGGGGACAACCGTACGGAAAAGTCGAAGATGCTCTTTGTCTCCCTTGAGTCACTTAGGAATATATATCAAAGATTCTGGACTCATTTCAGGTGTTCATGACGAAATGCCTTCAGTTTTAGCTTTCAAAGTATCATCAAGCTTGCTCTCGAAGAATTAATGGTAAAAACTCCCTAATTTCCGTTTCTATGTCGATTTCCGCTGGTCAGTACTGAAAAGTGACTGGTGATCGACAAAATTCTGTTTTGAGTGATATTTTCCAGGGGTCAAATAAAGCTCGAGCAACTTTCTGACGACGGGGGCTTAATACAAACTTTCTGACGACGGGGCAGCTTCCGCCCTTTTATATGGGAGTTCCCCTGCCCCATGGCATTTGTATACCGATTATATATCTATGCGTGAAGATATTGTGAGTTCTATTGCAATTTGCTGCAATCTTTTTAGTAATGTTACAAACTCATTGGGTAATGCAGCGAGGATGGAGTCATGAATTACGTAGAAGAAATTCTGCAAGAATTCTTTTTTGGCTTAGCTGTCGCTACTTTACTTCTCTCTTCTCTACTTAACTGATCCCAACTAGTACGTGGTAAAGTCTGCTTACGAGCCAAGTGGCCCATCAGGCCGGAGCTTATCCCGGTTTCCCTAGCATGAAGTGACTAGGAGTATTTCTACTCCCCCCTAGATGGTTACCCCCAGCATTAAGTTTGCCTGTACCCATTTTTACACCTGGGTGGAGAGGGGCACAGTACATGTAAGAGTTAAGTGTATTGCCCAAGAACGCACGAACCCGGACCACTCGATCCGAAGACGAGCGCACTAACCATGAGGCCACCGCGCCTCCCACTGATCCCAATTGCTTTCTAGTAATTATCCTCAGGACTCTCGTGCCCTTGGCTCCATACATTGACGGTTCCCCCTCTCTGTTGCTAATTTCCATGCTGATCGCAAGTGCTTTCTCAACATCGGCCTTACTCCAAAACCCATCGAGATGTGCAAGGAAAGCTTTGTTTTCAGTGCTAAATGACCAGGCACTGAGTATAGCTAAAAGCAATTAGGCCATTTCATTTACGAATTTATCTATGGTACCATGTTTTAGGCGTACCGCCCTGTTAGCGATCACCGTACTGCATTAGCGTGCGGCAGGAAACTTCTCGATTGCAATTATGCAGTCCAAGTAGGTATGCTTATTATCACACTGGCACAGATATATCACAGTCAAAGTATGCATGCTGAGGCAAAAAAAAAACATTTTGAAAGAGCAATCCGTCCAATGAAAACACTTGTTAATAGGAGAAAAGAGGCAAGCGCATATTTTAGTAGAAATTCTGTTTCGATCTGTCGGTAACTCAAAGTCAAGGCTAAGAAAATATCTCGAGAAAGCACTTGCGATCAGTATGGAAATTCTTGGCGACGGAGAGGGAGAAGCGACATGGTATGGAAAGCTAGGAAGAGTGTTTCAGTCTCTCGGTGAGTATATCAGGGCTAAAGAAACTTACGTGAAAGCGCTTTCGAGCAGCATTGAAATTGGTGACAGAAAAATGAGAAGCGACCTCCTATGTAAAAATAGGAACAGTGTTTCTCTACCTCGGTTGTCATAACACGGCTGAAGAATATCTCAAGAAAGCACTTGCGATCAGCATGGAAATCAGGGACAGAGAGCAAGAACCGTCAATGTAGCCTATGTGGAGTGCTCATGTCTTTCGGTGAATATATCAAGGCTAAAGATAATTACGAGAAAGCACTTGTGATCAGCATGGAATTTGGCGACAGAAGATAGCGTTTCAGTCAATCGGTGAATACCACAAGGGTGAAGAATATCACAAGAGGGCACTTGCAATCGACATCAAGCAGTGGGACTTGCCCGCAGAAAGGGTGAAGGGACATGCTATGGAAACCTACGAACAGTGTTTCACTCTCTCTGAGAATAATCTAAAGAATATTACGAGTAAACACTTGCGATCAGCATGGAAATTGGATTTATAGTTCTCCGGGGTTTCTTTCACCATTAATATTTTTCCATTTTTAATTCTTTTTACCAGCTTGTTTATTCCTAAACATCAGGTTTGATCTACACATCAAACACCTATTATAAATACAAATATCGGTAGAAATTTTTCTCATTCCTTGCTTTATCTTAAGGTACATGGGCTACTTGTAATGGTGTAACTAGACGCAGAGTAATTACAGACTGGAAATTAACAGTTTCCGTCTTTTATCGTTTTTTCGTCGTATTTGTTATCATTATTTCAATTTTCGCTCCTTTTTTTGCACTCGAGCATAGTCAAGTCCCAATGAAATCAAATTCTTCTCGATTTTTTCCCTTTTTTATGTCATAATCAAGAATAAAAATTGAGCGGAATTATTCATCTTTCTGATTGGCTTTTATAATTTTCATTCGTAATTTTTTGTAAGTCGGCGTTATTCAATACATCTGTTTAGATGTTATGGCTAGTTACACGAAGTAATAAATTTTATTAAGGTTTAGTCATGCAGTAAACGGCTACGTTCCTTGGTAAACATTCAACTGTAAACGTAGGGTATGACATCACACAAACATATTATACATGGTAACTCCTAAGTTACACCTGGGAAATTATAAATAGGGCTAGTAATCCCCAACTTATGCTCTCTCATTAAAACAAAGTATTCTCTCCAAAAATTATCATCCAAATGACAGCTAGCACTTATCCGTGTACCAAGAGAATCCTTGCCCAGAGGAAAAGGCAAAAACAGTTGAAATGCTGTCCCTGTAAAAACCAACCACTGATTATACATCAGCTCGGCAATTCCATTTTTTTTTTACATAAGCTTGAATTTCGAAGCAGTTACCAAGTCAAACACAAAAAATGATTAAGACTCTAATCAATTTTTCCATTATTAATTGATGAAGTTTGGTCCGCTCGACACAAGTTGCGTACCTACAGTCTACTAAAACTAGAAAAATACTGAGTCCCTTCAAGTTTCGAAGTAGAATCAGTAATTGGTTCTATGTAGACAGCCTCTTGAGTTTGCTACTCGACAATTGTTTCCCAACGTAATACAGATCGCCAATTCACAAAAGTCGCGATTAACTTGGAGACGGTAGTGAAAATAATTTTCGTGTGACTACTTTAGCACAAATATTTCAACTCTCAAACAGGGCCATTGGTGAAACGTTTCGAGATAAAATCTGACGAATCTTGCTTTGACTTCTGGACTGAGTGAACGCTTCACAATACTGTTTTGATCTTGGTTTCCTGCGAACATCTAAAAATAAAGACGAAGTAGAAGAACAGTTTGCGTTACTTGCTTATTAAAGAAAACATTCCGAAAATCTGGAACAAAAACCAAAAACTAACAAAAACAAAAACGGAAACAATAAAAAAAAAACAATAAAAAAACGGCGAGTGTAGCTACATGTAATTGGTCTGCCCTAGCCCGGTTGTAGCAATTTGGTTCGCCGAATGTTATTTATGGTAGGTTTTTTACATTCACTATTTTTAAAGTGCCTATGAAGTGAAAATATAACGTTTGAAATGCCCAATACCAAAATTTGAGACGCCTACGATAAAAATTGTTGATTTTACGAGCGCGCAAAGTTGAGCTATTTTACCTTCAAAAATGACATTTGAATCGCGCGGCCAAACCGTCACGTGACATCAACGCGTGACGTCAGTTTGTGTGTTAAAGATCGAACCAACATGGCCGAAAGGAAGAAAACAGCGAGAATGGGAGGACGATATTGCGTTGCTGGCGCGCCAAACGATCAGAGTTGCAAGAACAACTCGCACACCCCAGGCATAACAATGCACCAGTTTCCGAGTGATCCAATTTTGAGGGGAAAATGGATTCAATTTGTGCGAAGACATCGAGCAAATTTCAATCCTACTTCCACCTACACGTCGCTATGCTCTGCTCACTTCGATGAGTCATGCTATGAGAGACCAATGCTCGCTAACATGGTACTTCCTGAGGGATCAAAGCTGCGGTCTTTCTTAAAAAAAGGTTCC
>Ga0126343_10001163_pt1 | contig 11871 bp, 9 predicted proteins | sample Cyp2metagenome_FD_92531 | JGI IMG/M metagenome (GOLD analysis project Ga0126343, IMG submission 92531) | Coral microbial communities from Lord Howe Island, Old Settlement Bay, Australia - Cyphastrea 2 metagenome | ecosystem: Host-associated > Invertebrates > Cnidaria > Coral ... | reverse complement strand
CCCCGCCCCCCCCCCCCCCCGTCCAGATTCATTCCTCTAATTGTCAAGGAGTTTGACATCCTCTTGGTTTAGGCAAGTAGTTGGTTTTTGTAGAACTTGGAGCAAATCTTCATATTTGACACTTAAGTCAGGTAGACAAATACGGATAACCACTACAGCAGATTAATAATTAAATTCTCTGTGATTGTTAATCGAAAGTGTTATGTACATATGTGATGACAATTCTCAGAATTGAGCACAGGCATTTTAATGCCCCAGTGGGTCTACTGTGCCAGGTAACATTCACCCAAGGAAACAGCAGATTAATGATTAGATTTTCAATGAAAGGCTTATTTTCATTTGTCAAAAGAAATATCAGAATTAACCACAGGCAAGTAAAATGTGTCCAAGGAAACAGCGTAGTGATAATTAGATTTTCACTAAATGTTCCATTAAGCAAACAAATGCCTTGTAAACAAATAGGTCATAAATTGTTCAGACAGTACTAGGAAGCCTAATAGAAGTCCATTTGCAGAAAAGCTTTGGAAAACACATAAATGGTTAGTTAAGAAATTCAGTGTTGTCCATTCAAAAGCTAAACATCTTTACTGGAGATAGGAATGGAGCTGCTCCTTGGTGAAGCTCTAGAATCATTTTTTTTCCTACTACTGGGTATACAGTCAGGCACGAGGTGCTGCAGTGCCAGACATCTAGCATACATGTAAATGTTGACTCCACAATCAGTCATTTTGCTGTTGGGGAATGTCATTGGGCTTGTTTGCAAGGAATTTCCAGTGACTGACATCAACAGTAGAATCCAACTCAGAGAATAACATCCACATCTTTGTGATGGCTTTTTTGGCTGTTGGCTTGTTTAAGTTTCCTGCTATGCTATCCAGTACCAGAATTTGAAATTGTTTAGGCAATAAATCATGCAGGAACCAGTGTCGACTCTTCTCAGAATTGCAGGTCACAAAGACAGTTTCTTGCTGCAACACGATCGCATTATGTGTAAGGAATCTTTAGTTGGCTGTCTTCTCACTGCCTTCTCAAAACATCCCCAACCAATACATTCTACTTTTGATCCTTAGAGTGCACCTTGTTTGGCAATCAGATCAAGATTGCTTGCAATGAAAAAGTTTGTGAGGTAGATTTCTTCTGATGTGGGCCTACTGCCTCCCAAAGCAACAAGATCTCTTGAATCAATTACTTTGCTACCTTTGAATGCTACTGAACCATCCATCAAGTTATCAATTCAGGCAGATTCTGGGCCTTGTAATATCCAACTCTTTAAAATCTGGAATGGGCCGAGATACTTAAACGCAGCCCATGCATTACTACTAGCTTTTTCCTGCATATTGGTGATGGGGTTACTGGGAAGCAAACCTTTTTTCTGGCCACTTCTGCTACATTATTTTAACAATGCCATGTTTTCTGTACCAGATTTTAACCAAAATATTGGCGGATCAACAGATTTGACTAAAAAAGCACAACAACAACAACAACAACAACAACAACAACAACAACAACAACAACAACAACAACAACAACAACAACAACAACAACAACAACAACAACAACTTTATTCTCTCTTCTACAAGCTTAAATATATATACCTAAACATGAGGAAGAACTGGAATAGGGTACAAATATTGAGTCTGGAGGCTAATTAACTGTGTAGTTTTCAACTTAGCCCGCAGTTACTTTAAGTTCCTATAACAAAAGATGGAGAACAGACCTAAAAAATAAACTGAAAAATGTAGAACAGAGGAGGGGAGGATTTTAGGACAAAGTTTCAGAATGTTGTTCTGACAGCAGATAATGTTTTAATTTTTTTCGAATATTGAAGATATTTGGTTTTTTTTTAAGTCTACTGAGATATTATCTCAAAGAATAGATGCAGCAAAGGCTACTGTTTGTTTTCCAGGGTTAGTTCGCTCTTTAGGTTAATATTTGAGATCCTTCTTTTAAGTTCTTTTTGATCATTTAATTTGTAGTAATAAAGAATTAATAATCTGAGGAAGGGGAAGTTGGTGAACAAGTACTCGCAGCGATACTTGGAGCACTTCCCTGTTTGATCATTATCTGCTGATCTGTTCCAGAATCTACAATCGCAGGCTTCGATTGTTTGTTTACCAATAAAGACTAATAGCAAATGAGCTCTGTTAAGTTGTGTTGCTCAAGAAGAAAAAACACTGTGCTTTGATGTTAAAAAGTTTATATGGACACTATGGTGGAGGAGCTGGTTTGCAAGAGAGATCTCATGGAATTTTATGATCTTACTAGACCCCTCAAATTAATAAATTATTTTAGGAAAAACCTGTACTATGAGTATCGCACTAATTGTATGGAACACAAGTTGCAAAGAAAAAGGATCTTCAGTTCCAATGACATTTGCTTCTCAATATACCATTACTTCAATGATTAACAATATTTATAGATTTATTTATCTATCTTTACAGGAAGATGTTAAAGAGTTTACCCAGTGAGACCCAAGGGGGGATTTATATAATGTACAAGGAATAGTAAATAAAATTTAAAAAATTAAACTTTTTTTCTGAAAGGATTCACTACTTAAGATTGTTCATTCTCATATCCAAGAGATTTTGCGTAGACACAGATTCTTTCAAAACTTTCAGCGTCTCATCTTCTTGAAATCTGGGTTCAGAACTTTTCTTTCTAGATAAAGGCATTCCGGCTCGTACATCCTTTTTGTTATAGATGGCAATGCAATTTATGACATTGCATACCTTTTAAATCACAATCACTTCCATCCAGTGTAGTCTGTAGGAAGCGGTGAAGAGCAAAGCAAACATGTCGAAAGATTAGGAAAAGTGTGGAAAGTATTGGGGTGTCAAGATTACAGAAGCAATCTTCGAAATTTTTCTAAATCAAAAAATGGCATTGCTGTCAAAGTGTAAGAAAAATGATGATAATAGGACTCAATACAATCTCATAACACTAATGTAGTCTGACCATAATGGATACGTTTGAGAGAACCTGACAGTGTACTGAACTGTTGACACAACTGATGCACACTAGGTTCGTTTCTTCCACGTTTCGGTAAAGATTGTGTTCTAGACTAAAGTGAAAAATCCAGTAGGGCATGTAGCTCAACTCAGGGGAATTCTTTTGGAAGAGCACAGACGTGCAAAAAAGGCAATGTCAAAAATAAAACAATGCAACTACGAAATCATCTGTGAAGTCTAAGAATTAAGCATCTAATAAATACTCAATGAAAAAAGCACCCCAAGAAAATGACAACAAGCAAGTAACAATAAATATTTGTTTAATAGTAGTTTGCTTAACAGTAGCAAGACTAAAAAATCCTTAGATAAATTATCCAGTTTATATGATTTTGATTTGTTTAATACAAATACAAGATAAGATGAAGATCTTAACTTAAATAATAATCTGTTGAACTATCGTATACAAAGCCGATATTACTCGCCTCGTAACTTTCAAGAATTGAAAAACAAATTAACAAGAGATGAAATCTATTGTAGTTTCTCTATATTTCGGGCTTGTTGTAGTGAATGTTCATCAGAGCCAAGCCTGACAGTCTTTCTGTTGTCTTAGTGGTACGTAAATATCCTTTGACAAGCTTCAAAGTACTGTTTGCTCGCTCGTTGTCAGCTGAAGTGACTGGCATGGTGCAAGTAATTTGCAGCAAACAGTTAATGTTAGGGAAAATGTCAGGATCACAGGCCTGGTGGAAGGAGAGAGACAGATCATTGTCGTCAGTTCAATAAACAACTTAATTGTGATCATTTAAATAAGATGGACTTCAGATGTGAAGTGTTTTACCTCTAATGCAGGTTGAAGAGAGTCTGGCTTGGCTACTTCTGATTTCTATTTTCTTATCCACCTGTCTTATTCAATGTCAAGTGTATGGGGACTGGGAAGATCTGACTTGTACATCTCCGACATCTGTTCAATGTTTGGATTTTCTCGTGTAACGATTATGCTTGGTACATGGCCAAGCCACTGAACAGCAGTCTTCTGAGTGGGACCAAATCTAAAAATTTAGGCAGCTGCACTAGTGAGCAAACACACAGATCACAGTGGTTTGGACTGTCTAAATGTGCATGTGATAAACGCAAGGATGCTATTTCATTTTATTAATTGATTTTAAGCTAAGATTTAAGTCTTAAGAAGGTAAACTATCAAGAGGAGCTTTATCATAAATGTGTGTAACTTTAACCTGGTAAAGCAAATAAAAGCTACTGCAAAACATCATATTTAAAATGTTTACCGCAATGACATTTCTTCCGTGATATGGTCAAGGAAAGGAATGAACAAGGTCCGACAGTAATATTCTTCTGTAGAATCATGAGGGGTGTTCTCTCTGTGTGGCTGTCTCGAGGCTGTTCTTGAGACGCTGGGCTCGGTACCAAGGTCTGAGGCAAGGGCAACTGCATTGGCATACCATGCCTTAAATACGGTGTGGGCATCGTTTCTCATTTGCCTCAATCCCTTTTCCGTCTCCGTTATCATGTTATACGCTTTGACGATGTCATTAGACTTCTTTTGAAGCTTAATACTAACTGGCTTGATGACCGCCAGAGTTTTCATTCCGACCATCAACGAAACGAGAAATTGAAACGAGCAACATGTGTGATAACAGCCATTTGCTGTTCTCAGACCCTCCTTACACATGACTGTTTGGGCGAATTTTTGTTGTATACACAGTACACAGTGTCCTTCGACTGTCTATTTAAAACTGTGATAAGATGTTTGTGGTTACCTTGGCTTGTCTGGCTTTGGTCATCGTTTTTATCCGCGCCAGTGCCACTCCTTGTTTTGATCACGTCCTCTAATAAATGGCAAAATACAAATTTACAGAAATTGATGCAACTTTAAAATTCATGTTGACTCAGTTGGCATACTGTGCTCCACGTACTGATAAATCTAACTTAGTTTCCATGAAACTTACCGATATCGTTTTCACAACAAATCCTTTTGCGAGTGCAACCCTCACGATCGGCGACACCGCTCTCGCATTCAGATCTCGATGGCAGTTGTAAATTTTGCCACTCGGCATCTGTGTTGCTTTCTTTATTAACGTTCGATCTGGCGAATAAGGTGATAAATGGTTACGACGATAAATGAAATGGTATATTGTTTGACAAAACTATGTCGATTAATTTGAAAGAGGTACATGCTAGTAAAGTAACTAAATAAGGTAAAAATATAAAAACAGTTATAGCTTACTGTCTGAAAAACTGATCAATTTGCTGCTGTGAGCCTGGACTTGACAATCGTCTTTTGGACATCTCAAAGGATTTGAAAACTCGCTTTGAAAATTAAGAATAAAAACAGATCTATATGAAGGGTTTGTCACAAAAGAAATCGAAGCTTTCTAATTTGCGCTCCCACTTTTTGCTTGCACTGCTCGTTGTAAGGACTGAATTTCCGTGAAAGGAAAGGCGTAGCGAGACACTGCTTCCACGGACGAGACAAAATGTCACTTTTGGTCTGATGCTTTGCAGGAGCACGAAAAAGGAGACAATGAATGAAGCCACATTCACCGTGAACCAAAAACGTTTTCTTTTATGGAAAAAAATATTTTAGTTTTATTGAGAGGCAGAGGTTTAACCTCGTTATGAACTTTTTGCATTTAAGATTGACAAGTTTTTGATGTTGGCTATTTTGATTTAGGGGGTTCGATAGACCCCCCTAGATCCGCCACAGGAATAATTATGGTCTGAACTTAAAATTTTTTAACACGTTTTGATTTTTTGTTCACTGTAGATTTAGTACTGCTTGAAGGTTGTTTCCTTTTTCTTTTTGTAATTAGTTTGGGAGGGAGCTCAGTTGTTGTTGCCATGTGTTCGTTAGATATTGATTCTACAGGTTTGTCATAGCTAAGACATTTGCGCATTTTGCAGTTTGCTTTAATGTCATTTTCCCAATATCCTGTGTTCTTTTTGGTGTACTTTCTGGGCTTTCTTTCCGTGTGCTTCAGCACACGAATGCGATGCTCTGCTCATAGAATTGCAGCAAGATCATCAGTGTGGTTTTTTCTCTGCAAGATTCTCCTAGCATCATCATTGTTTTTTCGACACCTAAATAGAAAAATTGAAGTAGGATTTATGGTGCCTTAATGGTTTTCATTGATAAATTTTGGTAATTTGTGTTCCATATAATTATACAGTAGGATCAAAACTGTACCTTGACCACTGAGTTGTTTGAGGTTATGTTGTGTTCCCATGTGAGAAATGTGATATGCAGCTGCATGCATATAGCATGTCACTCTTTCTCTTGCATACCCAATGCTCTTGTCCCCTAATGAGGAGAATGTGTCGATCCATGATTTTATCTGAAACAGAAAAGGCAATTTGTAGACCATGTGCCAGTTCTCTTTCAATAGGTCAATAATCAGTAGTTGTAGGGAAATGATCATTGATTAATTTGTGTTTGCTCATGCAGTTTACCTTTTGACGGTATACGTCAACATTAGTTGCTTTAAAAGATGATGTGAAACCAAAGTACATGTCAGCAAATCCCTCAAAGGTTAAGTGAAAGAAAAAGTTAGCAGTTGCAGCAAACAGCAAGAGTAATTTTTTTTTAGAGGAGGGACACCAACAACAAAACTAGGTGTAAAAATTGCCAGTAATTGTCTTAAATGTCCCTATTAACAAGACTTGTAGGTAACTGTGCACGGTTATGTCCAAAAATATAATATTATTAATGTACATATACCTCCCACAATTCTACTACAGTTTTAGCTGTGTCCTGCAGTAGCAGTGGTACTTATTTGCAGGGAAGGTTTTTCAGGAGTGTTTTTCGGTCATCCCCCATCAAAGTTGTCCAGTCCCAAGTGCCAGACCCTGTGCCATCTGCATTTCGTTTTTCCCAAACTGAAAATGATACCCGCAGCTGTTTATGGCTTGTGTTAGTTTGTCGAGATGGATTTTTTTCTTCCCAGTAGGAGTTAGGAAACTTTCTTTTTCATCCCACTGCATCACACCTTCTATTATGTTTCCAATCAAGACATCTGTAACTTGCACCATTAAATGCAGCTCGTCCAAAATGATGTGGTCCAGTGAAATGTTAAGAAGAGGTTGATCAACACAGCAGTAGTTCTCTCCCTTGGACTTCTGTGCACATTCCTGGAGTTCTTTTAATGTCCTTCTGAGAGGGCTGCTGTCATAGTAGGTGTCACGCATAGTCATGTATTCCCTGAAGAAAATGGAAAATAAAACCAACCAAATTATTTAGAACTGTTCTATTTTAATACAGAACTGCCGTAGTTTGTACAATTGTTTTTCAATTGTTGATGATATTAAAGGATTAATATGAATCCAAATGCAAAGTAAATTAATACCTGTCTTTTTTTATGAACTTTGCACCACAAGCAAGCATATGTTGCGTTTGTGGCACTGATTCCCATAACCAGTAGTAGAACCTAGAAAGAGGTAATTCCAGAAAAGAAATTGGAGTCAAGGCACACATGTGTGAATATCTACCTTGTAATCACCCCCAAGAAATAGTTCTGTGTCCACTCTGTTTCCATCAATCATTATGCAACCATCCTTTTGGATTTCATTTACATCATCAAACACTTCATTAAAGCTACTGGCCAGGGTTTCCCTACATTTACCACAGCAATGATGTGAGTACCTTGTTTCAATGTAAAATAATGGAATAACTTTGTATGAGAAGTGATGAGAATATTATTGTATTAATGATTATGGACATGTTGCTTTATTGCATTGTGTCACATGAGGGGTTAACAAAGTTGTATGAATGTCATTTTTTTAAAATTGAAATTGGATACCTTTTGATGATAACAAGTCATCTTCACTCTGGAGGATTGAAGGGCTCAGCAAGATAAAGTTGCCCACTCTGCTCATCCAAGCACCATCCCCACTCAATTTCACTTTCACCTTCTCACCTTCTTGAAGCAAATTGTCCTCCATCTGCCACCATAAAAGGAATGGACCCACTTAATACAATATACTTTGTTAAACAAAAATTTTGCACAGAATTGATAGTAAGCTTGTAACCACTATTTCTTTGACAATGAATACATAAGTCAAGAAACAAGTTAGCAAGTAAAGAAAGAAGCAAAAGTCAGGGCGAAAGATGACTTACCGGTAATTACATGGTATTACCAATATTATTGTACTTACCATGTGTTTTATGCGATCAGCTAGCAATTGTTTGAAAGAGTACTGTGCTCCCTATCATTGTTTATTTTATTTCTTAGCGTGCGCGCTCGATGCATGACTGGCGTGTGAATTTGCGTGCACAATAGCGATATGCAGTAGCAATGGGCGCAAACTTCCTTAAGTGTTCTTGAAGATGAAGATTCCTTCATTGAGGTTGGTAGGATCATCTCTAAATTAAATTAAAATGTCAGTAGTAGTCAAATTAAAGTAAATTACATTCTTTTCCCATTTTCCTTTTCTTTTTCTTTGTTTTTCTATTTCTCTTAATTTTAGTAATAATATTAATTAAAGTAATGATAGTTAATAACTTGTAACTATTGATAGACTGGCCCACCTAGACTAGCATAGCTATCCGCGGGCCAGCCCGACTGTAATATGTATTTTTAATTAAGTAATAAAATGATGATGATGAAATGAATGATTAATTAACAGTTTAATGATGAAGAACCTAAGACTGCAATTTAATTTCTTTTGAGCATTTCAATTGTGATTACTGGGATTTCATAGTGGAAACATACTCTCTTATTATTTCTTATAGAAAGGAAGTGACAATATGAAAAGTATTTAGTAAAAAAAAATTATATTTACCATTTGCCACAAGGGTTCCATTGTTTCAAATATGTTATATATATTGTTAACATGCTTTTTGGCCCAAGTGTAGTCTGTTGGTATGATATTATCTAAAAGATAAATTTGAGATAATTGATAGTTGAATGGGTGGCTTTATTCATGCAATTACTAGGAAAAAGAGTTCAGAAAATGTTGTTGATATACTTGCCAAGAAGTTTTGATATCTTTACATACCTCTGTGATGGTGGTTGATTCACAATTTACGGAAATGGTGTGAATTGAGAAAAGCATTACTCTGGGTGTAAAATGGGTGTAAAATTTCCTAGATGTACAAGTTTATAATTTCATAACTAAATTTTCAAAAGAAATATTGACTGTCTTACAAAAGACCATGATGGATGCTTGCAGTTGTTCTCCTTCACCTGTAATGTTGAGAAGTTCGCTAAAAAGGAACTGGTTATTAGTTGAAGGGGTGGCTTTGTTAATGCAATTAGTAGGGAAGAGAAGGATATGTTAAAAATTTCCTAAATGCTCCCAACCCATAAGAACCAGAGACAAATAACAACAAATGTGGGGAAAAGGGTTCAGAATGAAGTACTCCAACAGGTACTATCGCTAATGCAATACTAGCCTAGCTTAGTAAGATGGGAGGGGTCAAAACCCCCTTCATCCCCTTTCTCTCTAGGGGTGCAGGTCACAATCCCCTAAGGGAGGTCTGCAGATCACAACACCCTGCAAGAGTCCTTACTCCTCTTTAGGGCTGCGATCACAATACAATACAATAGTTCTATGTCACAAGCCTCGCAGTGTGCAATACTCTTACGGCTGTCTATTACTCAATGTCCTTGTTTTCTTCAAATTTAACATTAAGCATTTATTGCAAGTAGGCAATTCGCATCTCAAGCATTTATATTTGTTCTTAATGAAACAGGAACAACAGACTTATTACGGTGAGCGATGTCAGCAATGACTTTTGGCATTCTCCTCTGGTATTCCTGTTCCCAGTGGCTGCATTCTGTTTGGTCAGCACCTATGAAAGGACTGTGGTTTCTGGGGGCGAGAATGCGTTCCTGGTTGCTAGATTTTCTTTGCACAGGGCATACTCGTCAGGGTGTTATAGCGTTTGACAGATGGAGGAGTATGTATTTTTGTGATGTTTGCCCAATCCATCACATTTGAAGCAATTATTTTGTAATTTGGATGATTTATGAATTGAGCTCAGCGCGTATTTAGAGCGTCTTTTTGCTGAAAAAATTAAACCACTGTCGCATTATCCAACTTGGCATATCAACCTTATTTTGAGTCAAGTTTAATTGGAGGAAACGTCGACTCATTCATATGCCTATTCCTAAATTAATAGGTTTGACAAATTAAATTGGACTAAAATTCAACGTTTGCCCTAGGCCTAACATCGCAAGATTCGGTGTAAGTGGTGTTAATGTCGAGATGTTAGGGGCTGGAAATGATTGAAGATATGTGAGAACAATGCCAACTTCCCATAAAGTGGAGAATCTGGGAAGAGATGGGCTAAGTTCAAAATGTTCCTTTGAGAAAATGGGATACCAGGGGATGTTCTCCAAAAGTCATCTTATCTGCTGGTGTAAGAGCCGAGGACAAAGTGGATTGAGCAGTGTTGGTAGCGCTGTAACCTACCACCTGTTTGTAAAGTAAAGTGAAAAAATCGAGGCTGTTTTTAATGGTGGCATGGGTGATATTCAATTGTTTGCTTTTACAATAAGTCATCTATCAAGAGAAGTAGGATTTTTTCCAAGAGGCCATGAAGACGTTTATGGAATGAGGGGATAAACTTAACTTTTTTTTTTGTATTTTCTCCCAAACAACTGACATACTAGTTTCTCAGGTTTCTTTGGTCTCCCGGGTAGTTGGAGGAGGAGTTTGGCTGGGTGGAGAGTTATTGGTGGCTCCACCCACATATGCATTGCTTGGAGAAACCAAGCTTGTTTTGGCCAGTTGGGCATGGTCAGGATTCCCTATGCTTGGTCCTCCTGCACTCACTGAAGAAATGCATTGATCACACTTCATGGGAGAAAAGCATAGATCAGGCTTGAATGATGCATGTTGAGGAAATTGATTATAGTAATCCATGGTAGTAAGATTTCAATTCATCTTTTTATTGCGCCAACGCTGCTTCGTATGGACAAACTGACAAAGAATGACCACACTCATCAGGCCATGTCAATGACTGACCGTTAAGATACAAAACAGTGGCATTTAAAATCTGTGGTGGCTATGTTATATAAAAACTCAGTTGCTATGACATGCAAAAACAAGTGCTATAGTTGCTATGAAATGTGCTAAAAGATTGCGTTACTTGATCATAAAGTTCTGGAGAAGTTATCTGTTTCTGTGGGGGCATGAACTTGCTAATTCACTTCACCTGCTTAGACTGCACAAATTCTTCTTACAGATTATTACAAACTTCTCAAAAAGACATCAATTGCATTTGTTGCTAATGTTGTTATAAGGTGTACACTGCTTAATGATTCTCCACTTGATGGTAAAAGGTTTGTTGTTACCTTTGAGTGACCAAATGTGTTTAGACAGTTCAGTTTCATTTCTTTTGCTTTGGTGTCGAAAGACTGCTGTGTGGTTTCTGTAGCGCTCTTTTAAATTTGTGGCGAGGCCTACATATGACTCTGATGATGTTTTTGTAGTGACTGTGGCTTGGTAGACTACATTTTCAAGGCATTTTCCTTCCACTGGGCATTGGTCTTTCTATCTACAGTTGCATTCTTTGTTGCTTGTTCGTGTTTCCAACAGTTGGTAATCTGAAAGTAGTACTTTTTCGTGTGACGAGATGATACTGTTGCGGAAATTATCATTCCGCCCGCTGGTTCAATTCAGGACTGTATCCATCACACTCGATCAGACAAACATTCTAAGTAACATCTGGTTTATTCTTCAACCTTACACTCTCAAGCGTTCTACGATCTGCATACAATCTAAGTGAACTTACACCCTTTACTGCTATCTTGTGAAATAGAGTACTTTAACCTATCATATGTACAGCTTACAGTAATACAACTATCGTACGATGTACCTAGAGCAAAGTTCCAATTTATGATGTCCAATTCACATGATCTCCTTCCTTATTTGGTTCAATTAGCGCGTGCAAAGTACATTG
>Ga0126343_10001162_pt1 | contig 11871 bp, 15 predicted proteins | sample Cyp2metagenome_FD_92531 | JGI IMG/M metagenome (GOLD analysis project Ga0126343, IMG submission 92531) | Coral microbial communities from Lord Howe Island, Old Settlement Bay, Australia - Cyphastrea 2 metagenome | ecosystem: Host-associated > Invertebrates > Cnidaria > Coral ... | reverse complement strand
GGATTTCTGCCACTGAGAAAATCCATATATTTTCACATGTAAAAATACGATAATTTTACACGTGAAAATATCAAGTTGTTGTCACAAGTCTTAAGATTGCCATTGCTATAGCTACATAATCGCCTAAAAAGTACTCATAGGTGGTGTTGTATGATCGAAACATCATCGGTACTTCCTCGGAAATATCTGGCTACCTTCAGCAATTTTCGGATATCTTCGGAAAATGTTCGGAAAATGTTCGGAGATGTTTGTCAAGCCTTCGGAACAATTTTGGAAAATCTTCGGAAATCTTCGGAAAGTCGTCAAAAACATCGCTATTAGTATGTTTGTATAATAAACAGAATAATACATGGACGCTTGGAGATTTGAAATTTTTCTTCTCGTGTTCACATTCGATATCTCACTTGTTCGCTTCGCTCGCTCGTTCGATATCGATGTGAACACTGGAAGATAAATTCCATATCTCCGCGCGTCCATGTATTATTCTCTACAACTGTATTGATACAAGCCATGTAGCTTAAATAAGCTCACCTTAGTGAATTTATACTTGATAAGCTTATCTATTATTTTCCTTTTATGGCAGCCTTCTTGGTATGAGAGTGGCTAATGTTTATGACATTGATAGCAAGACCTACCTGATTAGACTGGGAAAGTAAGTAACCGATGATTACAACAACAAAAACAGTGTTTAAGTCCTTGCCATCATAATTAGTTAAATACTGTAGTTGTTGCATTGATTGCTTAAGTAGGAAAATCATGTTGAGATGGATTATCAAAAATGCTGCCCTGAGAGAGATTTTGCCAGTATCTGATCTTGTCATTTAGGAACATTGTGATTTTTTAAATATGCAAATTGTCTCACAAAAGAGAAAAGTTTCTTTTGAAAAACTTTTTTGCAGAACTGTTTTGTATAAACAGGATTGTCAAAACGCTATATACAATTTACTTCAGGATCTTGACCAGTTACCGCACTGGGCTATTTGTCTACTACATGGATCATGCATGCTAAAGGCATCAGTAGTCAAGTGTCAATCAATAATCCTGGATCGACCTGTGATCAACATTTGGCCACTATCTGAATCAAAACTTGGTCAACATCTCGATTGACATTTTATCAAAACCAGGTCGACACTTGATTAACATCATCAACAGTTGATTGACACTTGATAACGTGTCAGTCGATATATAGTGTACAGTGGAGTGTTCACCGACTTGTATGCATCAATCAACACTTGATGGTGTGTGGGAAAATAAGTTGTCTCTCAACTGATGTTCAACTGGAATGTCGATCGAGTGTCAATCAATACGTTGATCCAGTATTGATTAAGTGTCAACTGAGGGTTCTTGGTACAATTTTTGTCTGCTGAATTTTAAAGGACAGATGTAAAAGTCATGCTGTTGGTTGAGTCTGGTAACAGAATAAACACAACAGAATTTGAGTGGCCCAAAAATTTGATGCCATCTGGATTTTCAATGAAGGTAAATGGAAATTATTTTTAAATTTGGAAGTCATGTCTTACATGTACTGTATATCTAATTGCAGGAGGAGATTTGGTTGATACTCATGTCTTCTTGACAAGCTATAATCATACGCATAGTGGCAGCTGGTTGTTGGCAGCTTTCATAATCATTTTTCTGTGAAATTCAGGGGCATTGCGAGGAGTTTTCAAAGGGGTGTCACACGGTGCCAAAAAGAGGTTTCTCACCAGATTTGCCTGTAGTTTTTATCTCCTGTTGTTTGCTTAAAACATGGCTTACAAAGGGGGGGGGGGGGACACGGGTACCCCAGGACCCCCCTGGCTACGCCCCTGAGATTTATTGTGAAATTACCGTTATTGTTTTCAGTGCCGTAAGCATATCCGATCCCGAAGGCTTGTGAACATCAGTCAGTTGGGTATTGATCGTATTGTGGACTTGCAGTTTGGTTCAGATGAAGCAGCCTATCACTTGATTGTCGAGCTTTATGACAGGGTAAAACATTTTAATTGTCACCCTTTACATAAACATATATTGTGGCTGTATTGAGGATTTTGCCATGAAATGTATTGTCATCATGAAATCTTTCTTATCTCTTGAGAATGGTTTCAGACAAAGCGTCATGGTTTCTAACAAACTGTCCTTCAATGACTAAGAATAAATTGAAAACTAGTTGGGAGAAAATTAACCTCAAGTCGCTGAAATCAAAACTTAACTGAGATAAAAAATGTACTGAAATATCTACAGTACTGTATGTGATGTACATTATGTATTTTCTCTGTTTTTCCTTGTTTTGGCCAAATTTTAAACTTAAACAGGAAACAACCTATGGTGATGATTTTGTTGTATACATGTACACTTGAAAGTAAAGATTTTCTTTATCTATTAGTTGGTTTATAAAGTATTTATTGTAGGTGCACTTGTATGTATTTCAGGGTAACATTGTGCTGACTGATTTTGAATACACAATCTTGAGTCTTCTAAGAACAAGAACAGACTCTGAAGATGTCAGATTTGCTGTAAGAGAAAAATATCCAGTGAATTCTGCAAGGCCAAGAGAGCCACTGATGAGCCCTGAAAGGTAGATTGTACAGTATGTGATTTCTTTAGCTAGATACTTACCATATACATGTATATCTAGTATGAATTAAAAAACCTACAACTTGCAGCTTTAAACATGTGTCTCAGTTAGAAATAATGAGAAGGCAGTCTTATTGCATCTAGACTTTCATCCAGTTATCACTTTAATTTACAAGCATTTGTTTAAGAAGTGGAATTAATCACCCTCTACATTTCTATCAAGTTATAGAAACATGAGTGGAAGTTTGGAAGAACAAAAAATGCTCTGGGAAGACAAGATGATAGTTTCCTCTAAACTTCCACAAGTCAAACCAGAAGAAAAATCTCTTATAAAAAATATCTTTTGTTTTGAAGACAGTTTGGGCAATGAAAAAAAAATTGTGACTGAGACAGTCACAATGTTTGTGTGTTTCTATTGAGTTTTAGTATAAATTTACAATGGTCTATTGTGAATCTGTCATTCTGTGAATTTGATTGGCTCTTTCACTGTTTTCTATCTGCTAATAGACGACAGTCATGAACAGCCAATGAAAATCATCCTTCTTGAACATGTGATGCTTCTTTATTTCATACCTCAGTGCACATTGCAGGCGCGCAGTGTTTGAAGCCTTCGAATTGCCGGAAATAATAAAACATTTTTTCTTAAGCATTACTCTACATTTTTATGCAATGAGACCATTGTCTCATCCTCGTTTTCTACTCTAGCGATATTCAACTTGGCTGTGCCTTGTTGACTATCTGATCATAGAAGACTCGGGCCCGTAGTCTAATATTGTTAAATAGAAAAAAAGTTTTAATCAGTCCAATCAGACATTGCAATGTACATGTACCTGACACTTTTTTGCTAACATGCTAACTAAAAAATACCCACCTTTTACTGGACTTTTAGACTACGTGGCATTTTAACAGAAAATAAGGAAGGAATGGAGTTAAAGAAGGTGTTAAACCCCCATGTTGGTAAGATACAGGAGTACATAAAGATAAAGGAATTACAACATAGTATGCATATCTTGAAAAGTTTAGCCTAACTTTTTCAAGCTTGTCGTTTGTAATCTGCCCTTGTTAAGCCTCTTTATCTTGAACAATTCTTGTTCCTTTTTGGTTTATTATTATTTATAGTTATCTCTTTGATGTTTTTCTTTCTCATTAAACTATTACTGTAGCATGTAATTCCAAGTTTCCCTCAATTTAACGGTAATTTTGTTTGTGGCCAAACTAACTCGAAATACTGCAACTGAGCTCCTTCAATATATTTTATACCCGTTGAATTATGTTTTTGTAAAACTTCTTTCTTTTTATGTTGTGGCTAATTACATTGTACATCCTAGTGATCTATTATCATTGACAGTTTATGGTGCAGCTGTGTTGGAGCATTGCCTCGTGGAAGAAGGATTCCCTGAAAATGTCAAGATTGGAAAGGGATTTAATTTAGAAGAAGGTAAGTCAGCCTGTAAAGCCAAAATTTACAATTGTTGTAATGTGCTGTTATCAGTACTGTGTCATTCTACTGTGTGTCTTATTTCAAGTCAACTATTTTTCATGAAGCAGTGAGTAAGTGCCTGTATGTAAAATAATAATGATTTATCTTCATATGTTTATAGATTGTTTTTGGTATCAGTGCCAACTCTTTGGAACTCCTTACCATATGATATATGATTACATGCAAGAATAAAGATTTGTTCTTAAAAAAGGTTAAACCATATCTTTTTCAGCAGGTGTATGAATCTTTTGTAGTTATTAATAGTGCTTCAACATTTAGAATAAGAACTTTTAATTTTTATGTCAGTGATGATGAGCTTGTAAATTTTGTCGTACAGTGTAGGTTTAGAATCAGTGTTAATAAAATCACTGTAAAATGTTTTTGGACAGTTATGGAAAAGTGCTATAATATATATGGCTAGTATGATTATTGTTATTATTATTGTTATTATTATAATCATCATTATCATTTTTCTTATTATAAGTATCATAAGTAATACAGGCAAGCATAAATGCACATATTGAGCAACACAGGTTAGCACTAATAATGTACAAGACAGTACATGCACCATAATTTGTTATTAATTTTTTATAAATAATTACGTACATGTATGAACATACTGTACATGTCATTGTGCATTTAGCCTTTCAAAGGTATTATGATAATTGTGTTAATTTTGCAGACATTTTTTAATTACAACAAAATGAAACAGAGCTTTCAGTGTGCTGATGTAGCCGAGATCAGATTTTCCCCAAAATGACCAATCACAGATATTTGAAAATATTCTTAGAAATAAGTAAAAGTTGATTTGCTTCATGTCCTGTCTGTTTAGACCTTCCAAAGGTTATGGAGGCATTAAAGAAAGCAGAAAGTTTGCTTGAATTGACACTAACAGAAAAATGCAAGGTGAGAATTGTTGTTAACATCATTTACATGTAACATAGTTGTGGATCTTAGGTCCTATTAGGCAATTTAAAAAAAAATTAAAATGTTGCTAATTACTAAGTGCTTCATAATTATCTTTAATGGTTAAAAAACTATTGTTACTAGAGCTGCACTTTCTGCTTTCAGTCATTTGCTTATTTTTAATGGGAGTCTATTTCCTTTTCAGGGAGTTATTGTTCAAAAAAGAGAACAAAAGCCATCCAGCAACAGTGAAGTTCAAGGCGAGCTGCTCACGTAAGTTAAATCCATCTGAGGTGGGTGGATCGAGTGAATTATTTTCTCAATTTGACTGAAGTGGGTTGGGAGGAAGGGAAGAATTACCAAGAAGAATTATTTTAAAATTTTAATGATCAATAAGGTTCGGAGTTTTGTACATGTAGTTGACATTTGGAGCTCTCATTCAGGTGGCTTATTAGGGAGCTTTAGATTGGACTACGCGTACGAGATAGAGTACGAGTACGACTTTCGATTTTCAAATCAGTGAAGTTTCCAGAGCCCTAGTTCTTCACGCTGGTTTTAGGGAGAGAGGGTAGTTCATGGGATAAGAAGGGTATGTGTTGTGGTAATGTGAGGCCTGCAAAGTAGAATTGAAAAGTCGTTCTCGTACTCGATCTCGTACTTGTACTCAAATCTTAAGTCCCCTATTTTCACTATAACACATGCACGAGATGTTTGTCCTTTTATTCTGTACATGACATTTTAGGTATCAAGAATTTTATCCATTTTTACTAAATCAACACAAGAAAGGACCATATTTGGAGTTTCCATCATTTGACAAGGTAATAGAACTTTTAAAGAAGTTACTTTATTCTTCAGCTTCCCTCCCAACACATCCTTAATCCTCCACATGAAATCTCATGTTACAAGGCCAACACATCCTTAATCCTCCACATGAAATCTCATGTTGCAAGGGTTTCATACTTCTCAACATGCAATTTAACAACTGACAACTTGGCATATTTTTGTGATATTTGCACATGCTCTACATAAGATTTTCATCAAAGATGTATGATTTATTATCTTTAATGTTGGTTTTTTAGAAGAAAAAACATATTTAATATTGCTTACATTCAAGAGTGGATAAAAGAGATGAAATGTATGAAACAGAACACCATACATCGGTAATGATTGTAGCTTAAGCTAATGCAAAATGGGAAAAACTAACCTTGAATTGCCACTGTGGTGTTTGTGTTCATGATTGCTTATTAAGATAATCTCTGAATACACTTTAAGGCAGTGGATGAGTTCTTTTCAAAGATGGAAAGTCAGAAAATTGATATGAAGGCTCTGTCTCAAGAGAAGACTGCATTGAAGAAGCTGGAAAATGTTAGAAAAGATCATGAAAGGAGAATTGAAATACTGCAAAAATCTCAGGTAGGTAGACTCAACATACACTGTAGCCATGGTGGACTGTAAATTTTTGGTGGCTCACACGTACAGCATATCACATTGATGTACTGGCCAAGGGGTTTCATTAAGGATGATTTTGCCAACCTGGTTGCAACATCCAGTGGAAAGTTTTTCTTACAAAGGATTTCAGTTTTAAAACCAGTTTTCCTCCAGCTGAGAACATTAAATTTAATGAAACTGCTGACTGGTGAGGCAGAGTTACATGCGGTACACTTTTGAACTGAATGATTTAAACATTCATAAATATTAAATAAAAATAAATAAATGCTTGGATACAAATATGGCTAATCCGCATGCATATACTGATATTATTTTACTGAACTTGATCTGTAACTTGACTGTTCTCAGGATCTGGACATGCTTAAAGCAGAACTCGTGGAGCTTAATCTACCACTGGTAGGTTGAATTTTTTAACTTTTTTTTGTTGAGTTTCTTTTCTCACATTATGGTTGATACTGGTACAATCAGTTTAATAAATGAACTATCAAACTTATGTCTCTTGGTTGATCTGTACGAACTATGTAACAGTCATTTAATTGTTGTGCAATACATGCCTCTTACTAACCAAGTTCGAGGTCCGCACTGTAAGTTACAGACAGAGTTTTTTTTCCCCTTTGGTTTATGGCCCAAGCACGAAGTGCACATGCCATAAATCGAAGGAGAACAAGCGAGGATGATGGATCCATAACTTACAGTATGGACCGAGAAAACAAGGTTAGTAAGATACACATATTTATTTTATCTCTTCTGTGTGTCTGACGGGCTCAGGAACAATTTCTATTCACACTGAATGGCTTCAAATTTCTGATGCACCTTGAAAGCAGAACGAGTCAGTTTGAAATAATCTAATAAAACACAATTTAGAGTAAAAGAGAGTTTTAAACTTTTACTTGCTAAAAGTGGAAAAAAATTAAACTGCACTACATGACAATTAAAATTGTTGTTGTTGATTCTTGCATGTTGTAAGGAATATTTTCTAGTTACTTAGTACTTTGTCTAATTTCCAGGTGGATAAGGCCATTTTGATTGTCAACAGTGCCATTGCCAATCAGATTGACTGGTCGGAAATTAACAGCATTGTGAAGGAAGCTCAGTCACAGGGAGACCAAGTGGCAAGTGCTATTGCTGCACTTAAACTGGAAACCAACCACATCACTATGAACCTCAGGTCTGATATAGAGATCTATTACCAGTAACCTTATTCAATAATTGCTGTTAAGAAGGAGTCCACCAGATGTTGGAGTGATGGGTGGGCGAAAACTTTGTAGCAAGACTATTTATGTCGTATTGCAAACTTCTGTGTGACTGTTTTAAATATCTTCTCAAAAGAAATCATTTCTAATAACACCAAATGTTGAAAACAATTTTGAAGTTCATATGAAACACTTGAAAGTACTGGTTAAATGACACGGATTATAAAATTTTACCTGTGTTTGGACAATTTCTCTGAACTTTGAAATGAATTATATTTTCTCAAGTTCCTATTGGAAATTACTTTCGTTGTTATTTCAGACAATTGCTTTTATCTTAAACTTTCAGAAAGTGCAAGAAAAGATTTTGATATACTTGATATAACTCTGGTACCAGATTTTTATCCTTTGAGAATTGAAATAATTCAGGACAAAACTCCTAAGAGCCTAAAGCCCTGGAAACTTTTCGGGTACATAAAGCCATTTTTAATATATCTCTGTGTAAAAACCGAGAGTTGAACATGCATGAAACTTCTTGTTTGAAGGGAACCTCTGTTGTTCTTACGAATATGTGAATAAAACTCTGTAATCATAAGGTTTGAGATTTGTTGGTGCAAAAGCTTCAAGAAACAGGCCACAGGTCTGGAGCAGATATTTGAATATCATATTTATCATGAGCTGTTTTAATTGAATAGAAACCCTTATGATTATTCCGATTCTGATTCTGATGATGAGGAAGAAGATGAGAAGACTAAAAAGAAGAAGAAGAAAAGGGTAACTTTTGAATTCTAATCTTTGAAAATGGTGCCTCTTGCTTGGCTTAAAAATTGATTAATACATGTACTATAGGCCATGTCTTTCTGTTTAATTCTCAGACAATTCTTTTGGCTACACTTGATATTGATATTTTACTGACAGTTTAGAATGTCTGTAGTTGTAGTTAAATTAATATATTACTGTATTGTTGTTGTTCCAGGGACCAAAGTTTACAAAAGTTGATATAAACCTGGCGCTATCTGCATACGCAAATGCACGAAGGTAGAGCAAACTATTGCACACGTTTTGTGGTAATAGGAATCTCCCATATCTGAATAATGTACAAACGTTTTTGTCAGCCGTATGGCGTGAATCTTTCTCCTCAAGTGACCTAGCAGCAGCTCACACACTTTATTCTCAAATGTAGGAATCCAACCAAAATAGGCAGAAGTTCCCCTCCACTGAATGACTATGAAAATATCTTTACTGAGCAGCCTATAAATTAGTTACGATATTATCTGCGTCAAGGAGGACTCTATTTAGAAGAGCGTTCCAGTTCCAAACTTTTCCTCTTCAAGTGATGTTTGAAGTCTCTGTGACTATCCCTGCAACGTTGGCTATCTTGCAAGTTTTCCAAACGTTTTCATTCAAGTTTTACAAACGTCACGAAAGTGCGAGGTGTGGCTGTTTATTATTTTTCACTCTGGAGAAAGTTGCCAGTTTGTGCTCTTATAAATCTCCTCCATTTTTTATTTTCCAGCTTTTATGATAAGAAGAAATTCTCTTCAAAAAAGGAACAGAAAACAATAGATGCCTCCGAGAAGGTGAGCACCTGAAGACTTACCAGTCCATTTAATTTTAGTAACTTTTTTTCTTAAGGATTCTTCTGAGAATTAATATTAAGAATCCTTGTCAATTTTAGGCCCTGAAATCAGCAGAGCGAAAAACAAAGGAAACTCTAAAGGAAGTTGAAACAACAACAAGAATAAAGAAAGCGCGGAAGACTTACTGGTAAAAATTCTGATCAACATTTAATTTCTCTTTATAATGTAACTACATTATCTTCAAGCAGGCGATGAGAATAAAGAAAACTAGCAAAATGGAATTGTCCTCATGCACTATCAAATTCTTAGATCTAAATGTAACTCTAAGGTATGGGATAATGAGATCCTGTTAGGATAATTTAATATTTAAATTTTGGCAACGGTTCATTGATGTACTTAATTTTTTTTTTTACTTTTAAGGTTTGAGAAGTTTCTTTGGTTTATTAGTTCTGAGAATTATCTGGTCATCGGCGGTCGTGATCAACAACAAAATGAATTGGTGGTCAAAAGACACTTAGAGCCAGGTTCGTCAAGCCCAACTCTGTTTCTTTTACATTGTCACTCTCCTTAGAGTGCTCTTTCCTAAAGCTTATTGTTTCTTTACTGTTGGTAACGCTTGATTGTATTTCCACCCTTGGTGACGCTGGAATGTTTTCGCGCCCTTACTTTTCCGTGGTTTCCCGCCCTTGGCAACCCTTGGGTGTTTTCCCGCTTTTTGCGACGCTTGGATATCTACCCACCCTTGGCGTCACTTGAATGTTTTCCCGCCCTTGGCGGTGGTTACATGTTTTCTTCCCCTTGGCGACGCCTGCATATTTTCAGTCCCGCTCTTGGTGACGCTTGGATGTTTTCCCGCCCTATGTAGGTGACGTTTACATGCTTGTCCATGCGTGTTAACGCTTGACTACTTTTTTCTTGTGCAAGTTCCGATTGACAATTTTTTATTGATGAATTTTCTTCTTCCACAGGCGATCTGTACGTGCACGCAGATCTTCACGGTGCAACTAGTGTTATAATAAAGAACCCAACGGGCCAGCCTGTCGCGCCAAAGACCCTGAATGAAGCTGGGTGTATGGCGGTGTCGTATAGCGCTGCATGGGAGGCACGAATTGTGACGTCAGCGTGGTGGGTACATCATTCACAGGTGTCCAAGACAGCACCCACGGGAGAGTACCTCACCACAGGGAGCTTCATGATTAGGGGCAAAAAGAACTTCCTGCCACCTTGTTACCTGATGATGGGCTTTGGTTTTATGTTTAAACTTGATGAAACGTGCATCGAGAATCACTTGAATGAGAGAAGAGTCCGAACTGTAGAGGATACTGAAACAGTTGAGGTAAGGACGTGGACGTGTTTGCTCTCTGTACTTTTTAGAGCACGCTAGAGACCAAATGCGGGTGTTTTGCGTAAAAAAAGGCCAACGCATAAAGCAGACCATGGCTGTAGTTACTACCACGAAATGGGATAACATTCCATGTAAGGTAACGCTAGCATTTTACACTGAGTAGCGCTTCACCAGTACTCATGTGCCATCCTGGTTGTCCGTCGAGACTAAATATGTACTCATTGCGCCTTGCCGCATGTACGTACTTTTTTCTTGTTTAACACGAATTCTTTGTAGGATGTCGAAGGAGAAGAAGAGCTCTCTGTTCCCAGTGATGAAGGCGACGACGAAAATCAAACAAGTTCTGCTGCACAAGACACAAACGATCAAGAAGACGAAGAAGAGGAAAACAGTTTGTTCCCCGACACCAGCATTGACTTACAACTCACCAAGGAGGGAAAGTAAATAGTCTACTTGTTTCACGATTGTTTCGTTTTAAATAGCCCATTTTCCGAGTTACCCTCAGCCTCTTTATCAAAGCGAGGCCTGGTAAACAGCCATTCATATAAAAGGATAGACACCAAGACTGGCTCTGAGAAAGAGGCTAAAGGTAATTTGGAAATGACGTATTGAATGTAGTATGAGCCCTCGGAGAGAAGATGTATCCTGTGCAGGGTTCGGACAGGTCATGGAAAACCTGGAAAGTCAGGGAATTTATTATTTCAACTTCCAGGCCTGGAAAGTCATGGAATTTAGGTGAAGGTCATGGAAAGTCATGGAAAGGGATATGCTTTCTGAGAATAAAAAGGCAAAAAGATAAAAAGTCGAAAAAAATAACAGACGAGTTTGAAACAGGCTTCAATTTCGGTACAAACGGACACAAGCAGGCATTTTATCCATTATAACGCTGGAAAATGTGTTAACTAAGGGACTGTTTTGATACTACTGCGAGAATAGCTACTTGACTTTGGTGATTGAAAACTCGGAAAAGTCGTGGAAAAGGTAATGGAAAATGGAAAGTTATGGAATTTTGGAAGCTTAAAAGAGTACTAACCCTGCTGTGGCCTCACCACTACATGTATTCCCACCTCAACAAATTTTTGAAGAATCGACTCCCGTAATGGCGTTTTCGGTTCTGTTGACGCTCCATGATCCCAGAGATCTTGGATCGATCTGTTTGGTAAAGAAACGCAAAATCCGTTTTCAGATTCTTTCAAGTTTAAGAATCTTAACTTGGATTTTCTTAAAGAAACGCGCCCTTCGTCTGTTCTCTGGGATAATATCCCAGTAGACTTAAAAAGCCTAAATGTCTTCAATTTTTCAAAAAAATTAAAACATTATCTGCTGTCAGAACAACATTCTGAAACTTTGTCCTAAACTCTTCCT
>Ga0126343_10001161_pt1 | contig 11872 bp, 10 predicted proteins | sample Cyp2metagenome_FD_92531 | JGI IMG/M metagenome (GOLD analysis project Ga0126343, IMG submission 92531) | Coral microbial communities from Lord Howe Island, Old Settlement Bay, Australia - Cyphastrea 2 metagenome | ecosystem: Host-associated > Invertebrates > Cnidaria > Coral ... | reverse complement strand
TCTTTGCTAAAAATTCGTGTTGGAGCGGCTACGCGTTCCACTTTCCTGAAAGCGCTCGATCAATTCTCCCATATCTTAATAACAATGAGCGTGAAAGGCGAGTGTTGGGAAATAGAATACTATCCTAAACTGGGTTTATTCGTTACTGGTGCAGCTCGTTCGCTTGGTGTTCCTGTATGGCAGTACATTGATGATCGTCCTGTTGGCCAGCTTTTTCGTTCTCCTGCTTGTGCCAGTTTAGTTCCAAGCAAAGTCCTCACTGAAGCCGCCTCCTACATAATGTTTTATCTACTTATCGAGGCAGGTTATTTTATTGGTATTGCAAAGTCGCAGTGGGTTGCGTCTACAATAGTTCACTTTCTTGATTTCTTGTGCGATTCCTCGCATCAAGCATTCCTGCTGCCAGATGATAAGAAGCTCAAGTTTAGTACCTTGAGAGAAAAGACGTTTCTTCCTGCAATATTGGCCTTAAAATGCTCCAGAGATTTGCAGTCTGGCGGCCCCTTCAAGGCAGTTTGTGTGCATCGACAAAGACTTTCGCGCCGAGATTTTGTATTGGCGTTTTTTGGATGAGTGGAAGGATTGTTTGTCTAGGTGGTCTGAGCATCATCGCACCGTTTCTCTTTATGCTGACGCCTCTTCGTTCTCATGGGGTGCAGTTTTGATTCAGGATAGTCAAAGACTAGTCTTGAGGGATTATTGGCCCATTGACTCGTCTAAAGACATCAATGCGTTGGAGTCGAAGGCTTTGTTGAACGCTCTCGTTGCGTTTTGGGCCTGATTGTTTCGAGGGTCGACGTTCATATTGATAGTCGGGTCCTTAAGTCCACTCTGAATGGTGATGGCTGTAAGAACTCTACCATTAATGACGTTGTAAGGGATATTTTCCGTCATAGTCGTGATTTCAATTTCACTATCCAGACTTTCTACGTTCCTTCCAGCCAAAACCCAGCAGATAAACCTTCACGGAATTTATCGGACCTGAATTGTATGCTCACCCCTGAGATATGGTGGTGCTTGGAGCGTTCTTTTGGCCCTCATTCCTTTAATTTGATGTCCCTGGATAGTAATTGCCAGAGGGATAGGAGCAGGAACCTTCTACCTCATTTCACTCCTTGGCCTACCCCTGGCTCTACGGGGTGAACATTTATGCCCACTCTTTACCTGCTCGTCAAAACATTTAGATTTTTCTGCCTTTTGTCCTCATTGGTCCACTCCTTCATTACATGTTCTGTCAAGATTTTCACAATGCATTCACTTTGGTCGTTCCTGATTTTCACACGCGGCCCTTTAGGTGGGCACCCCTTCAAGCTGATTGTTGACCGTTTGCTTTTGGGCAGAAAAGGCTCTAGTTGGGTGCTTCTTTTCCCTTTTCGACATTCTCCACAATGGCTCCCGTGAGACCTACAATGGTACCTGTGGGCTTTTCGATGTGTCTGTCAGTGACTTGACAGCTTTTGCTTATGTTATTTATTGCCAGGTTGCAACAGTTTGGAAAGCCACCCGTCTCTGTTCTGCGTGTTTGTATCCAAATGACCTTGACGCCAATTTTTGTCAGGCGTGCAGTTCACAGACTAGTCTTGTGAAACCGGGGAAGCCTAATAAACATATACATCATGTGGGAATATCCAGACGTTTCCAGGAGTTCTCTGATGTGGCAAGAAACAAGCCTTATTAGTGACAGAAGTCCGCCCTGGAACAGCGACTTTCAGATTTCCGAGCTTCCTTGTCCCCTCTCAAATGCGTTTCTTTCTGTACTTCCGATACTATCAAGTTCTTGATAAGCAGAGACAAGACAGGTAGAACTGTAGTTCATTCTCAATCGTGTCCACGTGTTGGTTGTAATTGCCCCTCGCATTTGGCCGCCGGCTCCGTAGACTTGTTACTAGGGAAGCTCAGGGCCATTTTCAAAAATATTGGCCATTCACGCGATTCTAACCCTGTAGCGCACCCTCATGTTAAGGAGTATCTTAAGTTTATATGGCAGGAACAGGCCGCTAGAGCTATTTTACCTTTCAGGCAGTCCCGCTGTTTTTTGCTAAGTTCACCAAGTGAATAGATTTCCTTAGGGGTTCAATTAGGGAGGGTACACTCTTAGCCACAGTGAACAAGTATATTTTGGTTAGGGATACAGTTTTCTTCGTTGTTGATATTTTCATGGGAGATCGTGCTTCGGACTTAGGGCGTCTGCTGGCCAATGAAGTATTCAGGTTGCAGGATTGAAAGGGATTTTTGCTAAAATTGACCTGGACTAAGACTACGCAGGGTAGTGCAACCAGTCCGTTTATTTTAGAACCCTTTGAAGACGCTGGAGTTTGCCCAGTTGCTTGGATTGAGTATTATTTGTCTGTTTGTAGTTTGTTACATATCGTACTGGACGGGGGTTATTTCTTTTGGGCTACTGACCGAGGCAGGGTTGTTAGCCCAAAACCTTTCTTGGGTGCTGCAGTTAATAATCTTTTACGTAAACATCTCACAGGGGCGAAGTTGAATTGTGGTGAAACACCTCACAGTTTGAGGCTCAGCCTTTTGAATACTCTTAATATGCTAGGTTGTTCACAAGATGATATCTCCCGTTACTTAAAATGGCACAGTGAGGGTATGGCTCAGCATTATACCAGGATGTCCAATACCACCGGTTCTTTTCCTATTCCCGCCTCCCGTTCCCTTTGCCAGACCTCGGCGTCTCATCCTAGCAACCTACAATGTATTGTTTAAATCACGATAAAATTATTAGCCTTATATTTCCTCCTTGCATTATGTTTCGCCAGCCCCCTTTTGTTAAAAGAATTAAAGGGGAGTCATGTTGGAAACATTTGGTATAACATAACATAACATGGTATCTGTGTTGTTTGCCAATTTATGAGTTGTTGTCGTGGTGGCGAGGACAGGAGCAGACTCTTCCCATAACTTTATCTTATGCGATGAGGTAATGAGTATGCAGTGAGGATATGGTACTACTCTCACTGCATAATTAATTAGCTCATTGCAAAAGATTCTGTTATTCCATCACATTCCTCCGTTTCCGCCCCTGTTGATAGCGTTAGTAATGCTTTGCGCCATTTCGAGTTTAAATTTGGTCTCCCCGCTTCGAGCGTGGTCTTTTTGTCTTATACTCCACAAAGACAGTAGTCTTTTGCGACCCACCCGCCTCCCCTGATAGAGGTTGACCAAGCTCCTACCTGCTCATATCCTCATTGCATGCCTACTGCCTCATCAGTCGCACACAATTTCCATTTTTCCAAATTCTTAATATGCATGTATTTAAAGGGGTCAGGGGGGGACCTTGTCCAAAAATTAAAAGGTCCATGGGGTAAAAGATTGCTTTTTTAATCAAGCAAGGAACAACCTCTCTAGCCAAGATTGCAATTTCAAAGTAGATAAAGCTTGCAATCCAAAGTGTAAATAACCTCAAAAATATACACTGTTGACAAGCTGTTTAACTTATTGAAATCAACAAAGCATTGCAAAAAGTAATGTTAAATAGCACCTGTTAGATTTTCCCAATTTGGGTTTCCTGTTCTAGGCAGGTTTAGGTCACGAGACTGAACATGGAATGGTGCCTGTAGTTACAGAGGCCAAGTGGAAGGACGCGCCACCCCTGGCTGCGATGCCCATTGGGAAGCTTCCCCCTCCAGAGCAACAAGGCCACCAACAGCATCTGAAACTTGAGTTGATAACAACCCATGCTGGTCATGTGGTTAAACTACCTCCCAAGTTGAAGGACTATGTTTGCGACTAGAGGCAAGTGGACTATTTCCTTGTTTGTGTTCACTGTACCAGCACGTTATCTGAGACACCCTGACATTTGTTTGTTTTTTTTGTTTGTTTGTTTTTTTTTGGGGGGGGTTGCTTTATTCCTTTCATTTCATTAGCGTCTTGTTAAGCCTAAAAAGGGAGGAAATTGTTAGATTTTTCCAATTTGGGTTTCCTGTTCTAGGCAGGTTTAGGTCACAAGACTTGTTTTTCCATATTTGGTATTGTACACGAGGTCAGTCAATTTTGTGTATTAAACGAGTTCTTACCATCTTGATCTGGTTTATTGTATTCCCAGCCTTGTATTCAGGATACACAACTGCACCAATATTTCCAACATGGTCAATCATGGTTAAACATGGTTGATGCAAGTGAACAACTTCCCCAAGTGCTGCAGTTATTTCATTCCCTGTCCACAATTACTGCGACAACATATGAGTGATTAAAATTAAATTTGTATTGTATGTCATTGTCAGTCCTTAATCGTAACTGTGGTCTTAAAACTCTTCAATTAGTACAACTTTTGTGTGTTGTTTGTGTGTGAGCAAGAATAAATAATTAAAGTAAAACTTGTAATACCTCTTGATACGCCAAGGTCCCTTTGAGTTAAAAAGGATAGCAAATATGTTTACATATAAGAACCTCTAGTCAGTTTTCGGGCATTTTCAGGTAACCATGTTTGGACATGGTTTACCATGGTCCCACATAACTCTGTTATCTGATTGTAAAAAAAAGGTCATCTGAAGTACAGGTGTTTAATGGTGATTTTTTGACAAAAACAAACTAATTTTTGGCCATGGTTGGCAATGTAACATGGTCAAGAGTGTAATACACACCATGGCCAGCCACCATGGTTGTAACAATGGTTGGCAGTGAAAAATCCTAGTACCATGGTCAACCTGATGCCAAGGTTCACCTAACTGGTGATCAAAAGCAAACTATCATTCAGGCCTAAACTAGTCCAAAAAACTTTAAGTGCAGTTAAAGCAGCCTCTGTTGTAGGCCTGATTGAAAGATTGAATGATATTTTGACCTTGTCATGTTTTAGAGAATATTATTGTTCTTTCTTTGTGGAGCAGACTTATTTGCTGGGACAACTACATTTGAAAGGTGGGTTTGAAAAATTTCTGGAAAGGAATAATGCATGTGGGTTAGTTACTTGCATGATGTGTTCACACAGCTACTCAACTAGAGGTGCAGAAAAGTACGAAATCTTCAAAGTGTCACCTTTACAATTATTAGTTTAGTTTGATAAACTTTTAAGGGGGTCAAATAGTCCTAACAATGTTACCTCAAACACCTAATTTTTTTGTAAGGTCAGCATTGGCAGGTTATGAGGTAGGGGGCTCTGAGGATTTTTTAGTTTGAGAGGATATTTTATGGGTTCCTCCCCTCCACTCAAAGCCTAGGATGCTTTTCAGGGTCCCCAAAAGGTCACTCATAGCAGACAAAAAGTGTTACAGTCCCCTTCGTCACCTTCACAAAAAAAATCACTTTAACACAGGAAACTACATGCATTCATCTATCTACTTTGCTGAAGGAAGGGACCTCATTGACATGTTTGAGACAGGTTCTTTAGTTTGTCAGAAACACCTCAAGTGTCGATTGCTAGTTCATGCGATCAGTGAGTTTGCGACTTAAATAAGCTAGTTTATCGCATTAACGCAGAGACCCCTTGGAGATATTTCTGAGACAAAGTACCTCTTACAAGTTCAGTTAAAAGAGGGCAAAAGAAAAGGGATCTTAAACTGAAGAAGATTTACATTCGCAAACGGAAAAAGATGAATGCCAGATAAAACAGACCCTATAAAGACATAGAGGCAATGCCTTTGTTGTGTTTGTGTGATAAGGGTTCCTTGATGCGGCGGACATCTCATGAATGTCAAAAAATGATATGGGATTTGAGAGCAGCTTTTTATCAAAAAAGTTACAACGAACAAAATTATGTTCTTTGTGGACTAATGGAAGTCAGAGTTTGTCCTACTAAGTGCAGAACGAGTACTTACAGGGTACAAACGCTAGGAACAGTTTGCAGAGGAGCTTTTCAAATATGTTACGGATTCTCCCGACGAAAACTCCAAGTTCTTCTCAAAACATTAGAGGAGGATGGTGTCTATTCAACAAGACACGAGAGGACGACACAGAAATAACGCAATGAGACTTTTGCCAGAGGCGAGAAGGGCTGTAACTGACTTCATTTGTTCCCAAAAGGCAACTGAATCTCACTAAAGAATATCAAGAACTTGGAAATGATACTTTGACTGTCACATCTCTATGCGCAAGATGTGGAGAGAATTTGTTAAAGTAAACCCAAATCAATCAAAACAAAACGTTCAAGGCTAAAAAATAAGTGACCTGTAATTAATTTTTCCACGTTTAGAAACATATTTAACAAGGACTTAGGGGACTTACTCAGCTTTAGAAAGGCCAGGATAGATAGGTGTGTTTTCAGCTTTGCAAAAAAGTAGGAGTCCTGCGAAGAAACTTTTGGAGTTGAACGTTTTGTCAAAATCCAACTGCAAGGTAAGAGTCTTTGGGAACATCTCTCTCTCTGGGTGAGCGAAATCCCTTCACCAGACGCCGCTGTTCGTTGCTGATTAGTTTTTGCTAAAAAGTGCAATACGCGTCTGGTGTACACAAAATGTTGCATATACTGGAGCACGCATGCAGCTCACTTGTTCTGCGCATATATAATGTGGCTCATCCACATTACAAAGTGCTGGTATTTTAGTCAGGAAAACGCTGGAATGATCTATTCTGTCGTGACAGAAAGTGTTACACGTGTTAAAGTGTTCAAAACATCAGATTAACGTTCTTCATTATTCTGGAATTATCCTAAGGGATGTCACAATGTACATTTCACCACAAAGAGGGTTCCAGTAGATCAGTGTCACGACAGAGACTGTTTTTAGAGTGTTAATGCTGGATGCAAGGAAAGTAATGAATTTGTGCTTCTTCCTCTTTCGAAAGTTACACTAGATTCGTGAGTAAGCATGCATTCAGGAAACAAAACCGCTTGAAAAAACCAGATCACAGACTTTACATTCTTGATAAAAAAATATAGTGGAACCTCTACATTACAGCCATCTTGGGCAGGGACTATGCAGGAGAGCTTCCAAATTTTTATGAGGTAAATTAAAAATGAAAGTGATAATGAAATTAAAAAAGAAGAAAGAGAAAATTTCATTTTCGTGAGGAAAAAAAAGTCATAATTATGATTAGCTAATTTAACATGCATTTAACTAACAGGCAATAGAATGATAAGAAAATATAATAATAATAATAACAATAATGATAATAGTGTTTAATGCTTATATTGCGCTTTTTACATCTAGATATGATCAAAAGTGAGTAACAGTAAGAGTAACGCGGCAATGAACATTAGTAAATGTTTATTTCCTAATGTAATGCTTTACAGCAGGTTTGTTTCCTCTAACTGTTTTTGTTTTTGGCAAGTGGAACAGAAAGGAAACTGAACAAAGATTGAAAACTTGGCTGTGCTCAACAATAATGTAAAAGTGACGCAGTAAAAAAAAAAAACCTACAGACTTTCTCGTTTTGACAATGCTAGGGATTGTAACAAACACAAGACAAATTTCCGACATCTAGACCGGCATCTAGATTGGTAATGTTAAATGACATGAAAAAGCTACAAACTAAACTGCAAAACCATTGACTGTTTTCATCTAACAATATTTATTTCTGTAATTGCCAAAAAGCTGATGAGAAAAATAAGTAAAGAGGACGAGTAAACTTTGGAAGAATTCATCGCCATTTGCAAGCAAAATGTCAGTTACTACAAACCAGTTACATTAAATGAGTTAAATTGGTCTTGTTTTTGCCATATAGTAAACATCTTTCTAATCGAGCTAAGTCGGTCTGTATGGTAGAATATTGACCTCCATCGTGTGTACAGACCTTACTGTGTTTTGTCTGTACTTCAGACCTCGGTCAAGATTCTCCCATACAGACCTCCTGCTTGGTTAATAAGAGTTAAGTATTATCTACAGTGGAGGGGATTTCAATCTATAATAGTGAGTGTAAACATTGGGTAATACATGTAAATGCTGGTCAGTTTCTATGCTGTGAAAGAATTGCTGCTTTTAGCCCTAAACCCAATTATTGCAATTTCGGAGGGATAGAAATCAAAGGTTTTGGGGGGAGTATGTTCCCGGATTGTTGCCAAACAAAAGGTTTTATGAGGAGAACAATGGCTGTGCACGAGTGATATAAATCTTTGTACATTTATTTGCCGTCCTCTGCAAAACAACAACGCGAAATGACCAAGTTTTGCGAATTTTGGAGAACCTAAGCCACGACTGCAGATATTTTGGATTTCCTTATGGAATTGATCGCTAGCATTACATGTTTAGTTTGAGCAGGGTTTTTAGACAGATTTGCGCTCTGAGTGAGTTAAGCTATTTACGGAATTTGAGAGTAAAATTTAAATCCATTTTTTGCTAGGAGTCGTCCCTGGCATCGCGGTCATCAGTGCTTAAGTTCCCTACTCTGGCAGATGGGATGCACTTTAGTGGCCGTTGCCATTGTGAAGAGGTGGCATGGGACGAACAGGATATTCCATTTGGCAGGATTTCAAAACGTGAGAAATGCTTGTCGGGAGAGAAAAAATGCAGTGGCATTCATAAACAGTAAACAGTTCTATTCCATAAACCTTCAGTTTGTGATTACAACTTATACTTGACAAGTGTCATTCAATTGCTCATTTGTATATGTGACAAGTTTTCTACCAGAGTGCGTTTTCTAGGAGAATCTGAAAAATGATTTGTGGTCTTGAATGATATAGATTCTTCATCAAAACACCAAGGATCCTAAAAGGGTTTATTTGCCATGACAACGCACATGCAAACATGTGTAAAAATCTTTTAGAAAGGTTTCAGCTCTAACACGGAAACACCATTCATCACTGTATCATTCGCATATATCCTACTATAAGGAGTACCACCGTTCCATTTAGTTAAAAATACAAAACAAAACAAGAAATAATTAATTTTGCGATTGAATAAAACAAGTGGATGACTGTCAACGGTATTTAAGCTGTAGAAAAGGTGCTTACAATTGCTGTTAAGTACCTTTTTCATGTAGTTTTTTTGTAAAATTCGCATGGACATATACCATTCTTGATCTCCTTGTGATATTGAAATGGCAAGAATAAGACGGTTCAGTGAGAATGTCACATACGGTAATTGTTGTGCACCATTTTTGTACCAAAAAAAAAAGCCGTGAAAAATACCTTTTTCGATTCCTTTCCTTCAGAAAAAATGCTCAAACGGTAAATCTCATGCAAAAATTTCATTTGAACAACCCTCCATAGTGTGATCCGTTTGATGTTTTTAGATAATGACTTTGACTGCATTTAAGTCTTTTCCCTAAAAACTACCACTGAATTCTCCCATAAACACTCATGACAACATTTAAAACTGTAATTAAAAATAGCTTTTTTGTGATGTGTTCCTTTTTCTATCGTGGGAAAATTTTGGGTTTATTTCGGGCATTCAGCCACCTGATAAAATGTTGACCTTTGGAAACGTTAGGCAAGTGATGCTAAAACAGAGACGAGGCGCAAAATGCCCTTTTTAAACAAGGTTTGTAAGCCTTGGTGTCGACAAAGGAGCGAGGGACAGCTTTGTGTCAACAAGTGAAGCCTTTGAGGCGTATTGTGCTGCAGTGGCCATATGGACTGAAGGTGACAGTCTGCATGGTCAGACAAAATACCTGATCAAGAGAAAAGCTTTCGATAAGGCAAGTCCTCAAGAACAACACAATTTATTTACTTTGTTCCTTGTCCCTTTGAAGTTATTGGCGGCTTTTTTGAGACTTTCACTGTACACTGTGCTCATTTTGCTCATAAAGTTTAAGAGCCACTAAAAGCGGAACATTCATGTCACCAAAAGAGGACACTAGGTGGCTTTATTTGGGATTTAAAAAAGCGTAATACAGTCCATTGAAATATCTAATAACAGAAAGGAACTAATTTGTATTAACAGCCTCAAATGATTGACAACACAGTAGCCTAAAATGACACCAAATAGTTCTGTAAAACTTGGATTCAGATTCAGCCAGGTGGGATCAGCTCGTGTTTTCCAAAGCTCATGCTGTAAATCACAAAATTTCAGTTCACATTGACATGAAAAATTGACCGTCATGTTCCCCCTATATATCAAACTTTACAGAAACCCTCATTAGGTACCCCTGAGGATGTAAGGCACGTTCAATGTGCCCGGAATAGTGTTTGTATAATAAAGTGCTTCTGTGTACTCAGCTGGTAAGGCTAGCTATTTTGAGAAGCTCTTGAAAACTAAAACTTGCCTCGGCCGGGACGTGGATTGATGATGAATGTTTGTCTAAGGTTATCCGTGCAAAAAACAGATTTATTACGTGGTTTACTTCCAATGAAAAGTGCAACTTGTGTTACAAAGTGGATTTGTACTCACATTCAGCTGATTCATACTGTTTCTTTATTCTCAGCAATTCAAAACGCATTAGAACAGCTGGCAAGAAGTAGATTGTGGGATGTGAAGCCTGCTGTGGAAGCAGCAAAAATCCGCGGTTATTCTGGAATACGGCTCCAACGACCGCGAAGAGAGCCAGCTATAGAATTTGGGGGGCAGGTAATGCACCAAGGCATTGCAACATACGGGTCCCTTAATCTCAAGCCAGAACCACCGATTGAGGTATGTATCAACACAATTCTTTTTAATTCTGAGTAGTTAAAATAATTTCACTCGATGTAATAATTATATAGTTATTGGTATAACATTACAATGTTATTTGTTTTGTCTGTAGTTGCATAATGTCCCAAGTGATCCCCGAGGAGCGGAATTGTGTGCCTCTGCTTCACGAGACATCATAAAGGGGGAGATCATACGCGATTATGAGGGAGAAGTGATTTCCCTCCGAGAAGCCAACAGAAGAAAAAAACTGTATGAAGCAGAGGGAAGGCCCTGCACGTTAATGGTAATCAAAAGTGCGGGACACCATGTTGCGTAAGTGTTTGAAGTAAATAATGAAACATAATTTTTTTGCGGAGTAGTACCTTATGATGGGTAAGGAAAAGGCGCTGTACCTTTATTGTAGTTATCTAGGAGTAAAATACTTGCAATTTAAGACAGCTTAAATATGCACCTTTCATTTACATCTCGTTGCATTTATCCGGTGATGCCCCTGGGAAATGACAGCATGAAATCGATAGATCATGAGTTTTGAGGAAAAGATCTTCGTATTTTTGACGATTTATCATCCTGAAATGATTGCAAGAGCAGATTCATGGAAAAAATGAAATACATCAAAAATCGTGTTTTTCCAATTTTGAGGGCTGTACTCTACTGTAAGGCACGTTAACTTTAGAAATCATGGCTGGACTTCATCTAGTTTCTTTTCCCAAGCACTCGATTAACTAAGAAATAGTGAGACTATAAAACATACCCAGCTAGAGGTCCTTACTGTAAGTTGAGGATCGTTGTTTTTACGGCTTTCCAACTCCATTATAAGAAGTATGTATTTCCTTAGGTAGTCTATTCATTTTTTAGAGCTAAAAATCCAAGTCTTCTAAGTTTAAACCAGGCAAAGTTATCAGTGCTTGTCTACACATCCATTGATTGAGTGCTAAAGTTACTTTCTGTCTCCTCCTAGCATTGATCCGTACGAAGGCCATCAGTTAAGGTGGGGCGCCACGCTGAATCACTCACGCAACAACGCAAACATCAAGCCTTCGTCATTGACAAAAACAGTGACAACCCACATGCTTTCTTTGCTGCTCTGCAAGACGCAGAGAGATGACTGAGCTACTGTGGGATTACAACGACCCACACTGGATGTGTTTTTCCAGCAGTCAGACTCTTCCTCAAAACCCCTCATAAACCTGGTCCATCAATATCGAAACAGAGAAATTCAGTCTGCAAGACAATAAAAATAGCATCTTACGAAAATATTAGAGCAACACTAAACCTTGAAAAGAAACAACAACAATTTATTGGTGAGATAATGGTTGACGCTGACTATTTTTTTTGATGTTTCGTTCAAGACGTTTCGGCTGGTGCTTGAGCCTTCATCAGTTGAAATATAAGCTGTTAGTACGCGTGATTCAAATAACAGCCCG
>Ga0126343_10001160_pt1 | contig 11874 bp, 7 predicted proteins | sample Cyp2metagenome_FD_92531 | JGI IMG/M metagenome (GOLD analysis project Ga0126343, IMG submission 92531) | Coral microbial communities from Lord Howe Island, Old Settlement Bay, Australia - Cyphastrea 2 metagenome | ecosystem: Host-associated > Invertebrates > Cnidaria > Coral ... | reverse complement strand
CCGATTGAAAAAGTGTGCATAATTAAGAATTTTGAGGAAGCAAATTTTCGTGATTTTAAACGGCTCGTCCTGAGCTTGAAAATTAACCCACAGAAGTATAATTGGCCTCAAAAGACTTGTTAACTCCTCAACAATACATTTGTAGGCTCAAACTGGAGTGTTATGATGATGCAGATTGAACAGAGCGAAGTTTATGATACGGTATGAGTCACTCAATTTTGCGTGTTTTTGACCAGACATGGGACCGTAACGAATTTGTGATTTTTTGGCGGGTTTAAAAACTATTTCAAGATAGGTAAACCCACCACGTTTCTATGCTTACCATAGGCTATCACTGGGAGGAATATGAAAAATTTTGATTTTTCATCATGTGCCACATATTTTCGATATGGCTCAGTCGCTCTTAATTTCTGTTAGACATCATTTACAGACATGGTTGCCCTAGAAATGTCAAGGCGAGTAATCAAACAATTGACACACCCAAATATTTGCTGATATACTCTGGAAGAGTCAAACGTGAGAAAGGTTTAGATTCAGCCCAGCCACCTTAAGCCACACCACCCTCCCCTCCCCCTCACCTTCTCTCCCAGGACCAAATATAGTAAATGTCCAGACAAGAACGAAATTCTGTGTTTTTCACACGGTATCGCCATATAAGGAGAGTCGTTTTGTTTCGATCAGCCAAAATAATCAAGTTTAGTTTATTTCTACACCAAAAAGCGATGACCTAGATTTAATGATCGACTCCTATTGTTTTAGTATTATATGAACTTCAAAAAAATTAACCCGAGAAAAAAAGCTTTCTCGTAAGATGAAACATTGTACAAAGTAGTAAATAGTTTAGGTTCTTACTGTGGAGGTCAGTTTTAAGTCTTCTAAGTAGAACCCGCGCTATTAATTATCAATCTTAAATAACACAAATTATAGTACTAATTAAATTGAAACATTACTTCACTAGTGCCACCCAAGATTGTTTCAGATGCTGCGGTGAGCGTACAGCCAGGTAGCCAGGTGCCATGTCCAGCCACTGGAACCCCTCCCATATACATAGCATTGATAAGGAACTTTACAGTGGTGATGAACACAACAAACATTGCGAGCAGAAAATTATACCAGGAAGGTAACTACACCTGTGCGGCCACCAGCAAGTATGGAACTGATGTAAAGCACTTTGTAATAAAAGGAGGTGAGAAAATAAGATATTTTGAAACTAACCCCATGCAAAGGGTTGCCCAAAGGGGGTAGGGGTAGGGAAAGCAATCATATGGCGCCGTCATGCTGAATTATGGGCCGTAATAGAAGTGGTGGCTAGTTAAGGGATACTGGGAGATTTGGTTTACATCTGGTAGACAACTGGATTATCAGGCTCCAAGGCGAGTGAAGCAAGCCTGGCAGGGTGCTCTCCAGACCTCTCTCGGCTAGTTCCCCCGCATGTTATTTCCTTCAAATATGACACAATCAGATACGAATTGAGAACACATCTACTGCACCTTTGCTATTCTTTGAGATACAGGCAAATATTTGTGTTAAAGCTTCACTCCCCGGAAGTACGTGAGACTGACAACTGTTTTTAAGTCTGTGAATGACATAACCTGCAATCTTGGACAAAATGGATGAAAAATTAAGACCATCCCTCCCCCCATTTCAATGATGGAAAAATGGCGCGTTTTCGTTGTAGCGGGAGTGCGTCATTGAATTGGGGGGAGGGGTACTTCTATTTCTTATTTTATTCTGTCCAAGATTGTGGCTTTTGAGTTTAGTTGAGTCTTTATGACGACCTTCATAAAGTGCGCCTGGTACACAAATGTTTTCCCTGTGTAGTGGTTCATTGCTTGCAGAACTGTCCTCTCGGCTCCTCTCGGGCCGTATAAAATGACTGCAAACACTGACGTCTTTTTATCGTTTCAGCTGTTTGGGACAATATTCTTTCGGCAGAAATAAAAGCAAAAAATGATATCACGTCTTCAACGGTTTATCGATCTTTATTAAGACTCTATTTACCTTGAATGAATGATATTCTTCTCATCATCACGAACTAGTAAAATAATAAATCACGCTTCACGTTGTCATGTCCTAACCTGCTCAGGCGGCTGACTTAGTCTCAAGCACGCGTCACCCTGCCAAATTTCGGAGCATCAATAGTCACGCAAAAAAACCATTCGCGACCCTCCATGCGTGCTGAATTGCAGACCTTCTCAAAGCCCGTTTCCGCTAGATTAGATGTCTTAGATGATTATGTGGTCCGGTGGGAAACAGACTTGACTCGCTTGCAGCGCGTTACTTTTGACCGGCGGTGTGTTGGGGGTGTGCCAGGGGCTATATCCAATCAGATAAAGGTCTATATTTTGATGTAATTTTTCTGTGCGGGGCAGACTGTCACATACTTGCGTCACACCCAGTTTTTTTCGCTCCTACAATATGCAAGTTAAATTCAATATTTCTAAGACCGAACAAGTCGACTCGCGACTTAGTCCCTCACTTTCGTGGTTGAGACTCGCTCGTTTTCGCATTTTCGCAGTCGACTTGTGGCAAGTCTAACTAAATGGTGGCTACTATTAATGACACACACTTATGGTAATTCATAAGAGACCAAGGGAGGGGGTACGTATCCTTTCCCGTGAGGGAGGAGAATCTGCCTGCACGCATTTGTTTCACTTTCACAATCTTTCTAATATGTTCTCATGAATGTGCCACAAAACGTGGTTAATTCATGTGAAGTTTCCCTGGAAGCAATTTCCAATGACATCTTAAGCTTATGGCATGTGATGGCATGTGATAATATAACAAAGCGATATTTTTTTCCAGGTCATGGAAAAAAAACAAGAACAGTAGACCCTTAAGCTTTGCAGGGTCCGGTTACACGGTACGGAAATTAATTATGCTGGGACATAAGTTATACAGTAGGTCTTCCAAAACAAAGTATCTCGTACCACTGTGTAACTTGCGTCCCAGGGTAATTAATTCTGTACCATGTGACCGGATCCTTCAAATGCCTATTGAATTTGTTTATCGGCGGGAACCTTAAGTTTAAAAAACATACACTGTCGACCGTATAAACAAGTATTAGAAACTTTGCAAATCACTCAGTAAATGAGTTGAATCGCGCGGTCACGCGGCGCTCGACTGCGAACCCTTTACATACTGGTCAGTGGATTGGTAAAAAGTCCAACAGGAATCGAAGGATCGAGTGAACTTCACATCCATACCTATATCTCGGATTAATAAGCACCTTATTATCCCATTTAAAAATGAGATGAAGGAATATCAACTCTGTGTGTTTTGATGCCTTGAAGTGGCTAGAAAGTCACTTGAGCGTTTTCAAATCTGACAGAAAAAAGTTAAAGAGATAAATAAAAATCAATAAAAAAGTACTAAAACAAATATCTTCATTAACCACCCCCCCAATGCGGCTTTTCAGGGTCAATGGAAACAAACAGTTACAGGGAATAAAACAATTCAGGTGATATCAACTGTGTCTTTTTATTCTTTTGATGTGATACATGCAGGGTGTGGTCCAGTGATTGAAAACACACTCAGAAGTCCCGGATATCCTAACGATTACCCCAATAATACAGATTGTATTTCTTCGGTTCCTATTCCACAAGGCAGGGTGATTAATATCACCATTAGCGAACTTTATCTGGAGGATAGTATATCTTGCAAGTAAGTACTGATTTCAGTTTAGTGTGTTAACAAGTTGTGAATGTAGGGAGAGGTTCAGTAACCTGCATTGCTTTCTCCTCAGAATGTAAAGCCTGAATAGGCGAGAGTCTCCTCCTTTTTTCAAGAAAATCACATTTGTATTAATCTGATTATTTGATTGCAAGTTGTAGGAGAAACTTTTCAGTTGTAACCATGCGCTCAGTTCTTTCAACAACTTCGAGTTCTAAAAGTGGCGCAAACTGAATTTCCTTCGTTTTATCACCAAGTAATAATTGAATTATTTCCAATTTGAGTAGCTTTTTAGTAACATTAGGACGAAAACGTCTGAAACTAAACTACAGTTGTAAGTTAAAGGGCCCTAGTTACCCACACCTTTGTTTTTGTTTACATGGGAGAGTTTGGCTATTATATTTTATTTGTAGCGTGTCGAAATGCAGGAATCCACTATGAAAATTCTTAAGATAATAAAACATACTTCCAGGGACACAGCTTGCAGTAGAGGAATAAGATTTCGATTCACCACGCAATATCAATAAATTTCGATGGCATTCAAAATGGCGGAGGCTGACCAGGGTCCTTTGCGATGTGTACATGTATATTTATTTTATTTTTATCGTCATCATTATTTTTTAATTGATCAAGTCTTGACAGAAGCCACCAGGGAAAGATAGTGATCTAGCTTGACACACCGTAGGGAACAGCAAATGTTGCAGTGACATTTTCCTTGAGTAAAAGTCTTGCTAGCGCGGAAAAGGGAGCAGGGATGGTGCAGTGATGAGAGCGTTCCCCTCCCACCAATGTGGCTGGCATTCGATTCCGGCCCGGTGCCATATGTGGGTTGAGTTTGTTGTTGGTTTTCGGCTTGCTCTGAGGGTTTTTATCCGGGTTCTCCGCTTTCCTTCCTCCACAAAAAGCAACACTCTAAATTCCAATTCGACCAGGATAGAGCACCCGCTGGGCTGATGTGGCGTCCTCTCTTTATATTTTAATGTAATTTAACTTATTTCTTTCTTTACTTATTTCTTTATATCGTGGGGACAACGCAAAAATTTGCATTTGATTCAGCGGGTTCAATTCGTCGGTCACGAAGGGAAATAATGACGCCAGTTGCAATTGTTGCATCGTGAGCAGTGCTCTTACAAACTGTCCCTGCAATAACACACAAATGAACCAACATTCTCTACGTGTGTACCAGCTTGCTTACTGTCTCTGCAACATATGTTTGTTCTATGTCTACACACGAAAGGGCTTGCCTCTGCTTCACGACCCCGCACCATTTCCTTAGTGTGTGCTGGCCGGAATTCGCACTTATCGAGCTTGCCGTTCTCATGCAGGTTCTAGTGAATGATAGAATACTTGCACAAGAGCACTAGTTTAAATTTACTCATTGCAGACGGCATGCGCAGTCGGTTACACTTACCGCATTATTTAACATTGCCAATTGAAAAGGTACAAGATTTTTCAGTACAAACTCTGTTCATAAAGAAAATGGCTGAATGAATAAATATGACTGGCTACACTCTCCCAAACCAATGCGAATTTCAAACTTATGGTAAAAAAAAAATTGACATATGCATACGTCATGTCTTTTCCAGTGATCTCCACGCTCGTTTTTTGTATCTTCGCTCCTTTCTGCGCAAACGAGTGGATCTCGAGAGTTCTGTTGGAAGATCGATTTTGATTTGTTAAAAAAAAATGAAAGCGACCAGAAGTAAAACAACAGGAACCTGGTCGAGGCACGTGAATTTTCAGTTATGCTTTCTCAATTCAACTGGAAGCGAGATATTTTCGGATTTCAAAGTGTTTACTGTTGTATATCATTACGTAATGTAGAGTACTGAGAAATTATGACAGAATAAAGATTGCCGCTTGAGAAGGTACACGTGGTGTATTTCATGGCAGACTTTGGTCTAGTTATTGACCTCAAGAATACAAAATTTACCAGGGTCACTCGGTTGAGTCGGTTCTCGAGTGCTGGTCAAGGGGAACAAAGAATATGGGTTGCAGGGTCGGAAATCCCTTGTTACAGAAGGTCATTTGTTTATGTTTCGTTTCGTTGCAGCCGACATTATTTACAGATTACCAATGAGAAGAATTGGTTTTTTGGCAAGTTCTGTGGTCACATGACTGGAAAGACAGTTCTTGTATTTGGAAAATACGTCTTGATAAAATTCCACTCAGACAGCAATATTCAAGACAGAGGATTTGTAATGGAGTTCTCAGCTGTTGAGCCAACCTGTAAGAAATGATAATCGATATGGAGTTTGATGCTTCTACGATTGAGATAATAACTTTAAAACATGTTAAGGCATAGAAGAGAGATATCTCTTGATCAATTATAAAACAAAAATTGATAAGGGTAAGTAGACGTGTATCTGTATGAGTGACTGCTGGGGACGATGGAACTTGATATGGAGAATCAATCAGTGTAATGAATATCGATCGCATGCACGATATCTGTAGACATAAGTAATGACTTTTGAAAACGATACAAATTTGAAATTTTGCAGCGCACTCCACCAAGTTTTAAATTCTAGAATTTTGCATCAAGATAGCCTCCTTTAATTGAGACAAATGAAATTTTTGAGTGCCCAAAGGAGTTTTTAATTCGAATACGTAAGAAAAAATTACCAGACACTTTGTCTCCCTCCACAAACTCAAAAGGCCTTCCATTCCTTGCTAAGTCAAAGTACCAGGTTCAAGCTTCTTAAGGTAGCCTGCTTAGGAGCCAAGATTTGTGTGCGAGTGATCCTAAGCCAACGAGTTAAATTTAACTTGATTCCTGGCCAATTCTTTCTTGGCTTGGCTTTCCCACTCGCGTTCACTATTGGCTTCGCCGTCAGCACAAAAGCTCTCGCGCGCAAAATACTGCAGCTGCGCAGGCTAGCCATAATTGGACAGTTTTTTAGCAAGTCATGTGACACGTTCTAGTCCAATAAAAGGAAGGTGTTTATGATATAACCCACGACCCTTGTGTGGAATCGTGTTAGGGTCTCTAAGAAACAAAGTTTACTTTTTCCTTGTGGCCATTCATTAGGTATCTTTGAGGCTACATAAAGTTTATTCAACAGCAGTAAATTCGATCACAAATGGCCAACTCTAACAGTCAGCTTAAGATAACCACAGAAATCAACTCGAAAATTCCGGTCCTAAGAAATGTTTCTATACTGGTATCGTATTTTCATGTTATTTGTGACAATAAAGTATATTAAATAGTGTTTTTTCGCTTTTAGCTGTTCCAGAACCTGTCGCCTTCTACCCCTTGAATGCTCGCTATAAAGCCGCAGAAAAAGAGAACAGGCAACTAAGGGGAATTGTGGGAGATGTTGCGATTGCAAACGGACCCTACAACGAACCAGGGGGAGCGTACATGTTTTATGGCGCTGAGAGCAGCTACATCGCGTTTCCGAATAAAGGGGGCCTGGACACTAAGTTCTCAATCACACTTATGTGCTGGGTTCAACCCGGAGGCCAAGATGGACCATTATTCAGCTACAGCGTTTCTGGTTCTGCGCTTGTCTCTATCGAGATTGATCGCGGCAATTTCCTTAATCGAATGGCAATCCAAAAAAGACCTTATTCATGGGATATTAAGACCACTAGAACAACTGAGGTGCTTCCAGCAGGAAAGTGGGTCCATGTTGCAGCAAGTTATGATTACAGCAGCGGAAATCACTCGCTGTATATCGACGGACATTTGAGAGCCTCGAGAAACAGTGGCACAGGTCATAGGATTGCGACCGCCTCCCAGACAGTTCGAGTGGGGGTTCGCTATTATTTTAAAGGATATTTCAAAGGGAAAATCGCAGAAATGAAGGTTTACGATGTCGCTCTGAACGAGGCGCAGATACAAACATCGATAAGACAAGGTAGGTGCACTTTTTTCCGAAATCGTTTTCTCATTACCTTCTCTGGTGTTTCCTTATATTAATAAAACTCCCATTATTGGAAAACTTCGTAAGAGAACGGTAACAGACACTCGCAAAACAATGTCTCACTAGAGGACAAAAGGAATGATTAACAGAACCGGAGAATATGGAGAGCAGACAAGCCTGTGAGAGTAAGACTCACTTCTTAATTTATGTCATTTCATTTCGTCCGAAAATAAGTCTGCATGTACGTTCGAACGCTGAAAGTGACATGCAGTGTCTTTTTTAAGGCCATTTATAGGCAGTGTCTTGGCCACCTTTTAAATTCTCTCATGGATTGTTTTAAGCTTGCACCTTGACCTTATTCCACAAATATATATACATGTGTGCATTATTGTGTCAACTGAAACCACGTTTTGATGTAATCTGTGCCTCTATTACAGCAAGATGTGATTTGTTTAAAATTGATGTAAGCAGGTATGGTCAGTCAATCATGATAAAAATTAAGGGTAAAAGTGTTTTATTTCTCACCGATTAGTTCCACCAATGGTAATATTCCCAGCCGCTCTATTAGCAATTCAAGGAGGCATGCTGTCATGTTCAGCCAGAGGAACTCCTCCCATATACACAGCACTGATACGGAACTCCACAGTATTGGTGAATACAACAAACACTGCAACCATCCGTTTGTACAAGGATGGAGACTACACCTGCCAGGCTACCAACCAGTATGGAACTAACGTGAAAGAACTCCAAGTCAATTTCACAAGTAAGAGTGTTTTTTCTGGCCTATTCTCTCTTTCCTTGTCAAATAAAATACAATGCTTGAGAGTTAGTGCCAGGGAAACTTAGAGAAAACGTCCTGTAATGGCCCTCTGGGTCCAATGCACTGAGCAACTGTACTGCCAAAAAAGGGGTGGATATTATAACTTAAAGGGACGTTTCATGCTGTCCATATTGTTATCAAAGACTTGTTTCTGACTATGCGTTGGCTATAGCATCTTTTGATTTAACTGACATCTTATGCACTTGATCGCACCTAAGGACATATCTTGAATGGTTTCAATCCTGGCCATGACGTTTGAGACACTGTTATTTCTCCATGAAAACCGCAATCCAATTTACTCCCCCTCCCCCTCTGGACAATGCTGGGAGTCAGGAGTCAATGAATTGTAGAAATGGCCAAATAGTTACTCCTAAAATAACAGAGATAATAAAATAACAGAGATAGTATGCGCGCTCCCATTGATTAGTTGATAGGCGTGTTTAAATGAACGTATCTAAACACTGTTGGACATCACGTTTTCTATTCACTAATTGGTACATTTTTAATTTAAGAGCTATTGTATAAGAGCAATAGAGTATTTACATAGCTTTATCTAAACACTTAAGGAGTTGAAAGAATTCTCAAAAGATTTGCAAACCCTCAACCTGTGTCTTGGGTTTGAGTAACTTCTATCTCAAATTCTCCCAGCCCCTCGCGTGTTTAAATGAGGCTACATAAACATGGAAAAAGTACTCAGTTGCTAAATCTATTAGCTCTATGTCCAAACTCTGAAGATGTCCATAAGAACAGTTTTATTCCATTCTATACTCAACCTTATTATATAACAGTCAAATGAAGTAAACATAAATTTTCCTAGATCTTTCAAGTCATAGAGTTTGGTTTAAATTAAGCTAGGAGAGATGTTTGCGAGGCCTTTGTTGCTGGATGTCCATTCCTATAAAGGTTTGGTGGAAATGTGCGCCTTGTAATGTTGAAGACATACCAAAACCATTTTTGTATTAACAGAATATGGCCCAGAGATCGGCTTTCTGACCAGTGAGGGATATCCTGTCAGCTACCCAAGGTATACGGACAATATATCACCTGCATATCCTATTCCAGAAGGCTGGTCGATGAACATTTACTTTCAGGATTTTGATGTGGAAGAAAGTAAACAGTGCCTGTAAGTGATATAGCTGTGATGATCGAGTGTATCGGTTACATTTATCTAATGTAGAGATGAATTTCTATCTGTAATATTATTTGTGGATCTATGCATTTGTCCAATGCGAGCATAGCTTTATCCGGCAGCTTTTTTGAGCTTTATCTGTAAATAATAGATACTCTGTTTTTAGTGAATCTAAGTCCCTTTGCGATGCTCCAAATTACGTTTATTAGTAATAAGATTTTGGAAGTCTACTTGAATGGGGGACTGGAAATGTTTATTATTTCTTTAATTTTTTTGCAGTATGCTTTCCCCCGGACAATACGCGGACAGTTTGTCCAGGGGTTGGGGCATAATGAAATCTTAGTCCTGCTCGGGGACTATGCTAAATTGTAGTATAATTATAGATGGCCCAAGCTTGCAAATAAGCGACCCTGTACATACAGTACTACTCAGGTTGCGCAACACTCCTAATTTAAGGATTTGTTCCTGACTTGGTTGCCGTGAGGTTTCTAAGCTGATTTATTGCAATTTAGGAGGATTTTAGCCTCACTGCTTTGACCTCTATATGTATAATTTTATATCCTAAAAATCATCTAAATTGGAATAAATCGGGCTGGAAACATCGTGCACGGGAACTAAGGAGATATATATACATCTGAAAAAGGTAAGGTAGGGTCATCTTTATTCATATTCCATCATATTTTTTGGGCTAAAGAATATATCCGTTTTTCCAAAACAAATCCTTAAATTTGGACTGCTGCGTAACACAAGTATTACTGTATGTACAGTGGATCTGTCAACCCTAAGTACAATAATAATTTGCGAATGTATCCCTGTATTTGAAGGGTTAAACTGTTATTGTTTCAAAATTTGGTCAGTGTATTTCATCGTCGTGAAGATAGCTTCAGGGAGAGGGGTGGGGGTTCTTCACAAAGTTTTTATATGAGAAAGGTCTGCCCCGAGGTCCAACCCCTTACACTTTTGTATACCATTTTGACAGAAAAGGTAAGCCTTTCGTATGCCTTTAATTGAAAATAGGTACCCCTTTCACATGCTTTCATAACTGGACCGTATTGTAACTAAATCACTAAAAAAGAAATCTCATCATTTTCATGTAGTGCAAGGCCAGCGTTTTAGTTTTAGTTTAAGGGTGCGTTTCTTTAAGAAAATCCAGGATTGGATTCTGAAATCTGGAAATGGATTTTGCGCTTATTTTCTTCACAGATCAGTCCAAGATCACTTGGAACATGCTGCATCAAAGAAACCAAAGAATACTTACCCAGAGTGGATTCTTTGGTTTCTTTATATGTAACTATAACAATAACAATAACAACAACAACTACAACAATAACAATAATTATATTAAGTCTCAAACCATTCTAGCTGAGCTCGAGTGCTCTACTAGTTGGGGAGACTGTGAATCAAATAAATCAAATCAAAATATAATTCAATAAATCAAATAAATCAAATCAAATTAAATGTTGGTTTTTGAAGAGAAGGGAAAACCGGAGCTCCCGGAGAAAAACCTCTCGGAGCAGTTCCCGGAGAAAAACAGAGTAGAGCAGAGTAGAGAACAAACAAACTCAGCAAACATATGACGCTGGATCTGTAAATTGAACCCGGGACACATTGGTGGAAGGCGAGCGCTCCCACCACTGCGCCATCCCTGCTCCTCCTTTGATGCGCCATGCATGATCTGAGTGATACATACGTTTAGGTACAGACATATGTACATTTTATTTTTGTTTTCAAATTAAAATTACAATTTTAACATGCCGTGGGTAGCCAAGCTAATCTAGGCGCGTCATGTTTACTCGAATTCGTCACTTGGATTGATCTGTTGAGAAAAGAAAGGCAAAATCCATTTTCGGATTTTGGAATCCAATCTTGGATTTTCTTAGAGAAACGCACCCTCAACTAGTAGTTAAACCCCTAAATTTCTCCAGTTTGAAGAGTGTTTTCGAAAAGTACCATTTTTGTGACGGATTAGTGTGAACAGTAGGCCAAACCACAGAAGTAAAGCTGCACTTTGAAATTTCACTAACAAGATGTGGATGGGGCCTGAAAGAGGGTCTGGATGGGGGGGTACAAATGTCAGTTGTCAGTTAAAATTTTGGCCATTTGTCAGTTGTCAGTTAAATTTAAGGCCATTTGTCAGTTATCAGTTAACTGGCTGTTAATGATTAATTAAGTAATTTAGTTATTTCTTTTTTATACAAAATCAAGCCCAAAAGGCACGTTAAATGTGAATTGTATCAATAATTCAAAAATTACTACACTGACAGCCTTTTTTTTTCAAATTTGGGGTTGAATTCATTACAAGCGGCTTTCTATAGTTACTCTCCTGCTTTCCCGTGCATAACATTCCTCTCTAGCTCTGAGACCCTTAGCTTATCAAAATTCACCTT
>Ga0126343_10001159_pt1 | contig 11874 bp, 4 predicted proteins | sample Cyp2metagenome_FD_92531 | JGI IMG/M metagenome (GOLD analysis project Ga0126343, IMG submission 92531) | Coral microbial communities from Lord Howe Island, Old Settlement Bay, Australia - Cyphastrea 2 metagenome | ecosystem: Host-associated > Invertebrates > Cnidaria > Coral ... | reverse complement strand
CACAAAATACTGTCACTGAGCTCCTTTAAGAGGCTCACCACGTCTGTCGCCCATTTTAGATGGGAGGATTTGGCCAAATATTACTTCCTTATTTTTATTATTCTCGACTGTGTGTTGACTTTGCAAAGAGAATGCAGCTCCTGATTACTGTATATAGCCTGCCTACCTGACGGGATTTTGTGCGAGTGCCTTGTTTCGACGGCGAAAGTGGCGAAACTGCAAGGAGAACGGAGAATAATCAGGGGTTCTCCGAAGCGAAGCACTCGTTCGCGGAATCGCTCCAACTATGTAAGCTGAATGTTGCGGATCACTTGTGAGCTTTTAAAAGAAATAGTATGACTTTTTCAGGTGGAAAAGTGATAACGCTTTTGTCTTTGTAGGAAACCAGCAAGTTATTTTTTGCTCTGGAGCACTTGAGGTGTATACACTGTGCAGCGTTACAACACGGTATGTCCTCAGCTCAGAAGAGTAATTCTCTTTACTGTAATGTCACTTGTGAGAATTTGGCAATACATCAACACAATAGTTCATTGATTTTCTGTTATGCTGTTATCACCTGTCTTGTTGACGAGGTGTCAATTTAGTAAGGAGAAATTTCATTTTGACTAGTTACCAATTTTTCTAGGAGAGGATAGTGGCTATAGAGCCCAAGGGAACTGGGACTGAGAACCGAAAACAAACACGTGGTAACGATACTGGGATTTGGGCAGAGCATAGACCGAGAAATGCGATTTTGGCAAACTTCCTGTTGGGAAAATCCCAACTGGGGGGAGGCAGACCAGCTGGCTGTTTAAAAACATTACTGGGGGGTTGCACCAGGGTCTACCGAAAACAACTCCAGCTTAGTTAACGTTGTCAGGACGGAACCCGCGACCTCCGAATGTCAAGTCCGACACCCTAACCACTCGGGCTCGCTGCCTCCATCAAATGTGATTTATCGACAGGGTGTCCAGAATCAAGATTGACGATCCGGTGAAATTGCGAATCTTCTCTCGTTATTTTTGCTAGCGTTTTAGCATATTTCTCTTTGTTTTCACCACCTTGAGCGTTTTTTCTTTGTACTGCAAGTTAACAAAGCAAGATTATGGCAAGCTTCCTGCCGTACTCTTTAAAACATGCAAGTTCGGGATCCTCTGCTGTTCTGTTTTCTGAAGATATATGGCACAATCAGTTCTCCAACATAAATTAATAGACATATTGCTTGGTTTGGTTTAGTCTTATTTTTTCGTTCATTGTTGTTTTAAATTTCAGGCTTGGCAGTCACATTATGGAAAAGATATTTCAAGGAGAAAATATCTGCGACAGTCATGCTGATGGAGAAGGTTTGTTGATTATTTCCCATATTGCATGGCTAGCCCCGTGAGCGGGCGAAATAAACCGAATTCTGCGCTGTCATTGGCTATCCGAGCGGGCAGGATGGATCTTTATTATATAGCTCCGTGAGCGGGCAAGATGAATCAAATCCTGCGCTGTCATTGGCTACCCGAACGGGCAAGATGGAGCTATCTTGCCCGTACGGGTAAGCCATATAACAAATCCTTTATTGACTAAGCTTGTTGGATTAAAATGGCTGGGTATTGGCCTCGTTCTTGTTTTGCGAGTTTATGGACCTCGACTCCGTCTCGGTCCATAAACTCGATAAATGGTTAGAAAACCTAAGTAAACCTCTCAGTTGAATTTATAAGGACTACCCTCAAGTGCTAGTGGTCTGATGGAGTTACTAGCGGCAACTTTTCTCCGAAGATGACCCTAACGTATGAACCAATAGCTCACGAAGATGTCTGGAGGACTTCCGAAGATTTTTAGGTGTTATCATGAATTGAGGAAATACGTACGACAATCTCCCGAAGATTCCTAATTTCCTAACACCTTCGGAGTACTCGGATTTCTTGAGGAAGATTGATCGAAAGGTCTGCGTACTGAATGCTCCTGCAAGATCATTGCACAAAATCCGTAATTTGTATTGATGTGTTCTGACTTGTTCTCGTAGGTTGGTAAAGCACCTAAAGATCGACTTTGCCGAAAGGTTTGTCGTGCTTTCTTTCAAACGTAAAATACATCAACTGCTACGTTTTCCAAATGAAGTCGCTGCTTATCTTCGTATCCTGTTTACTGATGTTTTTAGATCATTTCTTAAAGCGTTTGTTAGTCAGCCTCACGGACAGTTTGTAGATAATATAACGAAGAAACGGGAACTAATCTTTTTAATTTCTAAATAACTTTTTTTACAGACCGTGGATCTAAGTTATACTGCTTTGGAACAGTTCCTGAAAGCCACTGTGCATCTTCTGGACTTGACAGTGGAGGTAAATTGAGTAGAATGAAAGCCACTCCAAGAAACCCTAATGTTTTTTGACATCTTTTGATTCAGTTTTTTGAACCACTGCACTTCGAACTCATGGTCATTGCTATATATTCTCAGTGATTCAACAGTTCAGAGTCGGTCCTGTGCAGTTTTTTTGTGCAGTGTTTGTGCAGTGTCCGCCAACTATAGTCCTGATCAGCTAAAATGCTGGGGGAGGGGAGAGAGTTCAATTGTGAAATCCCATCCCAAGACAGTAGCACCTTTCCCAGGCACACCACTACTGTGACATCTGCTTGTCAAAGACTAAACTTTAGTATTCTGATTGGCCAGGTCGAGGGAAAGCCAGTGAAAAGATATATTTGGCTAAGTAGGAACAATGTGGTTCGTTCTGTTTCTTTGGTAAATACACCGGCGCCGGCTTGAAACAAGTGTCGTTTCCATGTAAAGTTCAAATAGGAGCGTTTTTAACTGACAACGGAGACTTATAGCGAAACAGGATGACCTATGGCTGCTAACAGTCAGACCTGCTTATTTGCGAAGATGGCGTGAAGACAAGTATTCATTCGACGATAACGCAGTGAGCTCCAAGATTGTCAAATCTTCCGCAGATTTTTGACTTTCCACTCTTTCCAGTAATGTTACTGCCTGTTATATGGTATCTGGGGATTTTTCCTATGTAGTTTGAAATGAATAAAACCAACATTTGCAAGACTATTTCAGTTGAGACGTTTATTTGTGCGTGTTATTTTACTACAAATTACGCTCGAAATCATCTGATAACGTATAATTATTTCTAAATTTATTAGGTGGACTGGGTCGATTCTGAGAAGATCGATCTAGAAATGGAGGATTTCTGGCACGCTGGCGAAACGTAAGTGCAAACCTCGTAACTTCCGCTAAGCGCCTTCATCCACGACTGATCACTTGTATCTGGTTTGTTTCCCAGGAGTACAAAGTCCCTCATTGAGGAGGCCCAGGAACAGCCAAGGAGTAATGGATCTCTTGTAAAGCTCCATGCAAGGCTGGTTACAGTTCTGTGGATAATAATGGGCCTGGACATGAAAAGTGTGAAACCGCTGACGCTCTTCGATACAACGGTGATGTTATGTTGTCTAGCACTGGGACGATCTAGGATAGGAGGGGGGCAACCTCGTTCCCAGACCCTGGGAACGAGGTTGGGAGAGGGGCGCCCGCTGGTCGAATCCCCTAAAACATTATAACAAGCTAACTTTGCCTGGGACTACCGGAAATCGCATTTCCAAGGACCTTAATTTCAAACATTACCTGGGGAAATATGCCCCCGGACCCCCTCTAGGTCACTGCATTCGCGGACCGCATTTCGAACCCCCTTCTCTCTGAAAATCCTGTATCTGCCCCTGTAGCTTTTATAGTAGTCTTTTTCAAATCATTTATTTGGTGGCTGGTGAAATTGGAAGCCGGTACCTTAATGCCTTTCATTTTCATGATAGGCGGGTAAGACACACAAGCAAAGATAGTTTCACTTCTATTTGAGTCTTGGAATTCTATTCTTGCACAGAGCAATTTACTCTCACAGTACTTCTCTCACTCAGAGGTATTAGAGAGAAGGAACTGCTGAAATGTTTGGAAACCTGGCATAATTGCCTGGGGGGGGTGGTGGTGTGAGGGGAGACTAGGGGTAACTGGTGATATACTAGCTTCCCCCAGGGGTAGTACCAACACTCCTAGTCACTTAAGGAGTGGAGCTGAACAGTGGTGCCGATAAACCACCTTATGTGCAACAAATTGCAAACCGCTGTTTCCATTGACATGTAGTTGAACTGTTTACAGAGCAAGGATTCTTTCATGAGGGATTTCAGCTCTACCCGTCCATTATCGTCTGACGAGGTCGACAGGGCCATCGTTGAAACAAGAGAAAAGGTAAATCATCTCTATCAATGTCATCAGTTCATTCTTGCCGTGTGGCAAATAGGGTGTGGAAAATCATCTCTGTCCGTCCACCTCTATCACTCACAGCACTGGACGAGGCCACGGCTCAACTCCTGTAGCTCTTTCTCTACATAATAATCTGCTCTTACGATGCAATTTCCTCTAGATCGGGAGTTCACCGAAATCCAATTGAAAAATGTCACAATGGCAGCAGATCTGTTATTTTTGTGGTTGTATTTTATTTTCTGAAAGGTTCAGCTAATGCCGCCAGCGTTAGTCATTCCTAGTTTTCTGACTACAAGCTTAGTCTCAATGGTTGGAAAGCATCATTCCACACGCATTTTGTCCCTCTCCACCCCTGAAAATGTTGACAAAACACTTCAAGTTCATCTAAAGTCCCGGCCAAACGATTGCAACACGCCAACGCAACATATCACAACATTGTTGGGCGGAACATGTCGTGTGCGTTTGGCCACCTTGTTGCGATGTGTTGGGTGTTGTTGGCTCAAGTTTGAAGCTGGTCAAATTTGAGCCAACAGCACCCGACACGTCGCAACACATCGCAACAGGGCGGCCAAACGCACGTAACATGTTCCGCCCAACAATGTTGCGATATGTTGCGTTGGCATGTTGCGATCGTTTGGCCGGGGCTCAACACAAGTTTACATTTCACCTTTTTCCAACGTTGAAGGAGGGAAATGGGGGGTACGATTTGTCCATACTTGAAACTTTTTTGTAACTTAATTGAGACCATGATTTGCTACTCTCGAAATCCTGACTTAAACTGTTCAGTTGTTCAAAGTGCCGTCACCTTTTGTTGTTGTTGTTGTTGTTGTTGTTGTTGATTTACTTTGAAAGAATCCTGTCAGTTTTTCTTGTTTGTTTCTTTATTCCAGTTTCTTACTCGTGCCCTTTCCTTCACGGTGAGCACTATGTCAGCGCAGTCCTCGCACAAAGTACTCACACGAGAGGACAGTGACAATGCTAACCCGGGAACGATGTCCGATACACCCTCTGAAGACTGGCCAGCGGCGATTTACACGCTCGCGGAGCAGTTTGGGATGGACAGTGATCCATTGAAGTGTCATTTTGTGCGTGAATTGTATTCTGCTGGCTTTGATAGCGTTGCAAAAGAGGTATTGAAGGATCTGTTGGGCAATGTTAAACAAACCTATATGTAAACTTCTTTAATTCTTTCCCTCTTGAGACAGTTGGAATTTGATCCGAAACATACTGATGACCAACTACGTGCATAATGCGATGAATCTGTTGCGTGAGGCTATAAATCAGGGCCTGATTACTAAGGTTCCTTGACACAATGTTTACATTCAGTGATTTGTCCTTTGAAATATCACTTCCTTCTTTTTTCGCCAGACCATGTTCTCCGTTCACAACCAGCGAGCTTTGGGTTCACAGCTCCTAAGAATTGTGGGACAACGGCTTGCCTACGTCATCCTGGATGCTTCAGAGTCCTCTGAACGCGCGAATCGGTTGTCACGCCTTCCGACGCAAATCAGCAGCTGGATTAAGTCACAAGTACTGTAAAAAAGAATATTTCTCTTGTAATCTGTGGTTTCGAGCGCTTTCCATTCAACCAAAAATTCCGCAACGTTCCAGACGGTACGGAAATGGACAAGTTTCCGAAAAATCCTGCGATTGTCACAGTTCTAAGTGGAGAATCATTCAACGGAAAATTCCGACAGCAAAATCAAATAGTTCGAAAATTACATCTCGCTAAGTTATCCTCTCTTCTGTAAATGAAAGTGCCATTCCGTTTGTCACTGAAATTAAAACTGGATTTTTAGTTGAGTAAAAAGCGCCTCTTATAAAGGCAGTTGAAAATACGACTCGCGGCGGAGAATGTTTGGTGTTTGGAAATGCGATAAGACACTTTCTTGAGTATCAGATGCCGTCTCAATCGAATGTAAAACTAAGGCGTAAACGGAGAAATTGTCTTTAGTAACCAAAACCACTGTCGTGTTTATCATTTCCTTTGATTTGTCTAACTTAGTGAATTCGTTTGCATTGAGAGTCTTTCGTAACAACAACAAGTTTTCCTCTAGTGAGGTTGGTTTTCATATGATTGTTAGGCTCGAACCCTGGTCGGGGACATTGTGTTGTGTTCTTGGGCAAGATAATGGGTACCCGTTAATTTGATGCTGGGGGGTAGCCTTGCATTCCATTCAGGGGGAGTAGAAATACTGCTGTTCGCTTCATTCTACAGAAACTGAGATAAGCTCTGGCCTGAAGGGGCCACTAGACTTGTATGCAGACTTTACCTTGTACTTTACGCTATCTCGACAAGCGTAACGAAACCACCTCAGAGATTGTAGAGATCGTCGTAATAAACGCACGAGAATTCACTGCGCCGCTGTTTCATCTAGGTCCTCGGGTTCTTTTTGTAATTCTTTAGCAATCGTGGGGATCATACGAAACTGATCGTCGAGCAAAGTCGAAAGGTTCGCTCAACTTGAACTTTTTTCTCTTGCGATCACAGTGCAAACCAAATTCTAGTAACAACACAGCCGGCGTCCTTTCTAAGTGATTTCTCTTCCTGTTTCAGGACCCGTCCAGACTGTCATGTCGTATGGTCCCTCTGTCGCACACTGTTGATCTTCTGCGTGTAGTGCTAAGCCTGACACCACAAGACTCGCCCGACTACTCCCTGACTTCAGGATTGGCCGAATCCATCAAATTCCTCCTCTAGGACGAGAGGTGTAAAGCTATCCAGTCTGCTGGCTGTCGTGCTTGACTAGCATAGCCTCCAGATAGCTCTGTAATTCACCGGTGAAGCTTATTCGACAGAATACATGGTCCGATGGAATCATTCGCCAGAGATGGAAAGCTTCGTTTCCAAATACTGGGATAGTTTATCCACATGCTCAAAAGTTCAGCAGCCGATATTGCAGTCTAATGCATACTGGAAACGAAAGTTGTAGTGTCAGGTTAAGATAGACCCCAGTGCATCTGAAGTCCGGATTCAAATGCAAAAATCAATGCTTTATAGTTTTAGCCTAAAGAAGACGGGGAATCGTCCTCAAAAACTTTAATTAAGATAGTTATCCCACAATAACTCCAAAAGGGGCACTTCACTTGAGTTTTGTGGTAAACTTTAGAATTCTCTCGTATTTTAAACAGCATTCTCAAATTCGCACTACCTCACAGAGTACCTATAAGCTTCAACAAGTTTCAAGCTGCATCCCACATAGAGCGTTTGCTGCGTTGCTTTTAATACCGGGGGAACTAGCTACTCTTGAAAGCCTTGTGAGATAGGCGAGGTTGGGAGGTTGTTGAATTCTAGCTCACAAGTAAAGAAAAGGTGCAAAAGAATTTTTAATATTTATGTAATATTTACTATTAAGGACAGCAACAGAAGCCAGATGTGGTGGATAACTAAAGGTTCATTTGACAGCCGCTGTTCGGGAAAGAAGCCCGCGCTCCTCTTCGGGATGATGCATAGGGACCGGACCCGAGAGAACGGCTAAAATCGAATCTAGAAGAATCGCTTCGATAGAATACATGTATTTTTCATACGAATATTTTTCCCTGTTGAGAAAATGTGCGAGAGGTGGTTTTAATTTTAATCGTGGAAGGGCCTATAGGGTGATAAATTAAAAAGAAGAGTTTATATTTAGGTTTTACAGTCACATGTCAAGTCTTCTATAGAGATCTAATTTGAAAATGGATATTTTAGTAAAAGGATGTAAAATTCAAATAACAATAAATGGTTAAATGGTCATGGATGTGGGGCGAAAAACGGAAAATTTTATAACGGAAATGAATGTGAGAACAACAATGATGTTCCCATATGTAGGAAATAGTAAACAGGTCCTTGAATCACTATTGTGATATTTTTTGTGACCCTAATTTCAAGAAGGCGACCAATAATATGGCCCTGGGGAGAAAAGAATAGGGGACTTTAGATTTGAGTGCGAGATCGAGATCGACAACAACTTGTTAATTGTAGTTTTCAGGCTTCACATTTTCACAGCACAACTGAACCCATTTCATCCCATGAACTCTACCCTCTCTGCCTAAAACTAACATGAGGAACTAAGGCTCTGGAAACGTCACTGATTTGAAAATCGTACTCGTAGTCCAATCCAGAGAAGAGTCACGATTATAAGCAAGAACAGATTCATGATTTTTTTATTCTTTGTAATCGGCTTCTAACGATAAAAGAAAGAAGATCTGCCACGATATGCTCACCATAAGAGGCAACGACACCCGAAAACTACGAAGTTTACTTTATGCTTAAAGTGCCACTAACTCCCCATTTTTTTTTCGCTTAATAAAATCTAATAGTTTCTCTGGTTACTGCGTCGAAAAAATTATCTTGATTGATAAAATCCCTGCGTTTCTACAGGCGTTTAAACATGCGATTTCTATGTTCACGACCGCGCAAAGTGGGATCTGGGTCGGGCTACTAGTGACGTCAATTCGGGAACTTGGCTAAAACACTCAGGAGACTTTTGACTTAGTAGCCTACGAATACAGCCGCCTCTCATTGGCTCCCGCAACTACGTGCGAAACGCGAAGACAGACTATCTTCGCTTTTTGCACGTAGTAGCGGGAGGACAAAATGAGAATGAAAATTTTAGGGGTTAGTGGCACTTTAAGAGGAGCTGTTACTTAAAGGCTAATTTTCACTTTCGAACGGTCAAGACCTATCCCAGAAATTTCAATGTGTTGACACTAATCGTTATTTCAAACTTTAATTAATCAGTTGGTAGATATATCAGTATATAAATAGTCACTTCTTTGAAGTGAGATATCTTTTAACATTTTAGAATCGATTCTATTTGTACTTTACATTCAGGGTAAGCGTTCGCTTGGAGGCAAGTTCATCTAAAACTACTCATCAATAAAACTATTTCATTATCTACAGACGACTTCTGCAAGTTTTGAATCCTGAATTACAATCGTCTTTCCCAAACTAGTTTCTTCGTATTGCAGATGTCCATCAGAATCGTGACGTAATTTGAGGGGGAACAATTTCGTGACAAGACATTCTATGCCAAAAGATCGCGTGATGAAGCGAAAGAATGTCTTGATGAGGTCACACACCAGTTTCCCACAAATGAAATGATTGATTGACAGTGCTCAATTGCCTTTCATAGCAACCAGTGTCCACGACTGAAAATGCTACCATGGAGATAGAATAGTCGATCTCTTCCCATCGTTGATCAAAGTTACATTCCAAATATCGTTTTCTTTGTCCTTGAAGATGAAAGGTTTCGTCTCCAGATTACAACGAGAAGGAATGTATTGCGAGTCATTTGTTAAACTGCTTCTTGGCCAAGATGTGACAACTGAAAGAAGAACAATGAAATAGGTTAACAGTCAGAAAACCAATCGTAAACTCTACTTTCACCACTGTCTGAAGTGCGATCTTTGTTCTTCCACAGGAAGACAGAGACGAAGAACATGAACTCCTTTTTCCGAACCTAAATCAGCCATTCGCCATGTCACACGGCGGCCATATTGTCCCTGGAGACCAAAAAGCTTTGTTTTACCACGCAGAGCCTCGCCCCCACGGTTTTGACTGCGAGTCTCTGTGTAGTAAAACAAAGCTATTTTGGTCTCCCGGGACAATATGGCCGCCGTGTGACAAAGGCGAATTTTATCGGAACAACTCAACAAGCCAATCAGAGCTCAAACAAAAAACACGACATCTATGGTAAACGCGGGTTAAGTCCTGTTAAAAGCGCGGGAAAACGTATGGGTTGACACCCCGGTAAACGCGCATTCTGTGTGGTAAGCGTATGAGCACGTGTGTAGCAAGCGCGGGAAAAAAAGGTAGGGTTTTATCCCACGGCAAGCGCGGAAAAACATACCAACCAAGCGCGTAAGACCCGTCTTATGTAGCAGACGCGGAATCTTGAACATGTTTGGCCACGCCACTCTGATTGGTTACCTGACGAGTGTTATAAACCAATCAGGAAGTTTATAAAGAGCCAGACAAAGAACAGTGACCCCAGAACTTACCTGTTTAAGGAACTGTGCAGCGTTCATAACTTCACTGGCTCCATACAGCAGTTTCTTTGCACCAGAATGCCTCTACAATGCAAGTGGAAACGTAAGACATCCAATATTTGCTCCAATATCTTGATACCAGGTGCCGGATATTTTCAACAGAACACATACCTTACTGTAATCCATCAGGTTCTGATATTCAATGTAATTTCCGCCTCCAACTATAAACACTATCGCCTGTGGGGCAGCAACAAAATTTGTTATCAGAAACAAATCAGGGAACGATAGCATGAATTAACATCAGAGGCATAAATTTAGTTCAGCAATAAATTAGGATTAAAGCATAAATATTACAAAACAGATTGAAATAGGGATGTAAAGCATAAATTAGCACAGGAAGAATAAATTGGGGAAGAACATAAATTAGGATCAAGTGGGAATAGCGTTTGCCTGCTTGTTTTCGCGTTGCTCAGTTTCAGTATCAAGCGTAAAATACGAAAACAACAGAGTCTAAAGCCAAAGAGAACCAAATCCCTTGGCAATAGTGATTCATAACTGAATATATACAGCAGACAAACAGAGAAAAGTTACAGTAACAATGAACGGGCGAGTGTCCACATTGTTTAGCTTACCTCGCTAAATGGAGTTTTATTCCGAGGAATAGACAAACTGTGGAATGACAGTATAGAACAATGGTCAACGTCATCAACCACATTCCCAGGGTCCTCTCTCTTCCAGCTAGAGAGAGGGCCCTGGAAACGAAGTTGCAACGCCATGTGCAGGTGACAACCAATCAGAGAACAGCACTTACGCCAGGCAGTTAAGTTATCAGTGTGGGATGTTTCGGGTAGAGTCAATAGGTCCTTTGGACGATCCGGTCACATGGTACGGAATAAATTACACTGGGATGCAAGTTACGCAGTGAGACTTCAAAACAAAGGAACTCGTACCAGTCCAGACCGGCTTAAGCCCCACTGTGTAGCTTGTGAATGGATCGTGCAAAAGGCGTATTAACAAGCGTCGAGACAGATGTCTGTATGCTTAGCCAATCAAGTTAGTCTGTGGGGTAGAGAAGTCAAAGCACAAGCCGACTGGCCATTGCACTTCGCCGCGTGCGGGAGCGGGCTTTGATTGGACAAGCAGTTTGAAAACCAGTTGACAGAAACTGAAAAGTGTCAATTAGGTGTCAGAAATGTTGAAGGCAATGCTAGCAAAGCCGCACTATCAAACTCAGTGTAAGTATGTGTGCATCATGATTCAATAATGTTCAATTTACAGCAGGCTCCCTACCTATCTGTAACCCGCAACATCTTTGGGTCAAAATATCTGTAATCTTCGGTTTCCTTGAGAAAAATAAAAAACATCAGCATTTTTGACTTACGAAAAAGATACTTAAACCTGTCACTCGCTAGAATTTAACCTTTACCCAAATATTTATCCCAAGATGGAAGCAAATAACTTTCATACGATAAGTATTACTTTCTATCAAGAAAAGTGATCTAAGTAACATACCAGATGAATTTCTGTTAGGTAGCTTTTCTTCTGTTCAGTTAACTTATTGAAATCGATGAGTAAATCGGATTACATGAATTCAAACGAAAACACTAGTGAGCGTTGTTCCAATGTTTGAGTTAGTTATCTTTGCAGCGCTCGATAAAACACGAGAAAAAGAAGAACACTGAGAT
>Ga0126343_10001158_pt1 | contig 11878 bp, 5 predicted proteins | sample Cyp2metagenome_FD_92531 | JGI IMG/M metagenome (GOLD analysis project Ga0126343, IMG submission 92531) | Coral microbial communities from Lord Howe Island, Old Settlement Bay, Australia - Cyphastrea 2 metagenome | ecosystem: Host-associated > Invertebrates > Cnidaria > Coral ... | reverse complement strand
TACTTGTAAGTAGCGGTTTTCGCGTAATAACAACAGGAGACAAAGGTAAACTATTCAAATATTCGTTCTTTTCATTTCTTTATTTACTCTCTTCCTATTCAGCAAGAGTGTGTGCTCCCTGTGCTTTGAGCCATCTTAGTGTCAAATAACGCTCAAACCACTTCCAGATTGGTCTTCTTAAGGTGGCTCATAACAGTTTCAAGTACTTTCCAAGACGAAGATTTTGATGGTTCCTTATTACCAGTCTTTATCACTTAATGCTACAATCATGGTATCAAAAACCTACCCAATCATCGGCAAACACGTTGGTATCAATTTCGTAACACAATAGGTTACCATAGCAACACTATGACCTGCTAAAAACACCCTTAATTTCGGCTTTCAGAGCTTATATTTCAAAAACGGCACGGTGAAATTTTTTTACATTACTAACATTTGATAAGCATGACAAGACGCAACTTTTGGCAAAGTTTAAAAATATTCTGTACATGGGGTTCAGAGCCACCTTCAATTTTGGAAAATTTAAGGTGGCTGTGAACCCCATGTACAGAATTTGTTTAAACTTTGCCAAAAGTTGCATCTTATCCTGCTTATCAAAATTCGATATTAAGAAAAACTTTCACCTTGCCGTTTTTGAAATATAAGCGCCTAAAGCTGAAATTAAGGGTGTTTTCAGCAGGTCATAGTGTTGCTAAGGTAACCTATTGTGTCACGAAAATGATACCAACGTGTTCACCGGTGATTGGGCAGTTTTTTTTATATCATGACTGTAGCATATAGAGATAACGAGTGGTAAGAATGACACATCAAAATTTACGTCTTCGAAAGTACTGGAAACTGTTTTGAGCCTTAAGCGGTTCAGTTCAAATTTTCCGACAATTCTTCCCGACCCTTTACATGAATGAATGAAAACCAGCCATTTTGCGTGTCCCCGTAGCAAGTGTTTCTGCAAAAACAATTATCCTAAATTGCATCTATTATATTAAAGACCAGGGAATTGCATACTGGTGTTTCGCAAATTCAGTTGTAGCTCTCAACCCCGTCTTCTTTAATCTGCTTCAATTTTACTAAAGCATGTTTCGGTTTTCAATGTAATCTGCTGCAGTTGGTATTACTGGTTCAAGAGGGTATTCACTCTAAGTTCTGGCTCGATTTGAAGGCAGTTTTAAAGGCAATCACAAAACCATATCGTGATCCACACATGTACAAGGAAGTATGTTCAATATGGACTGTATGACGCAAGTTAAATAATTAAATTAATATTGGGCCTGTCGCGATGACAGCTTCTCTTGTCCACCAATGATGCCGCGACTCAGTTGAGCATGAATTTCAAGGATGTGATATTTGCAATTAAAATGTGTTCTTTTTTCCTGTTACAAATCGTTCCTTTAAAATATCAGAAATTGACCGTAGATTGTTAAATTATATTCTTCATATAGTGATCAATTTGTTAAAGAAATTTTACGCTCTTACGATGCAACTGAATGAAACATGAATCAAGCAATGATGTCTCTTCGGAATCTGCTAGAGAGCAGATCTGTTCTTCACTAATGTAGTCTTACGTGCTCTCGATTTTAAATCCGGTGATCTTTTGCCTAACATCACGATTTCAGATCTGCTTTCCTTTTAAATCGGTCGCGATAAATTAACGAATTCTGTTCGTTTGTACTGCTAATTTAATCTTTTTTTGCTACGATTCCTTACGTTTTTTTGTAAATGTCAGCTCTAATAAAGTAGAATTGATCGCAAGGAAATGCGCATTTTGCGGATACCCAGATGTGTCATTCATCGATCATGTTCTTGACGGTCTTGTGATCATCTTCTTGACGCGTTTTAACGAAAATAAAGAACTTACCATCGCCAAAGCAAACAATTTCTTCATAAAAGAAACATCATTTGTTTTCTGCGAAACGACGTACAGGAAAAAAAATAGATATTTAAATATTCATATTCTCTTATTCACTTAACGGAAAATGGTTACACCTAGTTAAAACAAAAACTTTCGTTAGAAATAAGCAACATGTTTTCAGTTTTTCTGGCAGAAATAAAAAGATCTCTTTATTTGTTTCGTTTCCTTGGTTTGAACGAGGAACATGAATCGAAACCGAGACTTTGGTCGAGCGAATTGAAATATGCGCTAATAAAAATTCAACTGGTCCGCGCTGAATTATCTCACTATTTTCCAAACTGACTTTTGATAGGTTCTTTATCTGCCCACGTGACTTGTAATACGTCATGCACCATCTGCAGCATAAGGACCTTGAGATTTAAATAGCATGCCGACAGCAGGTGTATTGTTAGTCAAATGTATGAATTCTAATTTTCATGCACCAGCAGCTTTCAAGAAGAAAAGTATATCGAGACGACGACCACTGTGTCACCAGTGACGATCATTAACTGCGTTCAGGCGTACTCGCTAGCATCGAAACAGTTCTACACTGGTCGAGCGTTTGTGATATATCTTTAGAAAAACAACAGTAACAAAATTTCTCTTTGCCGGAAAGGATCCCACGATGTTGAAAGTTGTTCTTCCCTTGCTTTTTGCGGCCTTCGCTCTGACAACTGCTCTACCGGTCAGGAACAGATTCTTCGAAGATGTCGACGACTACCAGCGAGATTTTGTCCCGAAGAAAACCTCTCAGTTTTACGAAACGGCTTACGACGAATATCTTCGACGACGCGAACCGTCATTAAACGAAGGTATGTTCAAAGCGTCGCTGGATTTTGTATTCTGAACTTATATTTTATAGTTCACATGTACGCGTTGTTTACTTTGTGTTTACAGGTCTTCTAGAAAACTATGAGGACTATCCCGCCACATCAAAACGGGTCTTTGACGAAAACTATTACAGAGACGAGCCCGGTATGTGCTAAATGTAGTTACAATTTTTTCCCTTGCTGGCTAGCCCTCTAAAATCGTTGTGCCGAAAGCGTTCGATAGAGTTCTGATATACTTTTTAATTTTGCGACACCACATGGAGAAAGAGAGTTGTTTTGTAGAGTGGATCATACCGAAAGAGGTACTTCAAAATCATTTTTTTCTATCTATCTTTAAAAGCGGTGTACCCGTAAATATCAGGCAGTTAGCGCATGAAAGCCTCCTGCAGAAAAATATAAAGCGACAGAAAGCGAAACGTAGAGCACCAGGCGATATTTCGAAACAAATGAGAACAGTAAATACAGTTGGAAACTACATGCATGCAAGAACTATCCCTGTGGGGAATTTAAATTTTTTATCAAGTTTTCACTTGTACCTTGAGCCTCGCAAGATTTCAGAGTAATGAAAATAATTCGTCGGGGAAGTTTTTCTTAGTCCAAACGAACAGCAAACATTTCAAACCAAAAACATTTTGCGGTCAGCTTTAGAGCCGAAGTATTGACCTTAGAGAGGTTTTGTCCTTGCAGGAAGTTAAATTTGAATAACAATTTTACTTTGCAAAATTGCAATAACATCTGCTCCTGAAGACTTGTATAATAAAATCAAATACGTATTTCGTGTAGGGAAGGAGCCGAGTTTAGCTATTTAACGCGACTGCAACCGAAGAAATAGGCAATCTTTAAAGCATTGGGTTTTTGTGGCCCTTTAAAAGTGCTGTTCATTAATAAGAAGTATACATACATGTAGACAGACAAAAAAGATAAAAAGCTATTTTCCCTTTTTCATCTGTTGCGAAAGACTATTTGTTTAATAATTTTCTGCGCTAAAATTTTGACCACATAAACGCCAAATACCCGCTCACCGACAAATTAATTGTGCTGTTATTTATTACCCGATGGATAAACCTTCGGTTTGAAACGGTTTAGGTCTTTCAAAGGAGGTTTAGGACAAAAATTGCCTCCTGGGTCCTCCTGCTATTTCTAATATCTTGTTCCAGATAATTCGCGATCAGGGTGTTAACGTGATCGTGCTTAAGTACCAGTGGTGGACGTATAAGGAGAATTTCTTTGGCTCGAAGGAAAGCAAATTTAGGAACTTTCGTAAGAGGAAAAAGATATACACAACCCAAGATGGCAAGATCAGTGCAATTAGCTCGCGTCAACAAGAACTTGCGTAATAAGGCAGAAATGAATTTCATTCGAAAGCGAAGCAGCCGCAGTCAGTATTATTGTTATTTTTTAGCAGAGTATTATCAGTAAGAAAGACTCAAAATCTCTATACATTCAACAGAATTAACAGCGAATAAAAATGTATTAATGACGGTTTAAAGAAAACCACCAAAATTTTCCTTATTTTCTGGCACGAACAAAATTCTCAAGATTTTACACCAATATGAAGCCCAATCTATTAGAATTTTTCGAAAAAAAACCTATTAAAGAATCGAATGACTTGGGCCTTGAAATGTTACGTCATCAAAGATCATGAAACATCGCTGAAGAAGCGCTTCTTTATTTAGCTGGAAGAGTGAACTTTAGTGCTGCGTGGGTTAGGTTCAGCTGAGCTCATAACCAGATGTATAACAAAGGGCGTAGACTTCCCGCTAAAAAGGCTCACTAAGCCGTTAATAATTTAACATGAATTCTCCATCTTTTGAGCAAGGTAGTGCGAAATTGCAAGCAAAAGTTAGCACTACAATGTTGTTCAAACACATTGTCAGACGCCATCTCCTATTTTTCAAAACATACAGATCGAACTGCGCGCTGAGTTTATTCTTCAATTGGCGACAAGTAGTTTTGATCTCTGTTTCGCCTGACAAAACAGGTGAATTCCTTCGCGGTTTAACAACTTTTAGCAACGACCATTTGTGAACCACAACGAAAGCTTCATGCGATCAGGTTTGTTTTTTCAAGTAGTCAAACAGATAATATATACGGGAATGAATTCCTTATACGCTTTGGGACTGTACTTTAGGCTTGCCGTTCTCATTTAGAAAGTTAAATTTTGACTCGATGCATATATAAGTGGTCGTTTTTGCATACAACACCTTTCGCAAATGCCTTAGATCACTCAGCCTTTGTACAAGCATTGTTCTGTGTACAATCCGCACATCCTTCCGTTGTCGAGGGATCGAGAAAGACATGCACGCTTCGCTGCGGGTGTACACGGTGGTCGTTCATTGATTCGAAGTTAACTTAAAACTGCTTCGTCAGTAAGTGAGCACATTTCAGGCATTTCCATAATACTAAGTTGACATAAAAGATCCTCGAGAATGGAGGTTGACTCCATTTTCTTAAAGAGCCTTTTTCCGATGTCTGACTGTCACTCTTAACTGCCATATCGTAAAGTTTTATCGTAAAGTGAAGAAGGACATTTATTTTAAGGAACTTGATTTTAGCGCACAGTCGGCCCAGTCATTGCCGAGGCACTACCTAGATTTTAAATATTTTACATTTTATGCTTGAATTTTACATTTTATGCTTGTGTTTTACATTTTATTCTGTAAGTAATGTTATCACTATTTCAATTTAGTTTCATATTGTAATTATTTCCACGCGACCCCACAAGCTCTAAGCTTTAAACCCTATCGTGTTTAAATAAAGGATATGATGATGATGATGATGATAAAAGTGACATATGTCCAACCAATTGAACAAAACTGCATTCATTATGCTAATAAGGTAACTGCGAATCTTAAGCTGGATTTTCGGGCAGTATACCAAATACTCAGACAAGAATTGAAGGGCTATAAGAACGTTTCAGCACTTCCTAGGCTGCATGTTAAGAACTATCGTGGAATTGTAAAGGTCGTAAAGAAATAAGTGACGTTGAATCTTATAATCGCGGTCTAACGTGTAGCTTTCAGGATAAACCATGAAACAATTTTCGCGTTGATTTTTCGATGGAAATCGAGTTTCGCATCAGGTTATGTTAATGAAAGTTAATGAAAGCTCTAATACTCTACTAGAGTACAAATCGTGTTTCCCTTGGATGTTCTGTTTTTAGAAATTTAGTTTCAATTACTGAAACTCAAACTACTAATTCGTTCCCTTTGAGAGTTCAAGGTGCCACTGTGCAGCAATTTAAAGGGGCTATGTAACGCAAGTTTAGGCAATTTCAGCACTGATCAAATAGTCATAGAATTAACTAAAATATCAAAATAACGGCTCAAAACTATAGAAGAACTTAAACAAAGCGCTGGAAAGCCAAGACAGGTCATGCAAGGACAAAACTGGATATGATTGACATGGAATGCATTTGGGTAAATTGGACTGCAAATGTCGCCCACTTTTTTTTTTCAAATTTACGAGGGTCTATTATAGTATGGCGGTTTGGCGGTTTTAGCAAAGTTTGAGTGCCAGTTTGCGGTTTCATTCACGTTTATCTGGCGGTTTACGGTTAAGAAATTATCGTGCGGTTGCGGACAATCATAAATTTAGTTCGCGGTTTTCGGTTTTTGCGTGTTTTTGTGGCGGTTATTCAAACAGAGTTAAGAGGGTCAGAAGACTGAGCGGTAACTTTATCTTGCTTAAAGCTTCTCTCTTTAACAAAGGATTGCCTTTTAGGGCTAGACCAAGTCAGTCGTAGTCAGGGCTTCCCTCTGTGTCCCCGGCCATGTGGTGAGGGGTGAGGAGGTAATTTGATTTTAGGCCAGCCTTCTTTTTCGAAAGGGTCACGAAAGCACGTGGAAAGATGGCGGACGATGTGGCGAATGTCGATATATAAATTAAATGCGTTGTCGTATTTCACGTCCGTAAATCCATGTTGGAACGACTACATAAGAACAGACAACACACCCAACCCTAAAAACTTGTACTTTTACAATTCGTTATAAACATCTCGAGCAATCTGGTTACTGAATGGAGTTATAGAAACAATTTGTTCTGTTCTTAAGATCTTGTGGTCTTTGTGAGAAGAAATACGATTGTTGACGTAGCTAACTTATCGCAAAGAAATTGCTACGTGCTGTTAAAAGATCGGTTATGAGGATAATCGCCCTATACCTGCAGGGCGGTGTCGGTTTTTAGAAGAAAACGAAAGCGGTTTGCGGTTTCGAAGGAACAAAATATGGCGGTTTACGGAATATACGACCCCCTATAATAGACCCTCATTTACGGTATGTCAGTTTATACATGCATCAAAATACAATTTACACAGCTGGAAAATCATTCTCAGTTGTTATGTGGCAATGAATTTGCAAATAAGACTCTTGGTCTGCCAATTTGACGTTTAGAGCTAATAATTAGCAAAATTAAACAAAATTACCTAAAATAGCTTGACCTAGCTCCTTTGATTTACAAACACTGCGACAATTATCCTCCAACCGTTCGACCATAAAGACAGTTCACAAAAGCCGAAAGAAAGTTTTATGTCCCTATGAAGGTTATGTTCCCGTGTTAACTAATATGAAGTACTAGTCGAACAACCTCGACGATTACTGGAGCAGTTTTCTTGGTTGTCTTTTTTGTCGGTCCGCATTGATAGTTAAGAAGGATTGACCCCATTCATTGGTTAAATTCTTTCACATACATGTAAGTACTGTTGTCAAACGGTGGTATCCTATTTTTGTCCTTTCATTTCGCAAGCAACAAAGCTATAAAACAGCCCGGAAAGGACGAAATGCCCCTCCACCTCCTCGATGACTATTTTTAGTCCCATCATTCAAAATCACAAATTCAAGTCAGTTGAACTTGGCAGTAGCCCAATTTCGAGTTCCTTTAAGCATTTATAAAAGACAGGCTTGTTGTGTAACTATACTGATTCATATGAGAATGAATATAATTTGCATGTGAATGGAACTCACTTTCTTATGAAAAGGTAGGAGGCAATATTCGCTTTTAGAAATAGGCTAATGATTTCAGGAAGCAAAACCTTAAGTCATCGGGTACAATCACGGAGATGTGCGTACCACTAACAGGGAATTCTGATGATGATTTCACGGCAAATACAAGCCCAAATACACGAGATTTTTTCTCTGGGAAGGTGTCTAGACCAGTCTGCAACCAAAAGCATAAACATTGACAATGATGCCATTGTTGCTGCTGTCGGCCAAGGTGCAGTGTAAGTGACATGTGCACTTACACGTGACTTCTCTTACGAACTAAGTCTCGAAAACGCAATTAAGATCTTCGCTGTAAGATGTTTAAATGCGTAATCAGCCAACTAGTCTGCCGTCTACTGCATGTGTCCGCACTGTTTGTTTGCAATGGCCCTGCAAAGCTAAGGCCCATTGGAGGATTGGTTAATACAGTGCGGCTTAAGGTAGCAACCACCAGACCACGGAGCTGTTTCGATACAGACTTACATGTCAGTGGTTCCTTTATCAGCCAAGCTTTTAAAGCTGAACTTGCGCCAAACGCAAGGATTCTTTTAAACTACTCACGGCGGACCAACCTAAAGAGCGTTGCATGGGCGCGGAGGAGGCTAAGAGCGAACCCATTGAGGTTCAGTCTCCATGAAGTTTTTACGCGTTTGCAACTTTCGATCTTAGCATTTCTTGCATGCACCCTCTTGTTTACTGAATTAATTTTCATCATAGCACTGGATTCTTGTGAAGATTCTAAAATATTAGTATCAGGATAGAGAGCATTTCCAAATAAGAAAGTTTTTAAACCCAGGTCAAAGGGAAATGCGTTTGTTTTTTAAACAAGTTTTAAGGGTCGAGGATCGAGGATCGACGCATCAGTGAATCTTTCACCGAACGACAAAAATCCTTCGTTCAAACATTTTGATTATTGCTCCATTCCTGAAACCCAGACCTGTTCTATTTTTGCATAAGCTCTGGAAACCATGCCAGTAGGGACGCGTTAGGGAGTACGTTATTTCGATTGGTTTGCAACTGGAATTGGTTTGGCAAGCCGCATGAGTTTATTAAACAAGTTGAAGTGCCGTTCACTGTGAACCAGCTGAGTATCCATAATGCGTACGGTTCGCTTGTGATTTGCCTGAGTTCAAATAAATACCGTCCAACCAATTCCTGACCCACCTCACTTGTTCTTCAATCTTCCGAGAACCTGAAATTTTTGGAAGTAACCCCATTTATTCATCTTGATTTTATTTTAAAAAAAAGATTTTACTCTGTTTTATCTTTGCCTTAAACAGAAAAGGAAGAACTCAGCGATGATGAAGTTTTGGCGCATGCTTTCCTTCCTGAAGAAGACGAGATGCCTTTTGATAAATCAAACGAGGACTATCCTCTTAACGATCCAGAACTATGGAGCCCAATAGAGGATGACAGCGGCGAGGCAGAAGAATATTTCCCCAAGTACTCAAACGGAGAAGAGGCCGACGAGTGGCTCTCCAATGAACAAAACCCGTGGACAAATGGTGACGATGAACAGGAGAGCGTTGAGGAGGAAACGTTTGATGACCCCGAAGAGAATGTAGAAAATGAGTTTGATCTGGCTGAGGAAGCTGACATGGCTGAAGAAGCTGACATGGCTAAAGAGGGTAACAAAGTGGAAGAGGATGAAAGTGATGAAGAATTTGAAGAGGATGAACCTGCAGATGTCGCCATGGACAAGGTTGAAGAAACTGCGAAAGAAAGCGATGAAACAGCCGAAAAAGAAGGAGAGGTGGAGGAGGAGTCTCAAGAGGAAGAGGAATATGAAGCCGCAAAGGCAACAGAAGAGGAAGATGAAGCTGCAAAAGTAACAGAAGAGGAAGATGAAGCCGAAAAAGCAACAGAAGAGGAAGATGAAGTCGCAAAAGCAACAGAAGAGGACGATCAAGCCGCAAAAGCAACAGAAGAGGAAGGTGAAACCGCAAAAGCAGCAGAAGAGGAAGATGAAGCCGCAAAAGAAACAGAAGAAGATGAAGTTGATGACATGCTCCAAGATGAAGATGAAACAGAGGAAGACGACGCCGCAGAAGAGGACAAAGAGGAAGACGAAGCTGATAGCATGCTTCAAGATGAAGATGAAACCAAAGAAGATGATGCCTCAGAAGAAGACAAAGGGGAAGATGAAGGCGAACTGGAAGATGAATCTGAAGAGGACGATGAAGCTGAGGATGCAGCTCAATACCTACCTTTAGAAGAAGAGGACGTAGAACAAGAAGACCAAGAAGAAGATGATGAAATCGACAAAGACGCAAATCGATTCTGGAAAGAAGGTGTGGATGCTGAAAGTGACGAAGACGCCGAAGTCCGCGTAGGCGTGCCCCGATACAGAGATTTTCCCTCCGAGAGGAAAATGGTAGAGGACCACAACAAATTAGGTAGGATGTTCAGATTTTCCTCTCTTTTTCACTTCTTTTTCTTTTCAGTTCACAAGAAGATTAAGCTCTCTTTCGTATACAGCCACATAGCTGGAACATACATGTATCACTCCTTTATGAAGGCAGCTTCTCAGCAAAAAAAATAGGAATACAGCACGAAACCTGGCATAAACAGCTCATGCGATCGTGTCTTTCAGTATCCTATTACGAATGCTATTCTCAGCTTTGCTAAGCTACTCACTATCTACTAAAGATAGTATAAAATTCCTTAAATTGAGTAGTCCACTTCAGAGTTACCTTGTGTCTCAAAAGAACTCAAAATAAGTTATTGTGCAAAACCTTTAATGTGAAAATGAAGTTGATTTGCACAACTATGAATGTGAAGGCGAATCACATTTTCACCTCCCCCCACACCCCCGTATCTGTCAGGACTCGTTTTGGCCTCGAGGCAAAAGGCAACTCAGAAAACCTCTGTTGTACGTGTGTTTTAATCCGTAATTTATATTTTATTTATTTTCATTTTAACTTGTTAGAGAGAGAGCTGGAATACATTAAGAAGCTTGGCATTCCTTCCTATGACGAGACCTACGAATTCGACAAGTGAATCCACTGAAGCATCCGGTCACTCTGATCGACAATGTTTACCGTATTAATTGTAATCCTTCGTGTGGTAGCATATTTCGTGTATAGTCAGTTGTGTCATGTCTGCATATCGGAGGCAACGCGTTCCCTGAAATCTAACCCTGCATATATGACCATAAAACCTCAATTCTTTAAATTTCAACCAGTAACAAGTCGAGATATGACTAATGGTATTTTTTTATTACGTTGTTGATACATTAAATTGCTTTCTTAAAATTAGTTCCATTCCTAACCGACCTTAACCGTTTTCATTTCATACAGTTTTTGGTAGCTTTGTGTGATTTTTTATTAAGACCTTTTTTTAAGTTTATATCGAGTTATGTAAAGTGGTTTTTTGTTAATGGCTTTAAGCACAATTCTCAATAAACTGTGAATTCGTTTGTTATGAGCTTGTGAATATCGGTTAATAGGCCCTTTTGCACGATCTGGTCACATGGCACGGAATAAATTACACTGGGACGCAAATTAAGCAGTAGTACTCTTAAAACCAAGAAAAGTCGGGCTGGACTGATACGAGTTCCTTTGTTTTGGAAGTCCCACTGCGTAACTTGCGTCCCAGTGTAATATATTCCGTACCATGTGACCGGATCGTGCAAAGGGCCTATTTCCTTATAATAACGAAGTGGTACATCCTACAAATTTGATTATAATAGACTTTTTATTACGGTTACATGAAACCCAGCTTGCTTAAGACGAGCACAAAAATGTTGCTTGAATGTTACCTATTCTTCACTTAAGAAACTGGAGAAGAAAACTGGGGCAGGTGTCATTTCGCATTACCTTGTGGAAACGTTACTGTGCTGGGGGGACAACAAGAAATAAGAAGCCATAATGTTTCCTCGTGACGATCTCATAAACGACTGCGAGATAAAACTCGCCCCAGATTTCTTATCGTCCTTAAAAAGCAGACTTCATGAATTTTGCTGACGGCAGAAGGATGGGGATCTTAAACGTTCCATTGATTAAAAAAAGAAACGCCTACATAAGGGGCCGGTCAATATTTATCAACTTTGTTGAATGCGTGTGTGTGTGTGTGTGTGTGTGTGTGTGTGTGGGGGGGGGGGGTCGGGGGGATCAGATTGTTGAATTACTGTTAAAGTAAAACAAGCACAACGGCATAGTAAAAGGCTTTTTGACACTTTA
>Ga0126343_10001157_pt1 | contig 11879 bp, 7 predicted proteins | sample Cyp2metagenome_FD_92531 | JGI IMG/M metagenome (GOLD analysis project Ga0126343, IMG submission 92531) | Coral microbial communities from Lord Howe Island, Old Settlement Bay, Australia - Cyphastrea 2 metagenome | ecosystem: Host-associated > Invertebrates > Cnidaria > Coral ... | reverse complement strand
GTAGCTCACAGTTTTCCTCGAGCTACGCTCTCGGAAAACTGTTCGCCACTCGGAACAGATAATGTCCGCGGACAAATATCCTAGCATATTTTCGCGCCAACTGGAGGCTATTGTTTATATATTCCCCAATTTTCAAAACTGCTCGCGTTGCGAAAAAGATTTGAAGGATAATAAAAACAATAGCCTCCATTTGGGGCTAAAATGTGCTCGGATATTTGTCCTTGGACATTATCTGTACCTCGTAGCTCATAGTTTTCCTCGAGCTACGCTCTCGGAAAACTGTTCGCTACTCGGAACAGATAATGTCCGCGGACAAATATCCTAGCATATTTTCGCGCCAAATGGAGGCTATTTGTTATTTATTCTGTATTCACCTTTGTTCTATTATAATCATAGTAGTGCAAAACTTGGACTACATTAGCAAAGTAATTTCTGTCCTCATCATCTTCTGGGTCAAATTCCGTTTCCGGATTTTTAAAGGGACATCAGCTGTTGATATTGAACGGGCAGTGGTTCCGTGCCTGAAAACTAGCACTGGGATCTCAATGCCAAAAAGTTGCATAGTAAGAGGGCCAAACTCATCTTGACCTTATTAATATCACGTATATGTAGTTTTCAAAATGAGATGTTCGTCTTAGCTTAATGGTATGGTTTGTTGTTAAGGACCGACTCGCTCCGACAACGCTCCACGTTTTTATTGTCTTATGGAACGTGTCGTTCCCCAAAAAGCTATAATCTTTCTCCTGACCGTCCTCCATGCCTCGTGCTTTTCAAAATGGCGGATAAAATTTCAATGAGACAGCGAGCACTCCCAAAAGTAACGAGCCCGCGATATGTCTCAAGTCAGCGATATATCCCTAACAAGGTAACGTTGAAAAACCGACACAAACCGTCTGCATTTTATGACCGGTGTGAGCCTAGGGCTGGGCCCCGGTAATAAGATAGAAGTCATCATTCTTTCTGAAGCTTTCTTTGCAAACACAGCCTTCTATAAATTATGTTGTTTTCAAGGTTTGATAAAGATCCCTACTACACCCACCCCCGGGAAAATTTTGCGACCAAGAAAAAACGGCTTACATTAGAAATTCTTTCTCTCGATTTTTTTTTCTACCAAAGCCACAGTTATAAATTAACTGATAAGACACGATTATATTCTGTGGCTACCATTTTGAATTCTCAATACACGTTCAGCTCTGGATCCAATACATTATAGGTTGCACTTTCTTGAAACTTCGTGCCGAACATTTCTTGGTTCCAGACCCATCAAATGACTGCATATTTAAGAAAATGACTTAGCTCAGGAAAGATCTTTATACGTCCACTTCATGGACTCGAGGAGCCCCTGATTGTTTAACTAGAAGCTTAACACACAAGAGTTTGGCACAGCAAAATTAACAAAAACAAGCCACGCGTTACCAAACGAAATTTAGACTGCGAGCCGGTCTCTTTTCCTCGAAAATCCGCGAGGAAGAGAACTACTGGATGCGAGAGGCGATGCCGCGAGCACTCCTCCTCCAAGCTACACCGTTTAATTTGTTCATTAGTTACCTGCTGACAATAAATCAACACCGGAACTAAACAGATGAGTGACCGACAGCTCATTGGCATGTCATTTGCATAATGTGATCACCCACATAGAGGCGTCACTGTCGTGATATAAAGCCCTTTGCACTATCCAGTCACATGGCACGGAATTAATTATGCTGGGACGCAAGTTAGACAATGGGATTTCCAAAACAGAGGAACTCATACCAGTCCAGTCCGACTTTCCTTTGTTTTGAAAGTCCAACTAGCATCCCCGCATAATTAATTCCCTACCATGTGACCGGATCCTGCAAAGGGTCTAACACTAGCTATAAAGGAGAGGTCCAAGTAGCCAAGTAGCGAAACTAGTAACGAGATTTGTCAAACTAGTTTAACCGTAATTTGGTCAGTTCACACCTTGTGTTATCTAGCTGCAAGGGAATACGAGTTCACTAAATGCACACATTTGATACTTTTTCAATGCTTTATTTTCCTGTCTATGTAATTTAACCGCTACAACAACTACGCATGACTGAATAATACGCTCATGAGACATGATCTACATATTCTGCAAAAAGAAAGCACCATATAAACCTTAATTTTTTCACGAATTCATTTTCCATTTAATAGAGGAGGCCCAAATGGCCGCCAAGCGGAGCCACATACTCTTATAGGAAAGAAAAGGAAACCCATGATGAGTAGATTTTCTCACTGTTATCATGGCTAGCGGTATTGCCAGTGGGCGCGTGCGCACGACGGCGGCGACGACGACGGAGTCGCGCAACATGGCGGCCATACTAGACAATCATTGGATGAGGTTTTTGTGATATCTAAAATAATCGATGTCGAGGTAGGGGTATCACAAAAACCGAATCTAATAATGTTTAATTAAACACTGAATGGAAAAAAAATTTAAGCCACTGACGGCAAGCAACACAAATTGCGTGAATTTGATATGATTACCCTTAGAAATCATGCACCGCGTTCATACATGACATGATTACCTGTTACCTTGAGTTATGACGTTACGGACACTGATTTCGAAAATTCACCGTGGGCTTTCGGCCAACCAGAAAAGAGATAACGAATTTAATGTATAATAATCCAAACCTTGGTTTACGTGTACTTCTTTGATATTGGACATTCATGCTATGATTAATTGACGCCTGTCAAAACGAGGTATCCGCTGACCAGTAACACGTGACCTTATCGCTTGTTCAAGTTTACAGCTTATCCAGGTTGCGTGTTTTTTTCGTGTGTTTTTTTTGTGTGCTGGTATCTCGATTGGATATGCAGGCTCATGTCAGGTGAACTTGTTGAAAAAGGGCAGGATTGTTTGGGAGCCGGTTAACTGAATTATAACTTTTTCTTATATACGAATGCTTTTTTGCTGCTTTGTTTTGCTTATATGGTCAGCAACCTTACCCAGCTCTTCTGATGGCGGTGGCGGTTTTGATGGCTTATGTTCCTCGAGGCACTCATGCACACACTTTCTCTGCAAAATAAATTATACTTATGGAATAACCTTCATTGCTTTCATGAACCATCCCGATTCCCGCATGACCCATTTCGCAGATACAGTGTCCGTTTCAAATTCTATTGTTTCAAATATCCCTTATGGGATGGACTGCCCCCAGACCATCCCATAATAAATATTAGAAACAAAAGAATTCGAAACGGACACCGTATCTGAGAAATGGGCTTTGAGTGGAAGCCACTTCGAAATCGACAGACTGTGAGTGGCAAGAACAATATCTCACTCGTTCGCTTCGCTCACTATTTTGTTCTTGCCACGAGAACATAAAATTCATATCTTCTCGCCACCGTGCAGTGTTCCTTTTATTATATGGAGACTAAACAAACGCGACACGAGAAACCAATTCAACAAAAGCAAAAGGCGGGAATCGTGACGTCATTGAACGATACGACGCTCATATTAAAAAACACGGAAAATACGCCACTTGGGTCCCGGATGAAGTGGCGTATGGAATCTATGAGTTTTTTAGTTCTAAGTTAAACACTCTCCTCGAACTTTGGACCAAAACAATATAATAGTTAACTTGTCAAAATATATCTGAAGCAACGTAAACTGTCCACAGTCCCCTATTTTTCCGTAAAATCGTAGATGTCCTTTGTTAAGTTCGACGGGCCGCCATCGTGGTCTCTTAATGCGAGCGAAACTGAGGAGTGTATAAAATGCCCGTGGGTAGGGCTGGGGGAGGGCACGGCGGGTAAAAAAATCTCTTTCCGCTTCTTCACCCCTACACAATTAACCCCACCACCACTACCAACGGGCAATTTGTATTCTCCCCATTTTTGCTCCCATCAAGAGACCAAGTGGAAAAATATGGGATTGTGAACAGTCTAGAAACAACGAGCGTACGGTGTCTCGATGAATCTGAACGACCCACGCCTTCTTTCTATTTTGAAGTTAAATTTGGTAATTTATATTCATTCGACAAGCTATAATTAATTTTTTTTTCTACTCGATCCGTCTCAAAAGAAAGACAGCAAGGCAGGAATCAATACAAGCGACGTAAAATTAGCAAATAAAATCCAGTAAAGGAGCGTTTACTGGAAACGCCAGATGCGCAAATCGGTTCGTATGTTATCGCCTGTGACAAAAACAAAGAACGGAAAGCCTTCTCGGAAAACGTTTCTATTTGGGGGCAAAAGAGCCTTGAACCACTAGGTTTTCCCTTACAGTACTATTAGCAGAGATTTTTTGTCCCGTGGTTTATTATCTTGTCCTTGGCCCATGTGACATTCAAAAAAGTGATGTTAAAATTAAAGCAACAGCTGCAGATTGTGTCACACGTGCGTCTGCAAAAATGTACAGGTTTCAAAATACCACGGCGTCGACATTGCACTATAAGATTTCTAACGTACCTTCGAAGCTCACGACTTAACCTCTGATCGACAATGTCAATAATGTTCAACTCCCCAGCCAATCAGGAGCCGGATCTGTCTGAGCTGCAAGCGTTTCCTTCCTTTCCCTCCCTTACCCCATCTTCTTTTGCTCTCGCCTCATTTTTCGCGCAAGCAAAATACCGAATTGAATCCCGTTCCTTGGTCTTTCTTTGCTCCCAGAACCCTACGGAAACGCTTGCTACGAAGGCTAAAACGGAAATGACAGCCTTTTCTATATCATTACTTAAAGAGTAACCCTAAGAGATAACTTGACAGCTTAAAATAGTGTTATTTCTTCCTGAACTAGTTAAGCGAGACAAAAATCCTTGAAATATGCCCCACATCCTCACCCTATCGGGTAATTTAGAGCGAGAGAAAGGATATGATTAAAAATGAAGCAAACTGCGCTTACCATTTCAGGTGAAAGCTTCGTGGGACGAGGGTGAGGTTTATTTTCTTCGTCAGCAAGCTCACCCGGCTTCATGTCCTCACGGCATTTTTTGAGGCACTTTTCCTGAAAAATTAAAGATAATGATGGTGTAACCCTCACTGTGCCAATGAACTTAGTTTCTATGGCGATGTTTGCTGGGATGAATCTGTCTCATAATTAACTCGGGCGTTCCTTTGACTAAATGAGCCTTCCATAATAAGATGATATGTCACAGTATTATGACAGATTGGAACTAACACAATTTCAACTAACAATTCCTGACTAAACTCATGAATTAAACAATTATTATTAACATTCAATGTAAACAGCTTTTTTTTCCCTTTTCATGGACCGAGAGCCCAAGCGACCTGCAAATAATGGCTTACACTGTAAGCCTTGAAATAATGGTCTGCTTAGGCGAGTGGTATCGTCCGTCCGTATAAATGCGTTTTGCTGCGAATAATATTCTGCTTATGCTCAACTGAACCAGCCGCACGGTTGAAAATGTAAGTACTGAACAAGTAAAGAAACCTAAGCCATGTATTACACTGTGGTAAAACATGTCGGACATTTGCATTGAGAAGACTAGGGAAATACAGAGGCGAACCGCAGGAGAATGTTTTCTGCATTTCTCGAGTGTTCTCAAATCTGTCCAGAATGGTGTGGTCATGGTATCACAGTGTAATACATGGGTTAGATTTGTTCATTTGCTTTATGATATAGATTTTACCACACCACGCGTAGAAACAACCAATAGGGTTCTTTCGACATATTAAAATTCAGCTTCATAGTGAGGCCTAGAGGACACAAACAAAGAAAATGAATAAACATGGTAATTAAATTTCTTTGTTTCTGTCCTCTAAGCCTCACTGCCAAGCTGAATTTTAATATATCGAAAGCGGTCGATTGCACAGATCGATAAACTGACGAAATTTAATACTGAATTAAAACATATCTTCGGGCTTGCTGACCAACGCGCTCATGCGAGAGCAAGTTCGGTTGTAAAGTGAAGGCAAAATCTGTTAGATCCCTTGAAATGTTAAACGTTTTTCATAGGCGGATTTCTTTTTACGACTGCAAAATCCAACAATTGGGGGTGTACGAATAATATATTAGATAGTTACGAAGCAAACTAGGCTTACCAAGACAGGCCGAGAGGGATGAGGACGACTTGGACGAGGAGGACGAGGTCTTACACCACTTGGACGAGGAGGACGAGGTCTTACACCACTTGGACGAGGAGGACGAGGTCTTACACCACTTGGACGAGGAGGACGAGGACTTACACCGCTTGGACGGGGACGGCGAGGATCATTTTCCTCGTCAGCTTCCTTGCCCGGTTTTGTTGGTGGTTTCGATGGCTTATTCTCTTCGAGGCACTTCCTCACGCATTTTGCCTACAGAATAAAGCATGAAATTAATGAACCTTCATTATTTTCACGATCTTAGTTCTTGTCTTGATACCCGGAAAAATCTGTCCTGGTCTTCAGATTCGGTAAATTTTCAATACTACATTTATCAGTTCATTTGTTTGCATTCGGACAGACTGTAAAGACTGAGCAAAACTTAAATGAATATCAAAAGTTACCGAGAAAATTCAATTCATTTGCCAACATTGAAACACTTCTAGAAATCGGCCGTAAAACTAATTGCTAGATCGGAAATTTATTTAACTAGAAAATGAAACAATTTGGTTCAAGAATAAGAAACTTCCATTTAAGAAATTCAGGGATACTTGTTGAACAATCAAGTTAATCAGGAGCCCAATTTCGGCGTCGCGAGAGATCTATATGACTTCTGAAATTTATCACATTGAGAACAGCATGAAAGCCTAACTTTCAGTATTACTTCGAGAGCAAATCTTAGAGTTAACTTTGCAGTTGAAATAGTAGGTTAATTTTTATCGTGAACGCCCTAAGTGAGACCGAAATCCTTCATATAAATCCCAATGCATATGGGAGGGGCAAGATTAAAAAAAGATCAGTGAAAGTTTGGCCAAGATAACTAATTAAACCGACAACATTTTAATGTTTGTTTGAATGCGTTTTTCCTCTTGGGGATTCAAGAAATGTCACAGTTTGGTCCTAACGGGTCCCTCGTGAAAGAGTCCGGGATGCTCGTGGAAAAATTTAAGTTAAACAAAAGCCAAACGTCTCAGGCAAGCGTTTCTGTTGGGTCCGTGAGCACAGAACTTGACAACGCAAAAAATTAAGCGAGTGAAATATGAGGGAAGGAAGGAAGGGAACGCTTCCAGACAAATACATGCCTGTCTGCGCACACTGACATTTCGTGTTTTTTATCGGTTGTCATAGATTATTTATAATCAAAATCTCGGGCTTACCGTTGCGGTAGTGAGCTTTGCACCAAGAGACTGTAACTTGTCAACAAATTTCTAAAACAACGAGCGTACTGTGTCTCGATGAATTTAAGCGACCCACGCCTGCTTTCTATTTCAAAGTTAAATCTGGTAATTTATAATCAAGCTATATTTCTACTCTATGATCCGTCTCAAGGGAAAGACAGCAAGGGTGAAGCACAAACCTTGAAGTTCAAATGTGAGAGTTAATCAAGTCGTGTTTGCAATCCTTGTGCTCACAAGATTGGAATATTGAATCACTACGTTCAGTCGTCCAGGAATCAATACAAGCTAGATAAAATTAGCAAATTAACTCCAGAAAAGGAGCGGCGTTTACTGGAAACACCACATGCGCAAATCGGATCGCATGTTATCCCATGTTATCTTTTTTTGGTTCTCGCCCCATTTTCTGCGCGGGCAAAACACCGAAGTGAATCCTGTTCCTTACTCTTTCTTTGCTCCCAAACCCCACGGAAACGCTACGAGTGCTAAAACAGAAATGACAGCGTTTTCTATATTATTATTTCAAGAGTAACCCTAAGAGATAAATTGACAGCTTAAAATAGTAGTATTTCTTCCTGAACAAGCTAAGCGAGACAAAAATCCTTGAAATATGCCCAACCTCCTCACTCCATCGGGTAATTTAGAGCGAGAAAAAAGACATTCTAAAAATTGAAGCAAACTGCGCTTACCATTTCAGGTGAAAGCTTCGTAGGACGAGGGCGAGGTTTATTTTCTTCGTCAGCAAGTTCACCCGGCTTCATGTCCTCACGGCATTTTTTGAGGCACTTTTCCTGAAAAATGAAAGATAATGATGGTGTAACCCTCATTGTTCCTTTGAACTCAGTTTCTATGGCGATGCTGACGGGGATGAGTCTCTCTTATAACTCGGGCTTTCCTTTGACTAAATCAGAATGATCCTCCCGCTGTAAAATGATGTGAGACAGTATTATGACAGATTGGAACTAACACAATTTCAACTAGCAATTTCCTGAAAACTTTTGAATTAATCAATTGTTATTAACATTCAATGCAGACGGCTTTTTTTTTCCTTTTCAGAATCGACCGAGAGCCCAACATCCTGGGAGAACTAGGGGCTACTAGTCAGGACGATGGGATATTTTCGGACGAGCGATATTTTCGGCGCGAAAGTTTACCTCAAGAGCTGAAGAGCCCCTGGGAACTTTTTTTTACCAAACGAGTCCCAGAAGTGGTCGAAATCCGTCCTGCTGATTAGCCAGAAACACATTTTTCTGGCCAATAAACGAGGAGGTCTAGCCGGGTTATTCTGTCGCCTTCTTACACGACTAGTTTTCTTTATTGATCGATCTAGTTGCATGAGTTTCAGAAAAAAAGGATTTGACGAAGCTGAGGAAATCACAAACAATAACATGGGAGCTAGGAAGCTAGAATCTTTTCCCTGGCTTGGGGGCGGGGCGGACGCACCTCTCGCTAACTATCGCGCTGAACTGAAATTTCAGTTCGTCTTCTGTGCGATGGATCCATAGTGTGATGTCGATAGTGGTAGATTGAGTGGGTTAAGTTTTTTGGATAAGCGAAGGAAACGAAGTATTGTTGGGAAATTCGCAAACATTTTTGAGACAGTGGTCGGTGCGGAGATAGCTAAAAAGAAGGTGCGTGCGCTGTAATTAGCCAATCGTTCCCACGTTTGGTCGACATAGCTGCGTGGCCCGTGCAACGGCGATTTGCATATCGTGGAAAGTTTTAGAAATTGTGCAACGATCGAGGAGAAATAATAAGTAAGCTTTTAAGCTTACTTATTATTTCTCCTCGATCGTTGCGCAAAAGCGCAGCTCACTCGTGAGATATCGAGTTGAACACTGGAAGATAAAATTCATATCCACAAGCGGGCATGTAATATATATTCTGTTTATTATATAAACATACTAATAACGATGTTTTTGACGACTTTCCGAAGATTTCCGACCACTTTCCGAAGATTCCCGCAAATTTTTCAAAATTGTTCCGAAGGCTTGACGAACGTCTCCAAGCATTTTCGAACATTTTCCGAAGATTTCCGAAGATTTCAGAAGGTAGTCGAAGATTTCCGAGGAGGTACCGATGATGTTTCGATCATACAACACCTGACCTCTGAGTACCTTTTGAGCGATTATGTAGCTTTAGCAATGGCAATCTTAAGACTTGTGACAACAGCTAGTTATTTTCACGTTTGAACATGATATGTTATCTTCACGTGTGAAGATATCATGTTTACGCGCGAATTAAGCTCACCTTGTATTTCACTGGTGTTTATATAGTAAAAATGAGTTTTGCTCCGAATAATATTCTGTTCAAGCGTAATTGTAACTACGCGCTCGGGTGGAAAATGGAAGTAACAAATAAAGAAACCTAAGCCGTGTATTACACTGGTGTAAAACACGACGGGCATTTGAGAACTCTAGGGAAATGCAAAGGACACGAGCCGCAGGAGAGTATTTTCTACAGCCGCAGGAGAGTATTTTCAAATGTCCAGAGTGGTGTGTCACAGTGTAATGCACGGGTTAGGCTTGTTCATTTGCTTTTTGATATAGATTTTAAACACCACGAGTAGATACAACCAAGCACTTACATCGATAAACTGATGCAATTTAATACCAAAAAGTGCCTTCTGCTCCCTAATAGAGAACTCCATCACAAATCTATTTAAAGAACTTTTCTTTTTGCCATCTCTAACAAAAATTTTCACTAGAGGTTTGGTCGAAAAGCAAGAGAAAAGGCTTTTTCCCTTATAAAACACGGGTTTTTGACCAGTTAGAGCGCGCGCAGGGTCTTCTCTATATTATAATTTGTGATAATCGGTATGGACGTAAAACGATTGCCATATTAAGGTCATTCCACTGAAAGAGAACCTACACTGAGATTTTTGTCAAATTTCGCCCATTGATTGTTTGTATTAAATTTGGAAATAAAAATGGGGGGTCCCCACGTTCGTTTAGGAGTGACAGTTCCTTGTTTATACCATATAAATCCTTATAAATAGCACCATGATTGTTTGCTAAATTTACGTTTCCGACGATTGCTTCTTGCTCAACACTGAGAATTGGCCCATATTTATTTTACATAGAGAAATTTACTACTCAATTCAATACAACAGAAAATGACGATTTACCTCTTTGGCGAGGTCCAGCCGCAAAGAAAAAGCCGCCATTTTTTAATGCGCGCGCGCTAATCACGCGTAAAATTATGCGCAGTAGAGATGCGCAATGCAATACTGGGAAATAACGTTAAGGACTAGGTCATCTATTCTGTAGTCAAAAAGAAAGGGGGTAGTCATTCTTGGAAACTATTCACACAACATGGACAAAAGTTAGCTGCAGGTTACATCTCCACCTAATAGATAGCTTAACGTTGTTGTTTTACTTAAAATGTGTCACGTGATCAATTAACATGTCACTTCTGGTTTAATTTTGAATGCTTCTGCAGACGGGGAAAGACTTTCCTTTATCGTCATTTTGTTCTGTAGTTTTCCTACCTACACAAGAACCTTACACAATGTAATTGGAGCGGTTGTCTAACCTTGCTGAAAGTCTCCTTAATTAGGGTGTCTAAAGTTACATTTGTGACAGTTTGTTGGTCACGTGACCTGGACATGCGTTCCAATTACATTGGATATTGTTCTTGGGTGAGTAGTCAGAATATGCAATAAAATGTTGAATAAGTACTGTTCTTCCCTGTCTCCAAAGGCTTTAAAATCTTCACTGGAAGTGGGCTGTAATTCCGGGAAAAGGCTTCTCCGCATACCTTGCATAACAAAAACTGCTGTGACCTGAATCTTGGCGAAAGTCGTTACACAGCTACCTTCTTTCTTCTCTCAGATTCTGGCCTTATTCTATAGAACGGTTTTGATTTTTATTGCTGCGGAGCGAGCGAAGCGAGAGAGCAGCAACATAAACAGGATTTAAAAAGAATATGTAAAAGGGAATACGAATTCTCGAATTCATCACTTTTTACCAGAATGCATTGCATTTAACCAGAGTGCACTGCGCCACTTTTTACCAGAGTTCTTTGCGCCACGAAGAATTTGAGATGTCACGACGGATGTCACACCGCCGAGCCGTCGTCCTTTTCGCGTGGATTTTAGTGGTTATGTTTTGCTCTGGTTTACCTGTAAAACGACGAGAAGAAGATCGTGCTTGACTTTCACAGCTTATGACATTTTACGGTCAGCCTTTCATCTAGCACTTTCGCACACCAACCACAACGACAATCATTATTCACACTATTTAGGTACAAAAGAAAACTAAGACAAAAAAGAAATTATGGCAAACGTAATGATACAGACGCAAGGCATAACTGAGGTTTATTTTCATTGTGTAAATAACGTTACGATCTGAATTAAAACATATCTTTGGCCTGGCTGACCAACGTGCCCGGCCCATGCCTCAACTTTTGAGTAAGTTCGGTTGTGAAGTGTAAGCAAAATCTATTAGATCCCTTGAAATGTTAAACGGCGTTGTTCATAGGCGGATCTCTTTTTACCATTGCAAAATGCAACAATTTGGGGTGTACGAATAATAGCGGAGCTCCGGCGGCCCGAAGGGCCGCCAAGCGGAGCCCCATAGTTATCATGCGAAAGAAAAGGAAACCCATGAGTTGATTTTCTCATGGTTATCATGGCTAGCGGTATTGCTCGTGGGC
>Ga0126343_10001156_pt1 | contig 11881 bp, 6 predicted proteins | sample Cyp2metagenome_FD_92531 | JGI IMG/M metagenome (GOLD analysis project Ga0126343, IMG submission 92531) | Coral microbial communities from Lord Howe Island, Old Settlement Bay, Australia - Cyphastrea 2 metagenome | ecosystem: Host-associated > Invertebrates > Cnidaria > Coral ... | reverse complement strand
TTTTAGATTTTTTACTGTTTGTATATATTTTCTTTCGCTCGAAGTTGTCCGTCCTCGTTTTTCATACTAGTTTTTAATTCACTTCTCGAGGTTTGGACTGTGAATCCCTTCGGATCCTTCTGGGGCAGAAGCATCTCTGTTGGCTCGGAGCATTTTTACTTATTATTATATATATATATATATATATATATATATATTAGGCTTGTGGCTTGGTTGGTATCATTGATATTTTGTTACAGTGCATCAGTTTTTGCGTTTTAAAATGTTTTGTTATGTTATAAGTTTTTCTTCGCACCCCTGTAGGAAATTGTTAGCTTTACTTCTGCTACTTCTCTTATTTTTGTTACCTTCGCCTTAAACATTTTTTAACTTGACCTTTTCCACTGACAAGGTAATATGTAAGTACAAACAAACTGTGTTCTCGTACCATAAAGGGGTTTCCAAGAAAGTACGATAAGGGCTAAGTGATAACATATTTTATAAAGTAAAACAAAAGCGAAATGAGACGAAGAATGCGAGATTTTTTCTACCTACGGGAGCAATGTTATCAAAATAATCTATATATTAAATTACATGATGAAGTTAATTGTTATTGACTATGAAGTTTTTAAGTGCATTGTTCTTGTATGTAGCCTTAAGATACTCCCTTACTCCGTTTGCTCAGTTTTAGCTACACTGCAGCAGTTAGTTCTTTATTCTCGATGTTTTGAAGGTTGTATTCTGTAGTTTGGATCAATGCGGTTACGTTAACATTCTGTTTCTTCTTTCCACTGTATTCCGTACAAGCCCTGTTTGGCTGAATGATAAGGTATGAGGTAGTTGTGAGCAGATCTTTTTTCTAAACTTTCGAAGAGATGGCCACAACGATAAACGTCTGTCGTCGTTTGGAATCTGGTGCTCAGCATCTACACTTTAATACTGGAGTTACTTTGGCAATCTTCTAGCGGAGGGGAACTTTTGCAACTGAAATTTACCGTTATTGAGGGGAGTCATTGATGGTAGCATTTCTGTAGCTCCTTTTGGCCACAATCTTTAATCAGACGGAGCAACTTCATATTAAGGTCGCCATCCCTTCAATAGGGAACACTTTAGATGAATATTTTAGTTTAGGTTAGCTTTTATTTTTCATTTGCCATTTATCAAACCTATTTTTTATTTTTTTTCAGGAATGGAAAAATGAGCAGAGAAAATGAACGGAGCTGCAGATCAGTTTTCAGTTCCAGTGTGTATGTATGGTCGAGGTGGCAGCAGTTGACTGCAGTTTATATGAATCTTCCATTCGTTTCAGGGCAAAACTTTGCAGCAAACAGTTTTTCATGTTTTATTATTACTATAGTTTTCAGTTAAAAGTAAAGTACCTTTCGTTTGAAGCTCTCAACCAAACGCTAAGACAACGTTTCTGTTCAGAAATAATCGCCAAACAATTTTCGAGAAATCCCGGCGACAAATGCATCTTTCCAAGCGACCAGCGCCCCAGTCGATGGAGCAGCACAGTCACGCTGATTGCTCCACGCTGATTAGATGCATTCTTTAGCATCATCCAATCAGCATGGAGTAACAGCGTGACTGCGGATGAGGTTTCAGAATGTCACAAACGGCAAGTCAGCGTAAAACGATTTTCAAGGAGCATTTAAATATCTAACAAACAGTTTCATCAGTTTAACGGAGGAGCATTTCATTGCTTATCAATTGAAAACAGCGTGGTAAAATATATCTTGTTGTGATAAATTAATCGTGATTTGATGCGGTCGCGGTCAACGGCCTTGAATACTCGGTGAAAGGTTTTTCCCCAGTAAACAGTTCATTGTGTCGACCTCGGTACGTGATTTAAAGGTGAAAAGTTTTTAAGCCCATTAGCCTTTGGCAAAATACTATAATCTAGACAACTTGTTTTCATAATTATGCTTTTTTGTGATTTCTTTGCGGCATAATCAGAAGAGTTAGTATACTTTTGCCGACAAGAAACACTTGAAAGAATTCTGCATCAGATCTTCGGTCGCACACAAAACATATTAAGAGTTCAACAAAGCGTGTGCTTAGCATGTCGAGTTATTTTACTAGTAATTTTACTGATCTGCACTGCTGCTGCGGTAAAACATGTCCTTGAATCGTTGAGATTTAAAATTTCACCCGAACTTCCGTGTTTTTGCGTCACAAGAACTTCTTGAAGTTTTATAATTCAAAAATGTGGCGTGACATTCCTAGTTCACTCACTCCTTGTGATCGCTCGTTTCTAAAATATAGCGGTTTTTAATAGGATTCCAAAAAGTGATTTTCCCTTATTGTTATGCTCCTGGCCCTCTCAGGCGCCATAAGTGATATCCCCCTCCCCCCACTTTAGTATTATCCTCCACCATGCAGCCATGCATCCGCATTGTGATTGCATCGCCGCTTTACTTGAGAGCTTCGTTGAGTGCGGGCGACTTTTATCAGCGCTCATATTCAACTTTTAGTAGCATTAAATTTTGTCTAGTTGCTGCTTGTTACTGGTTAGCGTCGCTGGCCAGTTAAATTACTGTCGAGTGTATACTGCATTACGCTTTATATAAGACACCCGCACTGGCATGGAACAAGTTGATCATTGAACCCTTTTAAACTTTTTCTTTAGATTGGTCTTGGCTTCTACAACCCAATATTTTCCCTTTAAGTTGATGTTACCCTAGTTTTATTGGGTGATTTTAATAGGGCCAATATTTTTTTCCTGGAAGTTAGTATTTGTGCTTTTGTTAACAAAATGTCGTTAAGTGCCCTAGCTTTTGTCTTTTTGAAATAGTTATTAAATCTATGGACCCTTTCCATAAATGGCGCCTAAATTTGAATAACAATACTTGGTACATCCTTAGCCTCACTTTCATGTCTCAAGACAAATCAATTGTCACATGAATGTGAGGCTTGACATGTATTGATATTCAAATTTTGGCGCCATTTACGAAAAGGGTCTATTGCCTTCTTATTTCTTAAAGAGCGCGTAATTCCGTGGCCCACAAGTCTGTTTCGTATGGCGCTATTAGCCTGTCAATTGTAAATTGTCTGCGCTGCAAATTGGCCAAGATAGCTCAATTTATGTACTTTAGATAATAATGGGTTGAGAGTTGAGGCCCCATTTGGGGAGGGGGGGTTTGTCTTAATTTCCCATATCCCGGTTTTTTTTAAACAAATATCCCGTATCCCATAAATTTCGGTTACCATTATACCGAAATTAAAGTATATTGGCCATTTTCATATGTTACTTGCTACGATGAATTTTATAATATTCTTTCACTGACATTAAACCGTAAACTGGAAAAGTATCGTTTTCAAGTAGCTTATTGTGACAGTTGTTTAAGCTGATTGAAATTTAACAAATGTTGCCAGCAAGATCACTTTTGTAAGTCCACCCCACCCCCGGACATGAAGCCTTCTTCTTCCTATTTCCTTTTAAACTTTGTTTACATCACCGTTCAGTGACATCATTCTTTAGAGGTACACTCTCTCCAAAGAAAAATCCGGGATAGTGACCTCATTATCTTGAGGTGCACCTCCTCCCAACAGAAATCCTGGATCCGCCCCTGAATTAGCTTACCTGATGCACTTAATTTCTACATATCGCCTGATACCAAAGTCCTGTCTCATTTTGTACCTTTATTAGTTAGTAGCTGTCCTGAGCATTTGGTTAATTCATGTGTTATGTGCAGTCCAGTGGCGACAGTGGCACAAATGGTACAAATTGGGTCAAATAGCATTTTATCTTTGGTATTAATCAACCATAGAGATATTAGTGTCATTAGTAAGCGTGGATATTTGACGCGGCCTTATACTCAAAGAAACTTTGTTCCAGTTCAACAGAGAATGCTATCTCCAAATTCACGTAACGACCATGGGAGCGAAAATGGCAGTTGCTTCAGGGCAGAAATCGAAAAAACAAATGCTTAATGAAAGCAGAATCAAGCCGAAAGTATGAAAACTTTATATAAACTAGTTTTTCTCTTTATGGGATGTCAATAGACAGGACATTGATCTTTGCATAGAACAAGCTAACACATTTTATCCCACTATAAAGTTTTAAACTGAAATCTCAGAAAAAGAGATCACATTCTTAGACACGGAAGTGTATAAAAGGGGAAAGATTCTTAAAAGAAGCTATGTATCCTCGACATCATCACTCACTACAAGCCAACTGATACCTTTCAATATAATAATAATAATAATAATAATAATAACAACAATAATAATAGCAATAATAATAATAATAATAATAATAATAATAACAATAACAATAACAATAACTTAAATTTTGCACTGGCGACCAGAATTTCACAGCTGGTCGCCAGCGGGCGATTAACTATTTCAGGCCATGATAATTATACAAACAATAACTTTGATTCAACTCGATTACCACCGTTTTCGTTAATACGCGACTTTGGAAAACAAAACACCCGTGGAAACGTTTCGAAAATTTCCGTCAGTCTTCCTTGTTATCGATAGATCGGATCGAAATCCACCAATCACAGCCACTAGTGTGACCTTCAGACTTTCTTAACGTCGTGCTAGCAGGCTGTGATTGGTGGATTTCGATCCCATCAGTCGCTAACACGCAAGACAAGAGGCCACGTGCGTTCTTTCGCCATGAATATTTTTCCAGGCGATGTGGTGTCTAAAGATATTCTGAAATATTTCCGTAATTTATTACGAAGTGGAGACGGAATATCTGCGAAGAAATTTGTTGACGATTTAGATATTCTCCGGGCAACGAAAGGTGGAAATGTAGATCTGTCAAAGTGGTCAAAAGATGATATTAGTAATGGTTTGATTCTCGATGACATCGATTGGAAATATTTTGCCGGCTAGCCCGTGGCGTCTCCTCTCAATTGAATATCTGCAATAAAATGGTACAACTTGTAAATCAACTAATGATTCCTAGCTGAATTTTAAATAAATTACTCCTATAGTATGCACACGATTAAACAGCATTTTCTCCAAGTTATGTGAGTCATTAGTCGAGAATGAAGCACTCAACGTTGCATTTGGCAGAGGTTCTGACACTGGAACGACAAATGCCGCACGGTAGTGGCCTGGTGCGAAAAACATGGTGATCTTTCGGTCTTCTTGACAGAACGCAAAAAGAAGATCGTTTTAGACATAGAGCAAAGAACCAAACAGCAGTTTTTCCGTCGGGTACATTTCTTCTCCCAAAGGTAGAGATAAGAGAAGGTACAAAGTTGACTTTAAAAATTTGACAGTCACACAAAACATCTGGTGACGAAAACTTTTGGTTTGTGTTTTGCTGCGGAAAATTTTAATGACACTTTTTGCCGACCACATTTTCCCATTTGGCGACTGAAAAAAAAAGGGCAGTCGCCAGTTGGCGCCTGCCTAAAAAGTTAATTTCCGACCCTGATAATAATGGTGCTTATAGGGCACGTTTCTAACCTCAATGCTCCTAACAACAGATAATTCATTAACATGAAATGTTTCTACTGTTTCTGCTCTTTTAATATATTCGGGAATTGAGTTCCTTAAAAAGCGCAGCCGCCATTGGAGTTATTTAACGAGTTGATGATCTCAGTGTTCCTAATGAGTTATATTCTTGTATAATAGTTTCTAAATAACTGGTAGATTGCTCATTTAAGATCTTATACGTTATCAGTAAAATTATAAAATTAATTCTTGCTTCGACTGGTAGCCAATGTAAAGAAGGATCTCGCATAGGTCAAAGAGCAGTTATCGCTTACGTTTTTGGTAACAGAACAGTTCTTGCGCTAGAAAAAGTATTACTTCCAATGTCTCCGAACTCTAGAGTAATAATACATATTACACTCATTACATGACAGGACATGACAAGCAAGAAAGATGACACAACTCTACAAGACATGACACAACATAACAAGCAGGGAAGATGAAATAAACCCTGCAGTGTGATTGCATTCCTAGTAAGCAGGCAAGATGGACCTATCAGTTGCCTGCTCCAGATTGCTTATAATTGTAAGGGCTCAATTCAGTTATTTCACAAGGCTGCATTTTTGCGAAATTACTGCCCTTCAGGTTTGAGCATGAGTTTAACTACAAGTATGAGAAATCTCTACTTAAGAGAATTTCAGCAACCAGCTAATAACACATTTTATAATCTCAAAGACATTTTACTATTTTACTATGAATGACCACTTTGCATTGTTCAGTAGCATGTATAATATTATCCATGTTAATTATTAGCTTTGCAATTTTTGATTAAGTGAGCGCCAAAATGTCAACTACAAGCTCACCAATAACTGTGTTTTATCCAGTTAAGTAGTAATAATACTATTAAGATCACAGCACTGCAACAGCTACATATAAGTTGCAGCTGTGGTGAAATTCACTTAAAGGCACAACAAAAACAAAAGAAACCAAAAAAGAAGACACATTAGTTATTGATACACATAAGATACTACTGTACATAATCTTGTTACAAAAGCTCTTGTCTGAACAGTTTTTCTCTTTTGATACTGCCCTTGAATTATGCATTATGGACACAAAGAACAAACAGCTACAATAAATCCAAAATAATTCTCAATCCCTTACAAGTAAACCTAAGTTTTTGCATGGAACTCTTCAGCCAGCTGGGGGTCACAATAACATCAACAGTTGGTACATAAAAAGTTTTGTCGTGCTGAGCATGTATTGACTTTAATAATATTTGAAGTAGAAAAGGCACAAAGTTATCCTCCCCCCCTAATCCCATAGTTACCCTTTGCATATTATGTTATTGTTATTGTTGAGAAGTATTCATTAGTGTTCATTGATGTTTACATATAAGTTCTGACCCAGTTAGAAGACCATTTTGGATTTGGATGAATAGAAAAAGACCTGAGTAACAGAAAGAAGATGGGTTCAAAATACTACTTGAAATATAATATTATTTTCAGTAAGTTAGACTACTCTAGTATGGGACAGGAAGCAGGAAGATTTCAAACCTAACTGAGACAGGTACATGTAGACTCACTTCCCACTGCTCTCTTAAGTTCAGTCTCAATGCAGCTGGAAATCACGCAGACCGACAAAAACAAGTGGTCAGGATTTGTTAAATGGCAGCAAGCACTGGATGCTGACAGCTTTTACAGTGCACTAATTGAAGTAAGTGAATGCTTTGCAGCATAACGAGATCAAATTTTTGTAACCAAAAGGGATGTTAAAAAATAAAAAAAGGCATCAATTATCAGTGACAGTTTTCAGTTTCATTGGATGTGCAACTTTTTCCTTGTCGACTTCTGTGCTTTTGTTTACAAATATGAAGTACACTAATATCAAAAAGGAAAGTGTAGCATTGTTCCTGCAGTGAACTTGGCCCAGAATATTGCCCCAGTTTAGGCTCATGTAGTTATAAGCAAGTATTTATCTAGAATTTTCCTTTAATTTAGTAACCTTAACAAGATCAAGCTCGAAAATTAAGGGTGCATCTTTTTGTGTCTTTTAACGAAAAAAATAAGCAGGCTAAAACTTACTTTCATCATTTGGAACAACCATCATGTCCACCTCTCCATGCCATGAAGATGGGTGTCCTGGCTGAAAATGTTATGTCTGCTCAGTGTTTTCAAAAGCAAAAAGTTTTTTGAAACCAGAGTTTTAAAAATGCTCATTTATATTACTAATAGAGACTGGACAATAAGGCACCAGCCCACAGGCACAGAAATCACAGTAAACTGTACCACCACACTGTTATTACACTGTTCATGGGCTGCATGGGCTGAGCCCAGGTCATCATCATCGTCATCATCATCATTTTATTAAAATAATCAAACAAATTTATAAATACATACAACCCGCATATAGCAAAGCTAATCGGGGCGGGTTGTATGACTTACAATAAAAATTTAAATTTAGCAAGATACATCAATATAAAAATCAGGTAAAAAATTAAAAAAATAGAAATAGTTATACGCATATATTCACAAATAGCTTGGATTTACACGAGAAGAGCAGGAACCTATATTAAGACACAGAACATAAGAAAAAAATTAATAACAACTAGAGTTAAATTAATTATAATTAGTAATTTTAGGTATGCATTTCTTAAAAGCGCCAAGACTTTTCAGGTCAATTTCAGGTGCAAATTATTTCCCTGTGATCTCTGATCCCTAAAAGTGATGTTTTTACTGATGAAATCTTGTGATCAGCCTAACCTCTTTCAACTAAGACTTGAAAACATGTTAAAAGGCCAGTTCCTTGGAATAGACTGTGTGCGCTATCACGCAATAAAAAATAAAATCCAAAACTATGCAACGGTTAAAGTAAAAAAATTGATATATTGTAGACAGTAAATAAAGAAGACAGTTCTCCAAGTTCAAGGCGTGTGCGTTGTCCCAAAGCTGAGATATTCGTGAAAATGTTCCGCACAAAGTTACAGAGCCTAGTATGGAGCCGCCATGTTGGTGGACCTCTTTAGTCCTCCAACATGGGGGCCAGTAAACAGTGTAAAAATCTTGAACTTACTTTGGCTATCTAGTTTACTGATTATCTAAACCGAACCAAAAAAATATTTACAAAAGTACTCTTCCTGATACTTAAACTCCTAAAATGGCCAAAAATCACGAGATAAGGGTATATTTTTCAACAAAAGCGATCTTCGCATTGTGTCACGCACCGCCATAACTTCGTAATTCAAAACGTGCCGGTTTCCAAACAAAGGATGCTATTAGGCTGGAAAGTTGTAAACAGGAATAAACTTGGTACCTCTTATGCCTGATGAGGATAAAACCTTTAGTGACTCTTTAGTTTTTGATTTGAGAATTTAATAACATCACGTGCACACATAGTTTTGCAAATTGCTTTTCAGGCCCAAAAAATTTCCAGACTTTTGAGGAACACATGTCAGGTCTTGTGCTGATGGGGACTTTTTGTCAACTACACTCCTGGGTGATCTTTCAGCTGTTACCCAAGCAGTCAGCCAAACTGGCCCATCAGAACACAAGCGTACATGTATAAGCTACTTGGGACCATGGAGTGACTGTCTACTGACCCCATTCCCTAATAAGCTCTCTGTAGACTATAGCAACTGACTTCTTGAGTCGTCAGAAGAATCTTGGCTTGGTTTGTTACATGTACAACAGTAGCCATACATTCTTCTCAAGTAATTTTATACAGAGGAGTCTTGCAGGACGCTACTATTCATATACATTTGGTAGGAAATGTACTAGACATCTCATACACATGACAACTGCAGTTTAAACGTGTACTAATATTTTGTGTCTCAATCAGTATTCATATGTACAGTCTATTTTTTGCTATCATTAAATATTCATCACTCAGAGCATCTATCGTTTCATATAATGCGCTTCATTCCCTTGAACTTTACTTTCTTAAAGATACACAGCAACTCACATTGTTAAGAGGACCTCAAATACAGAAACGTATGTGTAGGCTTACGTTTTTTGAAAATTTGTAACATGTGCCACAGAGCTCGCATTTCCTCATTGAAAAATATAAGCGCCAACTCAAAACGTTAGCCATTATATTAAGTTTGGATATAGATAACATACTGCTGCAGGCAAACTTCTGAGGTAACTTTCACAAGCGAGTACATTGGTTTGTAGTGATTTGCAACTTTCTTATTCAAGACAATTGGAGCCGGCAAAAATAGAAGTGCAACTTGAAATGTTAGCCATTATATTAATAAGCTTCGATATAGATGACATACTGCTGGCAAACTTCTGAGGTACAAGTAAACTTCACAAGCAAGTACATTGGCTTGCACTGGTTTGCAACTTTCTTTTTTAAGACACTTAAAACCGACAATAAATTTTTTACATGTACAAGTTTTATTACAAATGAAAATAGCCCAAAACGACTGCATGCAAGGGGAATTTTTGCTTCCGTCCAAAATATAAAATCGCCATTTCTCCGCCAATATTTAATCTTTTTGAGTAATTTCTACTTACAATAGATATTCATTTCTACTTTCACAAAAAGTCCGAATTTGAAGAAAATTACCGATTTCAAGGTATAAGTTATCCTTAAAGCTCATGACCGCCAATATCACCACAATGCACTATTCAAAGCCAAATTTAAACAAAACAAGATGCTTACCATCAAGCGGCAGTAGCTTTTGAATAGTGTTGATATGCAAAAGGGTGATTTTTGAGCCCTAATGGTAAAGATGCCAACAGCAGCCGCCATTTTGGAAACACACTTAAACTGCCATAAAGTTGTAATTAACCATGGCATGCATAATTTACTGACACTAACATCAGATTTATTTAATATTCAATTTTTATTTCAATGCATTATCATTTCTTCATGCTGCAAATGACTGACAGATATCCAGCATAAAATAATTTACGCTTTTTAACTGAAACTTAGCAAGACAGTCAAATACATCTTTGACAGGAAAAACATATCTAGACCTTTCCTGCCTAACAGCCTATCGCTTTTTATGCACTCTACATGTTAACAATTATTTTTAAAACACCATACATTGTATGCACAAGGGAATAACCAAAGTTGTAAAGCTAACTTCAGTCTGAATGATGCAACTCACAGACAACGATGCAACTCGCATGATTTGCTACAGTAACTTTATAGCACTAGAAAAGCAGTTCAAGCATTCCACAACTGTTTCACACATAATACTGTAACTTCCCTGTAGTCAAAAGAAAGTGAAGATGTCCATGTATTCAAATATTCATTTTACTATTTACAGAAAAATTGCAAAATAAACATTTGTATTTTACCTAAATAGATACACTGTAGTTGTATTTATATACAAGATCGTTATTTAATTTAGTCTTTTAAAGTAACTGAGTATAACAAAAAAAATATAACAGTGTAATTATTGTTGGTTTAGAATAAGAAGAGACATGAGGAATATGTTAGTAGTTCCAGAAAATATCCATCCCCCCTCCCACGGAAGGTTGTTGGAAATTCCGAAGGGGAGGGGGGTCAGAGGCTTAAACTTCCAAGGGTAGTGGGGGCTCAAGGCTAGCCTTTTTTCCAGAGGGTGGCAAAGAGTTCGTAACGAATGAATAATACATGTACTTACGTAAATTGTTTTAACAATCGAAAAAGGGATAGAACTAAATAAATTACTCCATTTACTTGAGCTTAAATATGTGTTCTCGTTAATTTTTGTTTTCTTGCTATATCCCCAGAAGAACGATGGCCTCTTGTACACAAAACCAAACCGATACCAAATGGCCAACGAAAAAACTCGATCTCCAGATCCCTTCCTTGCGCTCTCAACCTTCCGAAGGCTCGGCTGCTCATCCAGTAATAATCACTTGCCCACGATGCTACGTCGCTTAAACGTTTGTATTAGCTAAGGTCAACGATGTCAGATCAAGATATAAATCAGCACAAATTATTGAAGACAAGTAAGGCAAAGTACAGATGAGCCAAATTAATCTGATTCCTTTTTAAATGTTTTCAACTGCATTTTCCAGAGGGTTATGTTCGCGTTTAGCACCCCAGTCTAAAAAAGGCATACGTTTATAGATAAGCTTAGTTACACTTACAGTTTTTGTGACATGATTGAGAGTCTTAAGCACTCGAGGAAATTATGTTGCTGGAAGAAATCAAAGATTGTTAAGATTTTTTTTCCGGATCAGAAAAAGGATAAATCTTAAAATAAATAACATAGCAAAGAAATAAAGCGAATTGATTGTACCTCTGTCAGCAGTAAATTTTCCGCATGTAAAACGACTTGGAGTTTCTGAGGGGCTCTGAAATGAGGGTAAAGGAAAAACTGAAATTCCAGAGGGGAGGGGGGGGGTCTTCACAAACCCCTGTGTAATGGAAATTCCGAATGGATGGGGGGTTAAAATGAAAAAACCTTCTGTGGGGGGGGGGGGGGGGTTAGAGATTTTTTTTGTAAATACACAATAAAAAATTTCCATTTTTGTGGTAGGAACAAGAGAAGCTTTTTATTTGTAAA
>Ga0126343_10001155_pt1 | contig 11881 bp, 8 predicted proteins | sample Cyp2metagenome_FD_92531 | JGI IMG/M metagenome (GOLD analysis project Ga0126343, IMG submission 92531) | Coral microbial communities from Lord Howe Island, Old Settlement Bay, Australia - Cyphastrea 2 metagenome | ecosystem: Host-associated > Invertebrates > Cnidaria > Coral ... | reverse complement strand
GTCTGCAGTCTGCAGTCTGCAGTCTGCAGTCTGCAGTCTGCAGTCTGCAGTCTGCAGTCTGCAGTCTGCAGTCTGCAGTCTGCAGTCCGCGTCTGCAGTCTGCGTTTTACACTGACGGTCCGAAACTTGTGTTTCATTGGTCGGCGGCATGTCTCAGTTGACCGCCGCTTTGATGACATGTGATAAGCTTTCAAAACTTTAGGAGTCTAAGGCTGCGTTCCTCTGGGGTGATCCGGATCCGGATCAGTGATCCAAGATCTGCCTGGATCATGTTGCATCAAAGGAACCTGTGAATCCATGACCAGAGTGGATTCACCGGTTCCTTTGATGCACCATGATCCAGACAGATCTTGGATCACTGATGCGGATCCGGATCACTCCAAAGGAACGTAGCCTAAAACTCGGGCTTTATTTTTGCGTGGATTTCCTTGCTTGAAGCGAATTGATAGGGTATGTAGATTTGACGGATTCTTATGAAATTAATTTTGGCCGAAATGTTCCTTGGTTATCAATGCGCAAATAGATGTGAAACTTTTTTGATATTCTAAATACTTTTCCTTTTTTTTTGCTCTCATGTGACGAAGATCGGCAAATATTCAATTCGCCAACTTCAAATTAGATTTTCTCGGTAACAAATCGGAATATCAAAAAAAGCAGTGTCAATCACCACTCAATTGACACTGCGCAGTTTGTTTGTACGTACGTGCAAGCAGGAAGGCAGGTAATTCTGTTTAGCAAATATTGTCAGGTTTGCGTTTGAAGGCTCTGCGGGCGCTTATCATTAACTCAAATCTTAAAAACGTTTTTTCGTCTTTCTTCATGAACATTTTATTAGCTTTGCGATGAAATATTTTTTTATGGTTATAACACAAGCGACGCGCATAGGAATGACACCCCTGAAGTTCTACAGTAGCTTAAACAAAAAATCACATAGGGAAGAAAAGCCGACAGGGCTTACTACCGAAACAGGTAGACTGTTTTTCAGAGACGCGCGAAAAAGTTGCTGTTGTCGAGAAACGTATTTGAATTAAGCTTACGTGGTCTAAAACTGACGCAAATAGGTAAGTGCACGTGATCACATTTCTTCACGTTCCTGCGATAAGATTATCGCAAGTCGCCACCTCATTCTCATTCTCGTCCGTCGTTATCACTTCACATCGATCACCGGGAAAAGAAATGTTATAAAAAAACTTTTATCTGCATCATGTTGCTACTGACCATCAGAGCGAAAGATCGGCGACTGATCATCAGGAGAAAAGCGTGGGAAAAACTCAGACTGGAAGAACTGAGCCACAGACTGCACGAAGGAATGTGCTCGAGTGCGTTTGACTTATCATTTGGCGGGCTTCAAGCCACGTGACCCAAAACGTTCTCGTTTGTTACTAACGGTAACTGTTTCGCGCGTCTCCGAAAAAACACTCTACCTGTTTCGGTAGTAGCTCAAGGTCTGGATCAGCCCCTGATTACCTACACGAGGCCACTGCTCATCTGTGCACGTGAAGAGAAAACATAGCAATTGGGTTTTTAAGCTGCTTTAGAGAGCCAGATCTGATTGTGTGGTCCCGTGGCCAGCTTAAAGTTTGCTTGAGAGCAGAGAACACTAGGGTTTTACTTGAAATAAATTATAAGGAAGGTAATAAAATCGAGGCTCCAGTTTCACTTATCCTAAACCCGATATTGGCAGAATGTTAGCGTTCGCAAAGATACCGTATTGGAACAACACGAGCACCAGCGCTCTCAATGTACTTGACATAAGATGATGCTATGTACGACTTTCCATACTTGGCGAACGTTTCTGAGCTGTCCTGAGAGAGAATTCCTGAATAAGAAGACAAATAACACAATCAAATTAATATTTGCCTGTGTAAAGCGAACTTGGCAAATTGTTGAAAGTCTGCCAAACTCCTGGTCAATTGCCAGTGAAACTTCTTCCTATGTAATTACGTTCTTTTCGCTCAAAACCACCCTGTGGACTTTGAGCTCCGTGTAGCTATCGCAGTGATATATAATTTGGTATATTTTGATAATGATTCATCTCAGCAATAACAGAAATTTAGGAGCCTTAATTTAGGAGTTGCTTTCAAGTAATAGATATTTTTGGCTCCTTGTTTGCAATTTGTTTCATCACTTTATCCAACATTTCAGTCAAATGAACTTACCACTCAGTTCGATATTTACTTCGGAGCAGTTATACGCCAACGTACGAAATTAACGATTTTCACATTACCTATATTGGGTCGCTGGTTCTTCGGCTGTACTCACAACTTTTCGATATTTATTTCCAGTCATACGTTAACGCACGAAATTAACAAATTTCGCATTACCTATAATGGGTCGCTGGTTCTTCGGCTGTACTCGCAACTTTTCGATATTTATTTCCAGTTATACGTTAACGCACGAAATTAACAAATTTCGCATTACCTATAATGGGTCGCTGGTTCTTCGGCTGTACTCATAACTTTTCGATATTTATTTCCAGTTATACGTTAACGTACGAAATTAACAAATTTCACAGTACCTATAATGGGTCGCTGGTTCTTCGGCTGTACTTCAAACTCCAGTTTTCTTTTAGTACAAAGGTTCCCCATTCTTAATTCCGTTTTAAGCAGTGTACAATGCTTTGGCGTTGTCTCGAACAGTTCAGCAGTTATAAAAAGTGACACTCGTACTTGGATGAATTTCAATTTGATAGCAAATCGCTTAGTCAAACAAGTACTTCTCACCTGCACAGCAGGGCAAAGTCGCTCTTCGATTGTGCTAAAATAAAACCGGGAAAATAACTTTACAATCAATAAACCTTTGAACATTTACTTCCTCCGACGATCGTTAACCAGTTGGTTTGACCATGCTTAAACAAAGATGCAGTTAAGTTTCCAACCGCCAGATTGATGTTCAGTTCCAGCTGCCCGAATCTGTACATTCTATATTACTATGTATACAAGGCATTAATATGTATACCATTTCCTTCCCCAGTTTAGCTGGTTATTCACGAAATGAACTTTTAAAAGTAAAATCTCACCCTCAGCCTTGAGGATGGTGCAAATTCATTCGTCTTTCCGGTTCAAGTATCTAGTATACTTTCCTTCTTCATGTGCATGTGCGTTAATCATTTCACCAATCACAAAAACCCAAACGAAGCCAAATTTTGTGTTGGGTTTTGTGATTAAAAAAGTTGTTATTAATTAATTAATGAACAAGCAAGAAAGTCAAGACTAACCAGCTAGGTCCAGCTCAGTTACAGCTTGCAGTGACTTGAGTGACAAATAAGAAACGCCCATTTCAGGTTCAGACACACGAAAACAAGAGAAATAACGCTGGCATTTAACTTCCTCTATATTTAACATTCTCTGTCCTGTTAGCTTTCTGAAGGACTCGACGGGAAAAAAACATGTGGTGTAATAGCAGAATATTGCAAAGAAGTAAAAAATACCAAATGATGATCAAGCGTTAGTAAAAAGCTAGAATTTAAGTACCGAAAAGTTCTCCCTCCTTAGAAGAAAATGGTTAGTTTGCGGGGTAATACAAAGCAAACCAGCTATGAAGGAGGTTCTAACTGGAAAACTGCTACCCTCATGGCTCGAAGCAACTGCTAACTGAATAAACTGTTCAAACATCAGAACTGTAAGAAGGTCAGAGTTTTAATTCTGTACTCAGCGCGAGATTTTCTTAACTCCGAATATTGCAAACTTCGAGAAATAAATATGCTTTACTTAGCTTCAATAAATCCGGAAAAGTTTGGCGTTAACGATCAATTGCGAATTCTGGGTATTTGTACTGATTCATAGTATTTAAAGAGTACTCTTAGCATGAGAGAATGGACTATAATTGTCATCTAATAACATTTCCAGATAACATTGATTTCCATGCGTTAGTGAATGAGTGTCGTGAAACAAAATAAAAGTCATTGCTCCGGCAAATCCTATTGGACGCACACAATCCAATAAACTAACCAAAACTGACTCGCAGCGCGGGAAAACTTGTGCGAGCTAGTCACGATTATTAAAAAGTAGCTCGATTTTTCAAGCCAGTCATTCATCGAAGTAATGCAAAACTAGAGGGAAAGCCTATCACTTTCGACACCTCTATCTCCATTATAACTGGACTTGAAGACGTTAAAGTGACGCCCGCTCTTCACTAGTGATTTGTTCAGTTAGAATATATAAAGGCCACCATGCAAATGAACGCTGTTTTTGTGCAGGTGCATCGATAACAACTTAGTCTAACTGTCCCTCCCCCAGCGTCGCCCGGGAATGGAAACTAGACGGGTGGGCCATGTGATGTTTTGAAGCAATTAGCGTGTGGCAGGTGAAACGAACAGGTTTGTTTATTTGGCAAACAAACAAACCACCAGGAGATGCTAAGAGCTGCCATGTTGTCATTTGTTGTTTTAGGTGCTCACAACAGCCATAACATTCAATGTGCAGTCATCGCTAAGGCTTCCGCAATTATTTCAATTTTACAAGGATTTATAAGAGGTGAGGAGAGTTATACTTGATATCGGAATCTGCATTTTAAAATCTGTTTTTAAATTACAGGTGTTCCTTTCATTGGTCTATTTGGAGGTTGATTGTTTTTTCAGGTGTTATTTTCATATTACGCGCCGGCACCTACCTATGTACAAAATTGTAAAAGTCAGTTCAATGGCGTGGTTCTTCTTGTGTGAAGAAAACTTAACAATGCCATCGAGAACCTACATTTTGTATGATTGACTGACAAATTGAATTGTCCAGTAATTAATGATTCTACACCCTGAAAGCGAATCGTAGATCAATCTCTATTTGGGATGGGCGGACACGACTGTTTACATGTCTTCTCAGCAAAATTATTATCATGGTTATTTCAAAACAGTGTCGAATAAGCTGCAAATTTGTCACCAGACCAAATTAAAAAGAAAATCCTTGTTTCTCAGCTCGGGATAACAAATCCTGAAAATTTCAGCCAAACTTTGGAGAGCGACAAAGGAACCATTTCACCTGTACAAGCCAGAAATTACACGATGATAGTGATCGGGAGATTATTTTAAACAATTAGATTATGAGCTTGAGATTTCTATCGCGCGACTATCACGCGTAGAAATCAACAGCGAATAGTATAAATCTACTAGTCGTTCAAAACGTCTTCTAAATCCTCTTCCCAGACGCTTCGAAAATGCTAAGAAACGGCCGTCATTTTGTTAACAAGCGCACACTGTTACGCTACTCACTATCTATAACAGAATAGGCAGTGAGTAGCGTAGAGAGAGCAGTATTCGTGATAGAACACTAGTAGATTTATAAACAATAATTGAATGAGGTTTTTGTGATATCCTAGACCTTGATTACTGGATACCAGAAAAACCTAATCCAATTATTGTTTTATTACACATTGTTTTATGGAAAACATACAAAAACTATTGTGTGAAATGCAGATACAAGGGCAAAAGCACCAAGTGGCCGCATCACTCGAAACCATTCAAGTGCTCAAATATTTGTCAAAAACTCGCGCCGCTCTTTAGCCAAAGGTGCGCACGGTATAATCTCCAGATACAATTGGATAGCAGATTATACTATAATTATGCTTGTCCACAAATCGCGTGAATTCTCAAAATAAGCAGGGGGCTCTTGGCCAATCACAACGCTGATAGTGAGTAAAATGTATAATAATAATGTTAATTGAACTGAGTGGAGTGCAATTTGGTCTGAAATTATACGCGCGCTCATCCATGACGTGGCGTGAATTTGCGTGCGCAGTAAGCCCGAGGATGCGCAGAAACAATTAGCTCGAACGTCCTTAAATATCGTATGACCTCCATGCTTGATCTGTACTAAATTAAATGTTAATAAAGCATTAATCATATTAAGTTTACTGCAAATCACAGTTATATGAACCAGACGGTCTGATGAATGTCATTCTTACGTTGCTTTATTTTTCCTTAGAAGTTCAACTCCTTTAGCAAAAAAGGTTTGCGCTTAGTCCACCACACCAACTGGATCATGCATCTTTTAATTTTGTCCTTCTTGTTGTTTGGTTTGACCTTAAGTGTTGGTAAGTTCATCCATGCCTTTTTCAATGGATCAGTTTTTGTATTTTTCGTCTGCTTACTTTGGGACCTTCACCCGTTGTCGGTTATAAAGTACAATTCTCTTGAAACACAACTTGAAATGATTTCAGGTATCGTAAATAGTCCACGGTTTTTCCTTCGCTGTTCACCCACTCAAAGTTAAATCAGATAACTGAAATGTAAGTTCAGAGTAGTCAATACGTCAGGTGACATGGCTCCGAAGCTTTCAAGACAAACGTCCATATATGGTGGTGTTCTCTTTGTAAGCTAGTATTCTTTTAGGAATTGTGGTCCAAAGGAAAATTTTCAATTTTTTCCTGAAAGCCTCAGGGCCATGTTAGAATTTTGATTAACAGAACGTGGGCTATTGGAGTGCGAATATTTAGTTTTTACGCTTTTCATCAATGGCCTGTTTATTTTCAGCTGTCCCTTCACCTCAGTGGCTCTATCAACAGATCCATGCTCTACCAGACGGGGATACCGCTGAACTACATACCAAGAAATCCAACATCCCAGACGACAAAAACCACGCGAATCCTCACAAAAGAAAAGACGGAGTCAAGAAACTGTTCAATTTCCTGGATTCTGCTATGCAAGAAAGCGGAAGCGGAAGCGGAAGTGGAGAGAGTTCAGGCCAAGAACCGGTTGCTATGGATACTGAAAAACATTCTAACTCTACTAGAAACCAGTTTTCAGGAACTGCTAGTTCCAAACAGCAGGAGACTGCAAGTTCTAGCGACAACGCGCAACAGAATTCAGAAGAAAAAAAGGGAGCTTTGATAAAGGAAGACCAAACATCATCAAATACGAATAAAGCAGGATTGACTGGTAATAGTCAGCAAGGTTCAAGTGCTTTGTCTCCCGGCTTAATTCCTCAAAATACACAAGCGGTTAGCCACTATGTGACAGCCAATCAACAAGGAGGACAGAGAGGTGTTGTAACAGCACCACAGAGAACAACAGGTGATGTGACAAACGCAAGGCCCCAAAGTTTAGCATGTAAGTGGATCTTACAATGGATGAAAATGCAAAATCGTTAGGGTTCCATAAGCCATGAGCGGCTCTTACCAATATTGGATTCAAGGCCTGGCCGGGCTTTCTTTGTTATGCTTTTGTGTTTTTGTTCCGCAGCACCTTTCCCTACCCAAGAGTATGAATAGGTATATGCGACCAGTTGAAAAACCTGATGGGGTCAATCAGCAATGGACTATTGACTGTCCCATCTAGGGGAGGGACAATAAATCCCATGCGTGTAGTAACCCACATAGTAACTCATCTGATCCTTTGGACTGGAACAGATTACATGTATTTTTTGATAGTGCGCTAAAACAAAACAGTTGACCTTCCTTTATTTTCCAAACCAGATTCAACAAACACTTCTCCTTACGTTCGCTTCATGCAAGGCCAGAAAGCAATGAACGTTTACTCACTCGCTGGTCAGCGGGCGCCGCCATATGGTTATACCGCGTCAAGTAGTCGACCACCAGCCATTCCGGTTCGAAGTCGAGTCGCCACAGGTCAGACATTTAGGGAGCTTAAGCAAACCACGACGACGACGGCAACGAGAACATTATTAAACAAAACGTTTAATGAGCAACTTTTTCTACATTTCTTTGCCGTTCTCTTCAAAACAACAACGTGAAATGACCAAGCTCTGTGCCGTCTACGGAACGTGGACGACGACGGCTTATTTTTCGCATTCCATTTGAAACTGCACACTGTCGTTGCATATTTGACTTGAGCACGTTTTTAGAGCCATTGGCGTACTGAACAGATCTAAACATTCGCGAATTTCGCTTGTAGGATATAAATTCATTTTTTACTAGGCGTCGTTCTCGGCGTCGTCGTCGTCGTTGCTTAGGCTCCCTACTAACACCATAGTATCCTCTATTGACTGGTACGTCAATTGTTGGGGTCAAAACAGTGAAAGGGTTAATTGACCCTTAGGACAGCATTGTTCGTGATAAATCAAAGTGGTACCACTGAAGTACTTACAAAAAAACAAAACAAAACACAATAAACAAAAACGACCACTGACTATCAACCTTCTTTGAAGTTTACCTTCGATAGAAAATTTTACGATAATTGTCAAAATTTCTCGCGCGCTCATAGGCTAATTTTAATCGTCAATAAGCGGACAGACACATGAAATTATATCTGTGCGATACGTCAACGAGCGAAAATAGACAATTTGACACTTTGTTATTCTAAGAAGCGAATTGAAGTCGGTTTTTCATGCGTCTGTCCTGTTATTGACACTGAATTTCGTCATAACAGTAGAGTAGTTTACGGATCCACGAAGTGATACTGACGAAATTCATGGTCCATAACAGAACAGACGCATGAAAAACGGACGTCAGTTTGTTAAGTGTTTTAGAGTTTAACATAAGGTTAGCGTTGCCCCTGTTGACTATGTACCACTCCAGAGGTGACCTGCAAATGAATAAACAGCATACTCATTTTCTTTGGAAAACATTTTATTTGCCAAATTCAGGGTTCAAAAAGGTAAGGGTTACAACTAATAAAATCCGAAATCTACTTTGGCATTCAACAGAGCTAAGTTCAAGACTGGCTTATAATTATACACATGGGTAAAAATGTTTTCCATGAATTGAACTATTTTAATAAAAATTCAGCAAGTGCCTCTTTGTGTCTTTCTCACAGGATCGCCACAAAGACCTAGCATTGCAGGACCATCCTACACTTCAATGACACTAATGGGCCCTTATCAATATGGGAGTTACTTTGCGGCTGCGCACGGAGTCCCTGTTGCCAAAAGCAAGTCTGCAGAACCTTTACAGGGGAAAGCGTACGGTCAGCTAAAGAGGCAACGGGATCAGTTTCATCAACAAACAAGAGCTCTCATCCCCGGGAGGGCACCTGTAATACAACCATATTATCGTTATCCAAACCCACCCCCTGCTAGTCTGTCTGGCCAGGTCAGAGCTGCTATTCAGCCTCATTTCCCATACCAGAGTCCACAGTTTGTAGTCTCTCGAGCTCGAATGCCTGCATTAAGGCGTGTAGCTATGTCTCCTCCCGATCCCGCAAGTCTACCTGGACAGGTGTACTACAGAAACGCTATTCCTCAACGTCAGGCAAGTTTCAAGCGTCTTGCGCATGCTCCTATACAGAGCTATGGTTATCCGCAGAAAACGCAGGCGCGTATAGGGAGGGCTGTAAACAATCGAAAGCCTCAGCCTCGAACCCTTCTGACGTCACTGACAGCAGCTGCAGCCAGGCTAGTGGTGCCGGCTCGACCTGAACCTTACGACAATTCAGCCACGGCTGAGTCGATTTGGCCAGCTACTGTTCCCCGAAAAGGCGTACATGCCGTGAAGTCAAATACACATCCGGAAAATGCCTAAGTTTGTAAACCAGTTTTTTTCGTCATGCATTGTTTTATCTCAGTTCCATTGTGAATACTGCAAAACCTGTCTAAAAATGCATGGCGATAGTGACCGAAGTTTTAACAACCAATTCTATTTCGGCACGTGACGAAGTTCCAATGGTTAATTTTAAATTAAGCGATGAAGAAATGAATTTTGAGAGTTTCGCATGGGTCGAGGCAATCTTCGAACTAACTACAATCGTATATAGACGATTTCGACTTGTAAGAAACATTCATTGCTTCTTTCTGTTAAGAGGATGAGTACCGAATCCTTCGCTGGTTGATCATGCATGGCGACGCACATTGTTCTAAGATGTGTATTCAGTTTGATGTTAAAATAGAAGAAACGTAAGGGCGTCAGAGGGTAATTTTATACTTGTTTGTTACGACTGAAAGAATACGAGTTTTCAACTCTTTTTGTTAATGTAAATTTCATTTCCAAATAAATTTTCTCACTTGCAAACTTCGTTAGGTATTTGTTACTCTTTGTTACTCATATGATAAATGTATACTTATGTATACTCAATTGGCCACTCCCCATTGGGGCTTTTTACGATCAAGATAAACAAACAAAGAACACCATCGAATGGATATGTCATCTTCCAGTAGATACCATAGTTTGATTTGTGAACGACTGTGGCCTGGATTATAAATGCGGTGTACCAGTGAATTGTTAGGACGCCCTGAAAAAGGGGTCAACACCAGCAGGTGGAGCAGCATTACCCTTCCTTGATCAAGGTTTTAAAATAAGGCTGTCGAGTCAATCAGTCAACATATCAAAAAAACTTATAACCCTATCCTAGCCTCATAGATCAGTAGTACTATTTTATCAAATTTGTGATCGTCATCGTTACCTTCAACTTCGGTCTTCATCGTCGCCACATCATCGATCAAATTGCTGATCGCTATTTGAGTCATTTAGGTCATTTAATTGAATTCGGAAGCTTGACGGGATTGGAGTCAGAAGGATCAGAAGAGTTTCTCTCTCTTCCAATTTAGCTTCCGCTTCCGTCGCTTCCAATCGAGTGAGAACAAGGTGAACGGAATCGGAGGTAGACGCGGAATTATCAGCCAATCAAAAAACTCATTGCCAGTCCCTTTCAAACTTAGAGCGAGAAAAAAAAGGCGGCTCTAGAGGAAAAACTGGCAGAGGCTTTCAGACGGTTCCTTCCCAACAGGGACTTCAAAGACAACAGCAAAAAGGCTAGCAGGGGAGGATTTCGCTAAACAAGTAGGACTTCAGACCGGTATATATGCACGAAGTTCTCTCACAAGGTTTCCAAATTCGCCTTGACTTTTCCTTTACGAAATTACCCCACGCACCCACAACCTTCTCCTTCCTTGGTTCTGTTGTTGGCGTCCTCTTCGGCTTACGATTCCGCTTCCGTCGTGCCGATTCACCGTGAATCGGCACTAGATCAGAACTTTCTTCCGATTCCGACTCCGCTTACGACTTCGCTTCCGTCGCTTCGGATGTTAGTGTCATAACCGTAATTAAGAAACTTTTATGGTCAGCGAACTCTCACCAAATTAATATGAATTTAATTTATATAAGATAGTATTTACGAAAAGTCACCACCACCAAAGAGGAAATTGCCACTGTATGAAAGCATACTCCGAAATGAAGATGTGATCATTGCAATTGCAACGAAAATATTTTACAAATTGTAAGTCAGCCCGTAATTTGATGGCCGAGTGCTGCAATGCAAACGCACAGGCCATGGCTTCTAATTAACAATTAGATTACGAGCTCGAGATTTCTATGAGGTGATAGTTGATGAGGCCGAAGGCCGAATCAACTATTGCCTCATAGAAATCGAGAGCGAATAATCTAATTGTTTTAGTAGAATTCTGACTGAAATTAACTCAGATAACGGTTTCCAGTTATTTTTCCACGCAGTATTGAACTTGACCTGTAACTGACAAAGTCGCAGGAATTGAACTGTCCTTGGCAAATATGCAGTTGTTTGCGAGCGCACCCGCTTTTTCAAATATTTTCAAGTTTTGAAAGTCAAGAATCCGTAGATGTGCTTCATTTAGTCTTCTAAGCAATTTAACTACCCGTTTACATGTAAACTTTCTTCCAAAACTGCGGAAAAACTATAAAAACATCGCATTTCATGGACGACCAACAGCGACTGCACTCTGATTAAACATTAGTAGAATTCCACTAGTATACTAATGCAAATGGTGCAACCTGATTGGTTGAGCTACTCGTATACTATCAGCCATTATAGTTCGCCACTAAATTTTCTCCGATTCTTATTGGTTTAAATTGATCACGTGATGCGATAGTGTTCATCCGCGGAGAGACACTATCAGCCCAAAGTGCCCGTCCGCGAAAAATACCCGGATGGATAGTAGTCGTCCGTGAAAATACCTCTGTAAACAAGCGGTCTTATAGAAAATAAACAATCGAAATTGTATTAAGAGGGTTTTTGTTTGTTTTC
>Ga0126343_10001154_pt1 | contig 11888 bp, 7 predicted proteins | sample Cyp2metagenome_FD_92531 | JGI IMG/M metagenome (GOLD analysis project Ga0126343, IMG submission 92531) | Coral microbial communities from Lord Howe Island, Old Settlement Bay, Australia - Cyphastrea 2 metagenome | ecosystem: Host-associated > Invertebrates > Cnidaria > Coral ... | reverse complement strand
TCAGGATATGGTTCACTTTGCCCACTCTTATCATAAGAGGATTTTCACTTATTAATTTAGTGTACAAGACATGTATCTAGAGCAGGTTTGGCTGCCTGCAGGTAAAACATACAACTTACATCCAAAACCATACAATACCATGTACATGAATCTTTTTTAGGTACCATTCACTTGCATCAAAAGCCTATTGAATCCTTTTAAAAATACAAATATTGTGTTCTGTTTGTGTGAGCCAGGCGCATTTCTTACAGCCTTTCATTCTCACCTTTAGTCGGTAGTTGGTGGGTGTCCCCCTCTACCAAACAAAAATGTATCAGTAAGTTATAATTTACTGCCAGCAAACTTAAGTGTTCTTAACATGTCTTGTGTCATGAGACGTTTTATGAAGATGAAGAAGAATGTGGCTCTGATCCAGTATGAACATACACGGACGACAAAATGGCTTGAATCTTCAGTTGAATGGAGTGTAGACGATTTAAATTGCTATGTCGTATCCTTGGAATAGTTAAGGGTTTATGAATTCAGAGTTTATTCTCAGCCTCTCTCTCACTTAAATTAGGAACACCAATTGACATATACAGTGGGATCACCTCCAATTATTCTTTATGTCACCTTTTTTAACTCACTTACTTGTCAGACAATAAAATAGATGTACTGTACTTGCAAAAGTTACAAAACTCAAGAAAATATCAGTGTACAAAAGGATTTCAAGTTATGGAGGTTATAAATGTAGGTTTAAAACTATTTCGAAGCCCATCATTTTAGATTGTAACTATTAATTACTACATAATTGCCTTGATGAACCTTTGTTTGCATTCTTTATCACAATTAACATAATTTACTTGTTTGAGAACTTTTTAAGATTCTTTTATTTTAATAATAATTAACTTAAATTTTCCCAGTGAATGGTTGATGCCAACCAAAAAAAAAATTGAGGAAGAGGTTTTTTGCCATCAAAAATATGCTGTAAATTGATTATTGCAGTTTTTAGTCTAACAGCTGTTATGATTAGCTCCAAACTCCTATAAATCATGTGCAATACAAAACCATTTCATTGTCCTTCACTGATTGTTTGAGTTTGATGTTTAGTTGGTTCTAAAATAATGGTGCTCAATTATGCTCTATAGTTTCAAATGCTGTGTAATTATATATCTGCAATGGCAGTGCAAAAAAAAAATATCCAATTCTGACTATCCTAACACCTTTTCAGTTAAAACAACAACAAATATGCACAACACAATGAATTAACAAGATTTTATACTTATTTACTTACTGTACATCAAAAGCTATTAACTCCTGCTATTAATAATTTACCTCAATAGTGCCATGAGTTATCAGTATAAGTCAATAAAATTAATACTACCGCTATTATTATCACTTTTATGAAAATATTTGATCCTTGGGTATTTAATGACATGATTAAATCAAGATAATTATTATAATATACTGTGGATATTCATAAACTGAAGTGTAAAACTTCTCATAATAACTAAAAGTGGCTGTGCCCTATTATTTGGAAAAAAAACTGTTGATTGACAATCCTGTGATCAAAATATGGGCAATTGCTACATGCAATGTATGTGCGGATCAATTGCAAGAAATGAGAACTGATGCAAATTCTGATGAGCGATTACAAACTTACATTGTCAAATGTGCATATGTACAAATGTACGAACACTTGTCTGAAGAACTTATACATGTATGTAGTGATCAAAACAACATTAAATTGAAACAACAAAATTGCAACAAAAAGGGTTTGAATTACTAACAACTACATGTAGATGCGCACGCAATAATAAATTTCTTAAATTAAAAATATTGTGCCACAAAAGCAAAATGGAATACCATACCATACCATCTGCCTTGATTAATAATAAATACTGCCCCTGCCATGGCACCTACATGACATACATGAGTATTTTTGTCATGCAGAGAAAATCTCCAGGTGCTAAACAGCGCATAGCATGCATACATTGTCATAATATGAGGTTAAGTCAGTATATGTGCCAAGTGGCCCATCGGCACAGAGTCTATCCCAGATTTTGTAGCAAGAAGTGACTAGAAGCATTTCTGTCACCCCCTAGATTGGATGCCAGTCCACTGTAAGTTTAACCCTGGTATTAAATTTGCTGGTCTTTGGGAGTTAAGTGTCTTGCCCAAGAACACAACACAATGTCCCCAGCCAGGGCTTAAACCCGAACTGCATGATTCAGAGATGAGCACATAAATCATTAGGAACCACGCCTCCCAACTACATAATAATATGCAACCTTTGATATTGTTACATAATGTAATTAGGCTGTAATATTACATTTACTGGCTAACCCATGGATCACTCCAGAAGCTACTGAAAACAACCTGTCTGCAGCTTACTTGCAGAAATGTAAATGATTAGAACCATTTCTTATTACTGGTCTTTGTATTTTCTGCAAACTACATGTCCTTGCAGAAATTTGATTTTGGGTCTCAATCCCCCTTTGCACTAAACCTAATAGCATTACTACATCCCATAACTAACTTGCGCTTGAAGGAGAACTCAGAACAGTTCACAAAGCCAGCACACAGCACTGTTTGAAAAAACCCCTCTTTGTAGACTTTGAAATTCTAGTAACGCCAATTTTCCCTGTCCCTCATTAATGTCTGTTGTCCCCTTATGACTTATTGGATATTAACTAATAATCTAATGAAATTATTATTACAGAAACTTAAACGAACCTCAAGGTAGCTTTGCACTCAGAGCATTTAAAGCACTGTTTGTGGAAGACTTTCTTGTCCGCAGATAGCCTCTCCACTGGGTAGACAGTCTTTTGGCATGTTTCACACTTCTCCTGCTGCACTGTAAAGCGATTAGTTCTCTGTCCAAAAGTAAACAAACCATCACGTAAGGTTACTTCAATGCAGAATCTTGTGCTGTCACATAAAATGCCAGAACCAGAAAAATGAGAAGAAATCTGAGCGAGAAATTTTCAAGTTTCAAGTTCTTCAGTTCAAGTTCTACAAGTTCTCCAGAGCTACAAGTACATGTATGACGTCAAATTTAAAGTTATTGTAATCAAACTAGCACCTCCCATTTACTGCTTACCCTATGAAATGAACAAACTGTAGAATTAATAAGCAGGGTCAGGTTGTTTGGAACCTGATTAAGCTAACCCATGATTAGCAAGATGGTATTCCAGTTTTGTAAACTTTTGAGGAGGATCTTTGTTTATATTGTGTCCTTCAGTTTTGATTGTGAACAACTGTAAACTACACAGAACATGAGCAGAGACAAACCTTTTTATACAAGAAAAATTGATACTTCAGTCAACTTATGGGTGCATTTCTTTAAGAAAATCCAAGATTGGATTCTTAAATCCAAAAGAATCCAAAAACAGATTTTGAGTTTCTTTATTAAACAGATTAATCCAAGATCTCTCAGATCTTGCTGTGCCAAAGGAACCGAAGAATCCATTTCCAGAGTGGATTCTTCAGTACCTTTGATGCACCATGATCTGAGAGATCATGGATTAATCTTTTTAATAAAGAAACGCAAAATCCGTTTTCGGATTCTTTCGGATTTAAGAATCCAATCTTGGATTTTCTTAAAGAAATGCACCCTGTAATCCTGGGTTTTCGAACAACCCAGTCTAAATTTTTTTTTCAGAAACTACATAACCACCCTCAGAGATGTGTTATTATAAATCTTGACAGACAGAGAGGAGATGAAGAGGTCAAAACTATTTTTAATAGACTATAAAACTAAAATGGAATTTCCAGACAGGGTATGGGTGGGGGAACTTTATCTCATGAATGAAAGTACTACATACATGTGCACGGACAGTTCAAAGAGTGTGAAAAGGTAAGGTTAAGTCAGCATATGAAACAAGTGGCCCATCAGGCCCAGTTTCTGCAGTATGAAGCGACTTGGAGTATTTGTAAGGTTACCCCCAGCACCAAAGTTGTCTGGGTGGAGAGAGGCACTGAGAGTTTTGCCCAAGAACACAACACAATGTCCCCTGCCACGGCTGAAACCCAGGCCAACAACAACAACAGCAACCACAACTTTACTTGCACCCCTGAGTTAAATTAACTCATTATACAAAGAACAATAGAAATAAAATGAAGTGCATAGCTGTCTGAAAGAACCACCAAAGGCTAATAAAATTTGGCAGCCATCCTTAGCGTTTTAAATACAATAACTTTTAATGGTGTCAGTTACTTATTATAAGATTTATCAAGCTATCAAAATTAATACGACACACAAACACACAGACAAAAGCTAGGTCCACTCGATCCCGAGACAAAGCACTAGCCACGAGGCCAACATGCTTGCCATAAACAGTAGTTAATGTTCTCATGCCTCCATGCCCATAGTACATGTATGAAAATGTCCCTACCTCTTGAACATTACCATCATGTTCATCAGAATCACTCATAGTTTCCTTTAGGATTACACATTAAGCAAGTGTTAGTTTGTTAGCCAGCTTTTAGTCTTTAACAATTAGAGATTAGTTGGTTACATTACATTCAGGTACAAACCAGCAGCAAGATTAGCGCAAGAACAGGGCAGTGTAAAGCACAGATTAGAACAGACAAATTCTAACACTCATTCTTGTACTAAGGCCATCGTAATTGTTCAGTTAAATGTTAGATGTAATGGATCCCCTGCATTATGTGAGATTTGGGTCAACTTGACCTTGAGATGATGGAGATTACAAAGCAGTTACCTTGTCAACAAAACAATTAACATATTCAAAATTGTCAAGGTTTGCACTGTAACATGCTTAAATATAGCCTTACTTCTGTTGAATCACGAGAATAGGAGAATAGGAAAATTTATTTCGCTATCGAGCTTAGTTTGAGGGAAATCTCTTACGTTTTGTACATGGATGCGCTCATGTGCGGACACTAATGACGTGAAAATTGCGCACAGTAGGGATGCGCAATGCAATACTAGGAATTACCTTAAAGTGCATATGACCCGAGAAATAAGTCATTTAGAAAATACACTCATTTAAAAGGCTTTTCAAAGTAGAGTAAAATGACGTTTTTCTTTTTGTGATATCTTGTTTTGTTCCAGAGATATTCAGTTTTCCTATTATGCAAATTTGGTCACTGATGACGTCATCGGTTGTGCAAGTACAGTGGTGTGACACAAAATTAAGAATATCTCTGCCAATAACGAAGCAATGCTATTGAAACTAAGCAGGGATGTTGCAACTTACAAAATATACCAGATGGTCCACATATTGCTATGGCAACATGCTTGGTTCCAGTCTCCTGCCTCTTCAAAATCAAATATTATTATTTGCAGCTACACGGGACATCAAATGCAGCTAAAAATGTTACAGAGGCGACTCAATGAAGGTGGGACTGCAATACGTCTTAAATAACACCAGGTATTTTGCCTTGTTGAGTCACAACTGGTAATATTTAATTTTGAAGAGGGCTGGCTCTTAATCTAAACCGGATTTGAAATAGAATAAGTGATATGCTACAATTAGCACTCGATTCAGTCAACTGTCTCAACTACTTTTGTCGCCCATTGTAAGGTCTGGGAAAACATTGGTAAATGCATGTACAATGTACTATCTCCTGTTGATTATTGACTATTTATTATACAAGTATGTAATTATCATCACCAGCCTTAGATGGGTGACATATTGATGCACTTGTAATCAAGATTGAAATTGTTACAACCCATTATTACTCACAGTAGCAGGCTTATTTGTTGAGTCTTTGGCATTCTCCTTTCCTTCAGATTTGCTTAGTGCATCTCTTGTGTTTCGAGCACGATGCACACTGTTCGCTCCCTGGACACTGCTTCTTGTCTTCACGCTGTCTGTTTCATCGTTTCTTACTTCATGTGTTTTTGTTGACTGTAAACAAACATAATTATTCTTCAAAAAAACTTAATTTTCTGTGTGAAATGTACAACTGTGCCTTCAAGAGTAAAGCAAAATGTGCGACAAGGCTTTTTATCACTGGCAATTATTATAATGTTTTTCACTAAATTCTCCATAGAGCAGTGAATCTACGGGCAGTCTGGCAGACAAGCAAGTCCACTGTGATATGTTTAAAGATTCTGGACTGTAACTTCCAGGTTCATCTGTTATAAGTTTCTAATTAAAAGTGCAAGTGACAGATACTTAGGAATGTCATTGGGAACCTGCAGGGGCTACCTGCTAAAATGATAGAAATAATCTGTGACTGACGACATACAGAATCCCATCTAAGGAGGGGGGGGCAGAAACTGACCTAGAATTTATGACAGAAATAAAAGTTCTAGTTCCTTCATTTAACTCTAAAGAAGCGAAGTGCATTTGTTTAAAGAAACAAACATACATTGTGTACCTGCTGGTCTCCCTGCCTCTCCTCTGACAGTCTCTTACGTGCTGAATATCTCTCACCCTCGGCATCTGAGGACTTTGAACTTCTTCCTTGTGATGTGTTGTTGGTTTGCTCCCCACCAGCTTTCCTCTCAAATCTTGCCTTCACAGTGGAGGTGTATGTCGAAGTCTCCTCAGTAGGTGCCTTACTAGAAGACTGGTCTTCTTCTGAGGATTCTTGTTTTACCAAAGAACTCTTCCCTGAGTCTGAGTCATCTTTACTCCTGCGTCTTGTGGCTCGCTCTCTTCGCTCCTGTCTCTTTTGCGCTAAGTTGTCCTCCTTCTCTTCTTCTTTGACAGGTGCTGGCTCTTCTTTTGCCACAACCTTTTCCTCAGCAGCACTTGCTGCAGCTCTGCGGGCTGCTCTCCTCTCGTTGATTGAAGACTGCACTTCTTCCACTTTGCCGCTAGAAGATTTCCCTACTTCATCATTTGCTGTTTTCTCCTCAGTGGCTTCTCCCCTTCTCTGCCTTCGTTCAGCTCTCCTAGCTGCTAAAGATGTTCTTCTTGCAGCCAATGCTTCTGCTGATTCATCAGTACTACCCTCTGAAGCAGTAGCACTCTGTCTTCTTCTCTCACGCCTCTCTGCCCTTCTTGCTGCTAGATCATTCTTTTCTTCTTCTGCCTTTGGCTTTTCGTCATCTACCACTGTTTTGTTCTCAACTTTGCTTGACTTACTCTCATGTACATCTTCTGATTTTTCAGACTGTAGTTCAGTAGATGTTGCTCTGGAGGAATCACTTACGGACCCTAGGGAATACAAAGGAGTAAATAATCAAATGTAGAGAGGATGCTGGGAGAGGCAGGGAAGGGGATGGGGGGTGTCCTCAGATCCATAACAGAAATATTGTTGACATAAAAAATACACAAAAAATTGTGCTTAAGTTGCAGTAACCTATTCCATTACTCAGAAAGGGTAAGGAGCAAGATTACAATGTAAGCCTGCTTGTACATGCCAGGGGCTTCATTGAGACAAGGGTGTTTAAGAAAATCATGACAATGACATTGTCCTTGGCTTCGCCGATGGTAACTGCTCATCTCAGGCAAGCAAAACCTTTCAACCTTAACTAATTTGAGATTATCAATAATAGCTCAAACAATTCTTTAATAAACATTTTGTAAGCTAAAAAACCAACAAATTCCTACTTTTAAATTTTAACAGTCTCACCTTTCTCTGTGTCCTTTTGTTTCTGTCTCAAAGCCCTCCTGGCACGATAATCCATTGGAATGCTTTTATTATCCACCACATCAGAAACAGCTGGCTCAGGCGCTTCTTCAGTCTTGCTGGGAACATTGTCCTCCTTGCTAGAAATTGTGTCTTCTGCAGAGTTTTCATCAACAATTCCTGGTACACTAGACTCATATGTCACTGAAGCTGCAACTTTGATTTCACTTTCATAATTGAGCTCATTCACAGTCTCCACTTCTTTGTGCTCTTCCTCATCAGAGCCATGTAATTTGCCATTCACTTTGTGATCACCTTCATACTCATTTCCAACCTCTTCATCCTCCTTAACGAAAGTCTCTTCAGCAATTTCTTCTTCCTCTTCTTTCTCAACTACTTTCTCTTCAAGCTTTGCTTCTTCTTCCTCCTGAAAGTTAGCTGCACTTTTTTCCTCTGGATCTACTTCATCATGGCTCAAACTCTCTTTGTGTTCTTTGGACTTTGATGACGACCTTCTTCTCTTTTTCTTCTTTTCATGCTCATCCCCATGCTTCTCTTTCTTGCTCTTTTTCTTTGAAGCTCTATCAGGGATTTCCTCAAGCCTTGACTTGTCGCAAGTTTGAACTTCCAAATCCTTTGCAGCCTTTTCTTCAAAAGACTGCTTATGTGAACGAGCCCTACCCATGATGGCTTCTTCCTCCTCATCTCTTAATTTCTTCTCTGCCGTCTTGGTTTTGGCTGCCTCAGCCACCTTCTCGTCAAAATACTCTTTGTGGGACAATGCTTTTCCTGATAGGTCAAGCTCGTCACTCCTGGACTGAGCTGTTTTAACCTTAGAGGCTTCTTCAGCAAACTGCTCAAACCTTTGCCTGTGGGACTTAGCTCTTCCAGTCAGATCAACCTGCTCCTCGTCTGCAGGTGTCCTGGCACTTTTTTGACTTCCATTATCTCCTGATCCAAATTTCTCAAACATTTGACGGCGGGATGATGCTTTGCCAGAAAACACATCTTCCTCCAAATGCATCTTGCGCGATGTCCTCACCTGCGATTCTTCTTCTATCTTTTGCTGGAAAATATTCCGATGGGCTTTTGCTCGACCTGACAAATCTACATCACCAAGATATTTTCTTTCGGCAACAGGCGATGTTCCTTTGTGCTCAGATGCTATTTTTTCAAACATTTCTTTCTTGGACTTTGCCTTACCAGAGATATCAATCTCACCATCCTGTTCACTGAAAATTTTTCTCGGGAGTGAAGGAGACACCTGGGCACTTAACTTGGCCTGTTCTTCAAAGAGCTGTTTGTGAGATTTTGCTCGGCCAGATAAATCTATCTCCTCTTCCTCTACTTTGATCTTTGGAGTTGACTTTCTCACCTCTTCTGTAGCAGCTTTCTCAAAAGTGTAGCGGCGAGAACTGGTGCCTGAAAACAGTTCTTTCTCCTGTTCTATTGGTTTGAGTCGAGCCGTGCCTGTCTCACTGGCTTCTTGAGCTTTTTTCTCGAACAAGGATTTACTTGATGAAGCATAGCCTTGACGTGGACGTTCATCAGCTGCAATCTTCCCTTCCAGCTTGACCCTATAGAGGTAGAAATAACATCCAATGAAGCTGGTAAACATTACCATTAAATAATCGATTTAAATAATATGACCAAGTCAAGTAAAATTGAGAGGATTGGCAGAGTAACTTCAAAGTCAGATTATAAATAATATTCTTTATGTTTGGATCCAACAAAGTACATATTTTGTACTTCACAACGTACTTCATTCTACAACTGTTTGCAAACCATCAGAAGCTGTTTTCAAATTTAATCTCCTTTAAGTAAGATTAGAGCCATCTGTGTTTTAACTGCATTTTAGAATGCTTTACTGGTTACTTAAGAACTAATTCAAGAAACTATAATGCCACTTTACCTCAATCACAAGTAATATATTGCTAGCAATCAACACAACCATTCCAGAATATGAAACTTTTATTAATTAGCCACGCAGTTACTCCGGTAATGAAGAGAATTCTAAACACCACAATTGTTTAGAAACATTAAGAAAAGGGGAATGTGCCGTTAATTACCAATTAGCCCCATGGTTTTATTTATAGCTAAGCTTTCACTCAAATTCAGTTATCGGGAGTGCATAGCCTTGCCATCAATTTTAACACAATGCTAAAATGGGAGTTTTTTCGATTTCATTTAAAAATTCATAACCTGTCATGTTCTTTGCCCTTTTATAACTATTCTGCATTAAAGCAAACTCATTGACGACAGTACGGCATGAACACCAAACGGTGAAACAGTCGGAAGTTTCAAATGGCAGTGACAAAGTCTTAAAACACAAAAGAAGTGAAAATTCCATGCTCAAGTATTTAAGGAATTGACAGGGAACCTAGGACTTGAAAAGAAAAACAAAGACTCGCGTTAGTTACATAAGTAAGATATTCCTCTGAAGAGCGATTGACATCAAAAGCTGTATTGAAAAATGTTTTCTTTGGTAAAATAAATAAGACACTGAAGACAACATCACAGCTTGATTCACTATGGAAGTTGACTAAAATCGTAAAACAAAGATTAACACTTGCGAAAGGTGAGACCAGATTGAACCATAAAATGACACTTATCTCAACTGACAAAAATGCCAACGTTTTAGCCGATGATCTCCAGGATTACAGCGATATTTATCAGCCGTTTGATAAATCAGTTAACTGCTACCTTCATGGCTAAATGGCGAATCGGTTAATTCAGTACACCCAAGCTGGCTTCAACTTGAGGCGGCCACGATAACGGCTTATTATACCGGCTTCACCAAATAAATCAATGAGAGAAAAAGATTACCCAACTGTTCACGCTAAAACTCGAAAAACAAAAGTACACGACTACACATGTACCTCTCGAATTCCTCAGAATCTTCGCTGCCTGATTCTCCTGAAGATGACTCCTCGTCACTCTCATCTTCCGACTCGTCGTCTTCGTCTTCGCCGTCTTCTTCCTCCTCTGATTCTTCTACTTCGCCATTTTCTTTTGGGTCCTGACCACTCTTTTCGCTGCCGGTGCCAACAGAAGTACTTCCCGCTGTAGAACTGACCATTTCGTCCTCGATTACTTTGGTTTCCAATGGCGAGTCATCATCGTTGTCGCTCGCTAATTCAACGATTTCTTCCCGTTCGTCGCTGCTGATGTCGTCAGCCATAACTCGATTGATTCTCGTTCGTACGGATGTGCAAGAGAAATGAAAGCTGAAAAGACAATGGTCGTGTACAGAATGCACCGCAAAAGCTGGGAAAACCTACGAACGCCCACAGACACAAAAATACGCAAATATGAAGGCTAAGCCATTACAAGCACTTTTGCGGGCGAACAAATAAACAATAGAACAACCAATCAGAGGCATTCTGGAATGAACAGAGCCGGCCTCTATTTGGTCAAAGTCAGGAAATCATCTTGCCGCTATCTGCTGTAAACACAATGCTTTCTGTTGCATATCAATTCACTTTCCACTGAGTTAACGGACATGAAATATATGTCAGAAACAGAGTGGCAAAATTCCAAACCAACTAAGCCTTGACGCGAGAGATGCAACATTTTTTTAATATTCTAAACATTTCTTTCCATTTTTCATGTAAAATTTCGGACGACTGTACTAATGTGACTTGACACTCTAAAAGCACTAATTTTTGAGATACTTTCACGTCCCTTAAAACAAAAAAATACAGCAGAAAACACGATTTCCTGCAAAATATTTGCTCCACTATTCCAATAATTATTAGCAATATCTCTTAAAGCAAACGTCAGATGTTGGCTTAAGGGGCATGTCGTGAACGCATTTTTTTTTTCCAAACATCTGTTTCGAAACAGCAAGACACTATATGACCTATATAAATGATTTTACCCTTGATGTAATACACAAACGCGGAATCCAGAGTATTTTATTTGTAAGCTTAAATGAGAGACTATGGCAGGCTACTCAAGTCAAGTAGATCCGCCCTGATCCGCCGGGAAAGTGTTTACAAAATCCTTCGCCTGATCATGCTAGCTGAGCGGTGGTCAACATCGTTTTGCGTCAAAGCGATCGGTTCCACTCACACGTGATGTTTTTTCCCTCGCAACTCGCGGCAGGCTCATTTCCTTTCTTCTTGAGGTCTCTAGCTCCTCGCTGCCTGTTGAGTAGTGATTCCAACAGCCCCGGGCAATATTTTTGTGACTTTCGTGAGTTTCGTCTGTTTATCAAAATCTTGTTATGCATGACAATTTATACTTTTTCGCGAATTCCAAGTTCCTTACAAGTCTTAACGACTTCGTCTATGCGTATCTAGTTCTTCTTCTGTCTTCAGTCGCATTTCAAAGCTGTCATTCGTCATTTGGTT
>Ga0126343_10001153_pt1 | contig 11889 bp, 11 predicted proteins | sample Cyp2metagenome_FD_92531 | JGI IMG/M metagenome (GOLD analysis project Ga0126343, IMG submission 92531) | Coral microbial communities from Lord Howe Island, Old Settlement Bay, Australia - Cyphastrea 2 metagenome | ecosystem: Host-associated > Invertebrates > Cnidaria > Coral ... | reverse complement strand
GTGAGTCGTTTGAGTGTAGAGGGGTGTGTTTTTACTGTGTGAGGAGGGGTGGTGGGGTGAGGGGGTGGGGTCGGGGGTTGGTGCGGGGGGCGAGGGAGGTCTGAGTATCTCGCATCCCGTTAATGTCTGAACTAAATATCTCCTATCCCGTTAATTTCCGATCTAAATGTCCCATAACCCATTAAATTCACCCGAAATATCTTGTATTCCGTTAATTTTTAAAGGGCCTCATTACTCCGTGAAAGTGAAGCTATTTACAGTTTTTTCGTGGTCTTCTCTGCCCGTCAGGTCCTAACTCTTGCTAAGAAGATTAGAACAAAGTGGGGCGACTTCAACGGCACTGATGCAGACGATTCTGATACACCAAACTGGGGATTCTTGAACATGAAGAAGCTTGGACGTATTGTTCTTGGTATTGCTAAGGAAGAACTGCGTGATTTACCCATCCGGGGAATTGAAGACGTCATCGACATGTTAGGACGGCAGAAAGACTGGGACCGAGGACAAGTAAGAGGCGGCCATTTTTGTAGTTCTCAGTCTCCCATTTTCCACTTATCTTGTGTTCACAAATTGTTTACGCCTGTTTTCTCTTCTTATTTTCAAGATTGTAATGGTATTAACTCGGCTCCGGGAATACTGGGAAATGGAGAACCTTGATTTCTCGAACTTCACTGAAGTTGACATCAATTCGCTTGGTACTTTTCTGCGAGGGCTAGCACGGGAAGAGCTGAAGAAACTACCCGAACAAATCCTACTCGTTGCTATTCGCCGGCTGGGAGAGGAAACCGGATTACCAGAGGATAAACTGAAGGCAAGAGCTTACTTGGCCGTGGAGCTCTTTAAGGTAATTTTCAAAATGACTTTTGTGAGTCTTGAATTGTTCTACGGAAAAGCACGCTGAAGTAGCCAATGATTTAATACACGATATGAGTAAACATGTCATTTTGATTTCCATTTTGAACACAGTCTTCTAGTCTTGATCAACTATGGTCCTCGGCTATAGTACTCCCACAGTGCCTCTCTCCACCCAGGCGAATTTAATGCCGGGGGTAACACTGCGACGAACTTACATCCCATCTAGGAAAAGTAAAAGTACTGTTGGTATTTTGCTTCATGCTAGTGAAGCCGGGGATAAGCGCCAACCTGTTAGGCCAGTTGGCTTGTATGAAAACGTTACTTTGAACCTACGTTTTACGTTACAGTTTCTATAAACCAATGATATCGAAGAAATATCCGGTAACTTGTATATAGGAAATTAAGGGTACTGTTAAATTCAGATACAGTCTGAGCGTACAACATTTTCTAAGAGTGGACTTCGTTGAGTATTATGTTCGATTATTTACTCAGCATTTTGTTATTTCATATCAGAATCAGACCGGGGTTGATATACTGAATTCTTCACACATTGAAGACCTTGGATCGTTAGTGGCCGGTCTCGACAGGAAAACCTTACGAAAGATAGCGAAAGATGCGTTTGTTGACAACCTCTACAACATCGCTCGAGCTAAGGGATACGACGTGAAGAAACTGAAGGAGATAGCAAAGTTGGCCAAACAACACTTTGACAAGAGGTTAGTATTTAAAATGATTTGTTGTGTCCTAAGACGATATCTGTGCATGCTAGGAAATTTCTCTCTTGGTCGAATTAGAATTTGAAGATGTTGGTTTTTGTGGAGGGAAGAAAACCGGAGAACCCGGAGAAAAACCCCCGGAGCAGAGTATAGAACCAACAACAAACTCAACCCACATGTGACATTTGTGCCAGAATCGAACCCGGGTCACATTGGTGGGAGGGGAGGGCTCTCACCACTGTGCCATCCATGCAGAAGGAGAGTAATTCACATATAATATCATGCTATTTTTTTTCTGCGATGGGCAAAGTTATTGTCAGGTAGGAGTAATCCTCAGAACAAGACTTGACTTAGTAGAAGAACACCAGAGAAAGTATTAAAGTAGAAACGACGGTGAAGATTCAAGAAGGTTGAGAAGTATTGCGAACGATAAACTTGAATACATTAGACATTTTGATTTTGTTTTTTGCTAGTGATGTTGGTGAGTGGATCGGTGACCAGTGGCGCGATCTTGGACCGGCTGCATTAGGCCTGGATCCAAGCGACCTTGAACGTATTAATTTGGACTCCCTTGAAGAAATGCTTGACGAATTCGGCACATTGAACTTTAGCAAGTCCCAAGCTGAAGCTCTTATACAGGCGGCAAAGAAGGTCTGGGACGAGAGTGGTAAGTTTGATCTTTGCTTGTTTTCGTTGCTTTTTTAACCGTTTCAAGGATGTAGAAAATGGGTGCATTACTAGAAAAACCTTTCGGACGTTTAATTTTGGGACCCTTTTCATCGCGTCTCGGACAAATCGCAGATAAAAATTTCGGACACTTTGATGAAACATAACTGAAGTAACTTTGCGCCTACAAAACGAGAATATACTGAAACATCTGTGGAAACGCTAGTTTTATCGTAGCCTCAAGGTTTTACAGATACACTGAAGAGACGCATGCTACTCGAGTGTCGGGCTCAACCCTACATGAAGGAAACTTACAGGTTAGAAGAGATAATTAAGTTTTATCAACTGGGTTGATAATGTGAATTGGCCACCGTAAAGAAATTCAAAAGCTGACGTTTGGAGCGTTAGCCCTTCGTCGGAGCGAATCCAGGCTCTTAAAAGTCTTATGCTGCGCTGTAAACGTTTCGGACCCTTACATATTTTGGACGGTTTTATTTTTGGACGCTTGTTTTGTCCGAAATCAAAATTGTCTGAACTCGATTGGTAAGTAATGCATCTCAAGTTCCCACAGGCTAAGAGGGATAGGCGTTGCTGTGGAGGAGAAAGGATAAACCGAGTCATTTCTGTGGTGTTGTCTGTTTTTACTTGCCTCATAGATGCAGGGAAGTGGACTGGGGAGAAGTTGCGTCAGCTTGGCTCACTGGTGAAGGGCCTGGATACAAGTGACATCAAGAAGCTTGGCAAAGAAGCTTTTGAAGAGGCCGTTGGGGTCTGGGGAAAATATCTAGACGTTGACATGGAAACGCTGGAAGCCTTAGCGGAAAAAGCGAAGGAAGTAAGGCCCAACAAAAATTGAGTAATGCGTTTTTGTTAATCCGCGTCCATCTTGTTAATACTGGCCATCTTTTGTCTTGGTTTAATGTTTTTCTGCATTATTTCGAAGTTTTGCATGATTGTAAGTTCAGTTTTACACGCGTTTCACTTAAAAATTAAATCCAGGCTTAATTTATAGAGGACCTTACGATCGTTATCCAAAATCTCGTAGCATCTGACTAATGGAGACATCTCTAAGCTGACGGCACAACTGGCCAAGAAGATTGGACGCGTGGTACTGGGGCTGACACCCGACGACTTGGACAAACTGAAACTTGACGACATTGATATAATTGCCGCCCTTGGAAAGTGGAAGGAATGGAGCAACGACCAGGTCTGTTACGTCTGTGGTTTATTTTAACTTAAGATAACGTTGTTGGCGCATTTGCACATGGTATTTTTAGCAACGTTTGGCATCAGAGTGAGAATTGTAACGTCTACTTTTGGCTTTTTACTACCAGGATATTGGCCTCGCCTTTTTCTCGGTCTCCCGTGGTAGACACGTCCGTCATGTGACCTAAAAAATTCCAACGATGACGTAACCCCGCAGAGATCCCTTCGTGTCTGTGATTGGTTATTAATCGCGTGCGTAATATCGTAACAGCCAATCAAGAATACTTCTGGGATCCCGGGACTCAGTGAGGGTAGATTTATAGTCTGGCGTCAGTGTCACCAGTATAGACGCGCCTTTTTTACATCTCAAACGCGCGTTTTCTACATCTCAAATGTAAGTAATTATTGTTTATTTTGTTCTTCGTAGCTGGACCGTCTTAAACCAAAAGTCCGGGAATTCTTGAATCAGAACAAGGATGATGACGCTTTCATGAGCCTGGGACAATTAGCCTTGAGTCTAACCAAGGACGATATCGCCAAGATGTCCCAGAATGCCTTCAGGTTAGGAGTTCTTAGTTACAATGTTTAGAATACAGTAGTCAGCGGTTCGTTCTACTGTATATGAGAGCCAAGTATGCCAACAACTTAAATGTATTAGAAGAAGTGAAACCAACTGTTTGTACAAATCTGCAATCAATTTAGAAAATATAAAATAAATAAATAAATTAATACACTGTTTACGATTTTCTTCCTCAAATCCGCGATAAATCTACTTGCATGAAGTAGTTTGTTTATATGGCATATACTTCATGTAAAACAAACCCGGAAACCCGCCGATCAATCTGCTGAATGTTTGTCTATTAGATTCTATTTACATGATCCCAGTCAAACTCCAGTACATTTTATGTGTTTCGCGTTGCTTTGTTGCGCGAGATAAAAAGCTAGCATGGTGGTTTTTCCTCATATTTCCGCAGACTCGCTGTTAAACAACTGAGCGAGATTGAGGGCTGGTCCGACGAACAGCTGAAGGCAATCATTGCTAAAGCGAAAACAGTATGGGCTCAGGCTGCCAATCAGTGGGAGAAGGACCAAGTTAGTGAACTTGGAAAAACACTAAGTAAGTTGTTTTGCTATATTGCTGTCCCTTTGCTTGCGTGTATTCTTCCTTGGAGAGGTTCTCCAAAGAGAACGGAACACTACAATCAAGGTTTTTGCTTTTTGAAAGCGCGTGAAATGTATCAATTGTGTGAATGGCAGGAAATCTTGTATATTGTATTAAGCGCGGAAAATGCAATTGGAGAACAGCGCTGGAACACACGTAATTGGTGTTTAGTCTGTTTAGCGCGGGAAATAAAGCGTAAGAAACATAAAAATTGTGTAAATCGCGGGAACTTCTCGCTAGGCTTGGAAATGCACAGCGAAAGGTATCAGAAGTTGACAGTTGAATGTCACATGACATCGTTTTGCTAACGAACATGTTTCTTTGTTTTGTTCTTTACAGAGGCGCTATCCACAGCCGACATTTCTAAGCTGCAGACGAAAGTGGTTGATGTTATTCCACCAGAAGTGATCGAAGACATGAGTGTCTCTCAGCTTCAGGTTAAAACGTTTAGTGTGCAGATACAAGTGTAAACGTAATACAGCGTTGCCACTAGTCAGGAAATGGTCAGAGAAAAACAAATTCTTCAAGATCAGGGAAAAGTCAGGAAAAATTGACATTTTGCAGAAAAGTCAAGGAAAATTGAACATCGCGTGCATCTAACTGTGAACACGTGATACTGAAACATACTCTAATTGGGTGTCGAACGTGGCATGCATGAGTGGCCATTAAAAATTTGAAGTTCAGCATACCGTAACGCAAACTTTCGAGCTCAAAATTTTCACCATCGACAAATACAGGTGAATCCAATATATTTTCATGGCTATACTAGAAGTAAAAGCAATTTAGCGAAAAGCGTATGCATATTGACACAGGCAAGGTCGAATTTCACTGAACAAGTCTTCAATGTCCAATCTTTCTGCCATGTCGTGTGCTGAACTTTGAGCGCGAATGTTCGCGTCACGGTCTGCTTAACTTCAAATGTTTGATGACCAATCATGTCACGTTTGACACCCAATTAGAGCATGTTTCGGCGTCAGGTGTACACTATCAGATGCAAGCGATGGTACAGTTAATCCTTTAAGCCCTAAGGGGTCTCCCTTTGATGCGTAAAATCGTCTGGCGTTAGACAGAGTAAAATCTGTAAGTCACTCTTAGGTTAAAGGCTGAAAGAAACTTTTGGGGTCACTGCGATCTCAACGTTATTTTGTTCCTTAATGAAGAAGGAAAATGTTTTGAAAAGGTTTCAGTCTTAATGAACGAGTGGAAAGGACCTGACATTTTAGATTTCTTTGGTCGAGGAAGTGCTATTTTATCAGGGAAAGGTCAAGGAATTGGAGAAGAGATATCTGTGGACACCATGAAGAAACGAAACTGCAAGTCGCCCTACAAATCTTTTTGAACATGCCCATCCATGATGAAACTTTATATTTATTGTAGTCTTTGGACATTATTTTTCTTCTCAGGCCTTTTCGGCGGATCAGTACAAGGCAATGCAAGCTCCTCAAGTCCAGGCTATCAGCTCAGCCAAAAAGGAAAGTCTATCAATGGCTCAACAAGCCGCCATCGAGAGCGTTATGGATGGTGACCCGAATGAAGAGGATCCTTGGGGCCCGGATGAAGATGATGACGACGATGATTGTCCAGGTACCCCTTCCATGACAGAAATTAGTATATGTAATAGGACTACATGCTGTCCAATTTGGAAATAATTGGATGGAAAAAATCCGAGGACAACCAAAATTGGACGAGGCCGCAGACCGAGTCCAATTTGGTTATCAGAGGAATTTTTTGAATCCAATTATTTCTAAATTGGACAAGCATGTAGTCTTCTCTTAATTACTTATTAATTATATAGCTAGTCAGTTATTGGGCATTGCTCAGTCAATAGAGGATATTACACGGTGGCGAGAAGATATGAATTTTATGTTCGAGTGGCAAGAACTATATAACTAGTACTTGCCTCTCGAACATAACATTATCTCTTTGAGCTAACGTGTAATGTCCTTTTTATTATAAAACCTTGCTGATGTCGCCGCTTTTGACGATTTTCCGAAGATTTCCGATTACTTTCCGAAGATTTTCCAAAATCGTTCCGATGGCCAGACGAAAGTTTCCGAACGTTTTCCGAAGATTGCCGAAGACAACCGAAGATGTTTCGATCATACACCAACAAATTGTAGTGTAGTTGAAGGGACTGTCCTATTTTTTCTAAATTGGACAGTTTGCCTATTTTATAAGGAAAGTCCTATCTGAAACTATCCAAATTAATCCTAAATTGGGCAGTTTTAAAAACTAAAGAATAATATAGCTATGCTGATAATACTGGTTTACAGTGTGACTACTCCAACCGAGGCCAACCGACAAAATTTTCCACATAACATTATCTCTTCGAATAAAAATCGTGGAGGTTAACAATAGTTTATAACAAATTATCCTTGTAATCAAGCTGTACATTACAAAGGCAACAGAATTGTGGTCATATTGGATAATTTGTTGGAAAATTATTGTTAACCTCCATGATATTTAGTCGTTAAATTTGTAGAAAATTTTGTCAGGTGGCCTTGGTTAGAGTAGTCCCACTGTAACTGACTGCTAGTAGTAATTGTAATTAAGATAGTAATTGGACCGAGTAGAGTTCAGTTCAGGGAGTAATGGCGCGATTTCTGTGCGACATGAGGTCCGATTGATAGTATTTGCAACAAATTTTAAAATTAAAAAAGTCTTTGGGGAAACGCTTTCGAGCGAAAAAGTCAGTAACGAAGGAAACATATTAACGCGAGTAGCGAAGGAAACATATTGACACGAGTATCTCGTGGGTGTGTAATTGACTCCACTCTGTCCTATTACCAGTGTTAATTGTACTCCACTCGCTCCAATTACTGTTTCCAATGACAATAATAATGGTAATGACAGTGACATCGATAACGACAACAACAACGACAGTGACAATGACAGCGACAACGATAACGACCTCGATAACGTTAACGACGATGATGATAATAATAATAATGATAATAACAATAGTAATAGTAATAATAATATAATGTTAATAGTAACAATTTATACAGCGCGTCTTTCCATGAAATGGTGAAGTGCGCTTTACATGAGGCATATAAAGTCGGAAAGACAAGAAAAATTGTCCAAGCAAAGTGTATGCTGGTATAGTCTCAAACCAGTTCGTGTTTAGTCGTGGTTGACTGTTTTGTTTAATTTTCGTAGGCAATACGTGCTCCGGTTCCAGTCACGTGACAGTCACGTTTACCAGCATGATGGTTGCTCCAGTTGGAATGTTGATGCGCTGAGCCTCTTTGGCCAGTGGTCGTGATGTGTGAAAGATAATTCTTACGCGAGGATAGCTTCTTATTTTATATTGAAATGAAAACTAATTGTCGGTAGAAACCATTTCAATCCACCGTAAGGAAAAAGATGGCGACTGGTAGATTTACCTATAATGCTTTGCGCACGAAAACTCTAAAAGAGCGTATAAAAACACAAAGAATAATTGTTAAGTCATTCAAACTCGACAAGAGCAATGCTCTTAAATGTAGGAACAACCGTCATTACACCATATCTTTCCATATGCCTGGTGGGCTTAGTTTGGTTCGCAAGGTATTGTGGTAAAATGTACAGCCGCCATCTTTTTTATTACGGTGGATTCCGTAGCAGTGTAGTTTCTGTAGAATAATTAAGCAACTTTAGTAATTATTGTGGAGAGTTGTAAGATTCCGTAGCAGTGTAGTTTCTGTAGAATAATTAAACAAATTTAGTAATTATTGTGGAGAATTGTAAGATTCCGTAGCAGTGTAGTTTCTGTAGAATAATTAAACAATTTTAGTAATTTTTGTAGAGAATTGTATGGAACCTTTTTCATAGGAGACGTGATTTACACATTATTCAAAAATTTGATTATGATTTTATATGTTATTTATGAATTCGGAATTGAAAGAATGAAACAAAATGTAGTATTTTTTACATTACCCACTCTAGAGTACACTTATGAAACACGCCACCTGTATTTCATTTCACTCAAGAATAAATATTAAATAAACCGCGAGTTGACAAAATTTATGAAGTAGCTGTTTTATTAACAGTAAAAAGCGGATAGACTGTTGACAGCCTCTCTATTTAGCGCACGCGAAAGAAAATGCGAGCGAAGCAGGGGGTGCGGGGGAGGGGGGTTGCTCGATCCCCACCCCCACCCTGTCAAGTCGTCCTTTTGCGCTGGCGTCTAGTTCTCTCGCGATCCTTATTCCGCGGGTTCAACGACCGGAAAAAAATACGAAAAATAGAGTAAAAGCGGAAAGTGCTAAAATCTCAATCTATACTGAAAGTTGCATTTTTGGCAACTTAGAGAGGTTTCCATTTGATTGTCGTAATATCAAAGACAAAGTAATCTTTCTAGCCAATCACAATGGAGACAGACAATCCGGTGAACCAATCAAAACTCGGAGAAATTAAAGACAGAATCCACCAGAAGTTCGTGTCACGAGTGGACAAAAATCTATCGCAAACCTCTGCACGACTGTTTTAAATATCTTCTAAAACGAATCATTTCTTGCAACACCAAACGTCGAAAACGAATGCTGAACTTCGTATGAATCACTTGAAAGTACTGGTGAAGTGAAAACGAAATAAGGCAATCGCACCACCAGTTTTTTCAGATACAAATTTCAAGATTTGAAATCCACATGAGAGGAAAGGAAACAATAATATTTAGCGGGCATCCCCTAGAGGAAACAGCTCAAAAATGCATTTACCATAGGCCAATTCCGAGTGCCCTTTTTCTCTCTGGCTGTGTCAAAACGAGTCTTGAAAAACTGTTCATAAGGACGTGTTCCACCTACAGATTCATTTTGATGCAAATTTAACTCATTTTCATTTGAAAAAATTGAAAGGGTTTGCATGAATACTCGTTTTTGAAAGAGAGGCACAGGGTTCCTACCATTTGCCAGAATGAACCGGTTGGGATGACGGTTCAATAATGCAAACCAGCAAAACCACATGGCGCTTACCATTTGCAATTCGAATTCTCCTAATTGTTTCCCGCTGATGCGAGACTTGTACTGGAAACTGGAAAATTTATGAAATCAGTAAGGAAATTTCCGTCGTTTCGTTCCCAACGGAAAAAGAGGACAACCTCTGGGGTACTAAACAATTTCCGAACGGAATTTCCGGAAAATTACCTTGTCATTTGACTTCAAAGCGAAATTTCCGGATTTTTTGGCCATATGGTAAGCACCCACAAAGTAACTCGGAAATCCTATAAAAAGAGCCGCAAGGCATGTATTATCTCAACCCCAATCTACTGGGAAACACGTGAGCAATATCGAGCCATACTTCAAACGGACTGCAGAAGATGCCCGAGGCAGTCAGTGAAACAAGCCATGTGCGTTCACCAAAACAACTCAGTGAGGACGACAAGATACTTATCAAAGAGACGTGGAAAGAAGCAGCTAAACCAGAGGTGCAAACAGGACAGAAATTATTCCAGAAGTAAGTAATGTTTGAGTTTCACTTTTGCCTCGGCAAATGTTGGTCCTGCGATTTAGTAATACCCTTTTCACCCCTATATCAACACCATATTCTATTAATTGCTCCCTGAACGTATCTTAAAGTTGAAGTCGGGAATATCGGTTTAAATTGTCAAGGAACTTTGTCGTTTATGATCACTTCCTTCATTTCTTGTAGGTTGTATGATTGATAATGTGCTAATATTCAATGGTCGGACACTGACCACTCTCTCAGTCAGTAAGGGTTAACATGATTACGTACGTAAACAGGATTTCAGTTTAACAGCGTTTTCTTGGGAAAAATGTTTTAATAACCACAAAGATACCAAGAGAAACAGAATCTATTCAAATAGTCGTTCAGTTTGATTATTTTAGACTGATTTGAACGAAAGAGATAAGATGCCTCCTGAGAGAAAAGGAGATTAGTTCAGTCCTTCTGATGAAGATGCCAGACTTGTTTACTTAATGAACTCAACTCGCAGGATAGGAGAATTGTCGCTATAAAAAGTGCTACATCAAGATTACTCGTCTTCCGTTATTTCGTTTAATACTACAATGACGTCTGGAGCTCAGAGGAGGAATTAAGATTCCAATATTCTTTTTAAATTCCTTTGTTGCGTTTTCTAAACTGGCGATTTATGCTACTGAAGTTGTGAGAAACTGATTCTTTTTTATCCTTTTTTTCAATTCATTATTGATTACTAAAGAAAAGGAACTTACATAGTTGAATTCCGTTAATGTGGTTCTACTGACGTAACTAAGCTAGCATTTGCGATAATCAAAATATTACCAAAGATGTTTCTAACAACGAGAAGTGCTTTCCATGTGGTGCTGTTTATTATGAGGTAAGCTGACCTTGTGGAGTTTGACCGGTCAAATCAAAGCTGTTTTAAAATACATGCGGTGCCTTTTTTTTTCAAATTTCGCAAAAGCAAATTTTAATTTAGAGAATCAGATTAGGCCAATCTTCACTTTGGTCAATGGCGGTAAATAACGGATTAGCGTTTAATCTTGGCCTTGTTTTGTCTGTTTTGGCTCTACTGGCTTGTAATATCGCAATACGATACCAAAACGCTTGAAATAGAACGAAAGCTGTGTTATATTTGGGTGCGAATAAGTTCAAATATGAACAAACGACATGGAAACTATAAATATGCTAGAGAAAACTTGTGAAGAAATACTTTTAAACTGAACCAGATAATCTATTCTGAAGGAATTCAGTAAACCAACGGGCTGTTTCTTGTCATAAATACTTTGTACCGGGAGGCTGTTTCACCATTGGACCGTTCCGGGTCTCCTGTAAGCAGTGGTAGATCGGACGAACTGATTATCAAACGGTGTGAATAGCAAGGTCGCGTTATTTTTTATGCGCCGATTTCAGTTTTTTTTGTATATTAACACAGGTCACATCATTTGGAAATTAAAAATAACTGAAGAGGCAGTTATTTTTATTTCCTAGTTTTACCATTTTAAACATTTCTATTTATTTCTGTCAGATATTTATTTTATCTATGTAGACCCTATATAAATGGGGTTAGTCACATTATATTATAACCATTTTGTTGTCATTGTTTTCTTCAGTTCATTTCTGGTATTAAGGAATTCAGTTCATTTTACTGAGGTCTTGTCAAACACCATAGTTTGACCCTACACGGATTAAAAGTTAAACAGAATCAAGAGTGACTTGTGCTATGAAACTGCCCAGTTTACCGTTAAGGAAAATCGGTAAAGAACTAAAAAAATGCTCAAGTTTATGACTGAGGTGACCCGCAGTAGGATGAGACGAATTGATTATAAAGGGTCACATTAGAATGAAGCGAATCTTTTTTGTTGT
>Ga0126343_10001152_pt1:0-10000 | contig 11889 bp, 10 predicted proteins | sample Cyp2metagenome_FD_92531 | JGI IMG/M metagenome (GOLD analysis project Ga0126343, IMG submission 92531) | Coral microbial communities from Lord Howe Island, Old Settlement Bay, Australia - Cyphastrea 2 metagenome | ecosystem: Host-associated > Invertebrates > Cnidaria > Coral ... | reverse complement strand
AATGCTTCTGTTGCGGATCAAGTTGGTCATGAAAGGTGAAAAACGGGAAACATCGACCAAAACTTGCAGCGAAACAATGTTGCATGACAAGTTGAGGGTTTTTGTATCTCGTATTTCACCGCCTTAAGGTCTCAGTGTGCGTGTGTGGGTGAAAAAAGATAATTCGAGGTGACATTGATCATGCCTTTTTTTTATTGTTTACATCTGAATGACAATGGGGGGAGATCTCGGTGATGTGACCGGTGTTGACCTCACCCCCGTCTCCGCTCAGAATAGGTCGAAATCTACATCGAAATCTACTAATTCCTCTAGCTGCGCGAACTGAGCTTGGCTCAGATCTTGATCTAACACCAAGATTCTCATACCGTTGCGGAAATGTCCTTCGTACCACGTATAATAATATTTAGTGGGGGACGATTTACTTTCGTAATATATCAGACAATCAAAACAAACATTACATTGTTGACAATGTTGCTGGGGTAAATCAATGCACAGCTTGTCCGAGACGTTTCTTGGTTGCAGCCAAACTTGAAAAAATTGGCAAACCTCGTGGAAGCCTTGACAGTGTATTTTTTTTTCAACCTCGTGTTAATCGGTCGTGGGCCTGTTGGGGATCGGCCATCCATTGTATCATTTGTCGGAGTTCCAGTGGTATTTTATCCCAGTGACTGAGTATCTGTTGATGGAATTAAAAAAAAATTGGTTTAGTAGTTATTTTTTGGGTTGAATGCTAGGTCACACACAAGACCAGCTCACCTCTCTCGTGTCTTGGGCTCGATGTAGCGGGCTCAACTCTCTGGAGGACATTATGAGTGGCGGTTTTTCTTTTTGAGGTGGGAAGAAAGAAGGAAAAAAAACATGTGGTGCCCTGACTCTGAGTGGGGGGTGGTCTGATGCCTTGGGAGTGACATCATGCTCAGGATTGACAGCCCTTTTTGACGAGGCTATAGCAATGTTTCTCGTTACGTTACCTATTGTCATTAATGTGCCAACCAGAGGTTTATTGGCTGTTGAAACAATGCATGCTATTGTTCAGTGGCTGGCAAATTTGAGTATCAAAAGAAATATGATGTCAATGTTTTAAACAAGAAACATCACTATTAAAAAAACAGCTCGGTTCCTTTTTTTGCTTGATCTATGTGGACTTTCTTGTAGAGTGGTCTCAGGATGTTGCAAAGTGAGGTTCCCTGGTTCCCGCGGTTCATTCGAATCTGCCGTTTCTTTTTCCAGTTCATGAATGAACTTGATCGGGATGGATTACAAGACATGGACTACGATGTCATGAAGCAGGTCATTCAGTGTGAAGGCAAGCAAGAGGTCTGGGCCATCATCAATGCCTATTAATAATGATTCAGTCTTTCGAGGGCGCATTCAAGCCTACGAGGAGTTGGCTCAGGGACTGGTGCCTGATCGTTCGTAGACAAAAAAAAAGAAAAAAAAGGGGACGGGATATGAAGGGTTTCCTGTAACAAATGTCTCGTCTCGTTCGCTCAATAAGGTGTTGTAACACTCTTGCCAGTATCTGAGGTCTTAGTAGACCTTGTCCAGCTTAAGTTCCAGGCTCTTTTGGGTTTCGTGGCCGGTGGAACACTCGTTACACAGTTCAACGAACTGGCCCGCCTCGGTCTCGTCTTTGTCTCGTTGACAAGATTAGCATAGATCTCTGTCTTTTAAGGCTAAATAGTCCTGGTTGAGACTGTTGTAAGCGTGATGCCAATGTTCCGCATGTCGATCAGCTTCTTTTCTTTGCTTGGCTTCTTGCCACAACTTGACCAGATCATGCGGGGGATTTGTGTCTGGGTTTGGGTAGTTCGGGGACGACGTCGACCCCGTGCAAGGGATAACCCTGCGCATCTCTGCCTTGCATACGGCTGGCGCGCGGGAAATTTGAATTGACCAATCAGGATTCAGCAGGCGGGAAAAATTCTAGTGTCCTGACGTCAAGGTGAATCAGTCGCTGGAGATGGCATTGAATATCCACGAAAAGGGATTTACAATTTCAAAAATCAAACTAGGTGACAAAAATTGAAAAATGTGACCCATCTTGTGTTTCTAAGCTTCTATTTTGGCGCCAAAAATGGGTCACCGGCGCTCTGCATGGCAACTCACTCGTAGTTCGTCGAGTATCACCAGGTAGGATAATAGTTGTGTTATTTTGAACAAAATATGCTGTTCCTCGTCAATTTAAACCCGGAATACTCAAGTTACGGGTAACTACTAGTGGAGGCCAAAGGAACTTGTGCACTGTTTCTATTTTTGTTAGCTGCGAAGAAAAAGGCTGTTATTGTTTCGTTTCGTTAGGACACCAAAATTTTGTCTGCCGATCGTACTGCGGGCTCAGCTGCCGTATGCAAGGTGGTGTGTAACATGCCTGGAAAGTACCGCGCTTTTTTCTGTCTTCTCTGTGATCGGGGTGGAGGAGAATGAAGATGTACGACGGAGGCACGGCCCTTTTATAGATGTTGTTGTTTTTTTTTGGTTTTATATTTCGGCCAAAAAAAATAAATCAGATGATACCGTAATGTGGCTTTACACTTCGTGTAAGCCACACAAAAATTGACAAGAAACATTTACAATTTGAGTCTTTTCTTAGCTTGCATAATCCTCTTGACAATCCTTTCGGTCAGGGTTTTACTCCCCGGTCTTGCAGATTCTTGGCCCGACTGTAATCGATGTCGTGCTGTCTGGCGATCTTGTCCAATCGATTAACCCCGGGATCCCCAGGCTTCAAGTGCTTCTTGAGTTTGGTGCCTGGCCTCATGTATTGATAGCCGGGCCAGTGGAGTTCGATACCGGTCTCGGCCCACCATTTCTGAAGGTCGAAGCCACGTGCAGGTTTTTTGCGTGTCAGGGTCTTGTTGGCTCTAGTCATCATTTTGTCTAAATTGGACCTGCAAGCTTGCGGCTTGTTTTTATATCCTTTTCTTCAGACCACATCATGAATAAATTGTGGATTTTTTTTTTTATTGATGATACCAACCATATAATAACAACCATATATAATAATAATTCGTCTTTTTTTTTTTCATTCTTGAATCCAACCACGAGGTGTCTGGGGGGCTTAGAATCTTTGCCCTCTTGGTTGGGGTACATGTCTTTGAGTTGATGCCACAGTTTATGGAGATGACGCTCATGAGCTTCTTGGGCGCGGTCTTGCCTCTTTTTTCCTCTTTCCCGTAAATCATCTGCTCCACTAGAGACGGCTCGTTAAAGACTCGGTTTTCTTCCTGTATGTCATTGATGGTGGTGGTCATGATCCTCCAACTATAATCCGCTTTTTGGATGGCCTTGTCGTCACCCCATTTGAGCGCTTCCTCCATGTCTTGCTTGGCTATGTCCTTGAATTCATCAAGTCTCTTCTCAATGTCAGCTCATTGTTGGAGAGCTTCCTCAAACGACGCGGGGGTGGGGGGGCGACCGGGCGGCTTCGGGGTGATGGCGGCGGCGGATGGCTTGACTGGCAGGGGGCATTTCACGGGCTGAGCGGGCATGCTTGTCAGCTGGCTTTGTAATGAAAGTAATCACTGCTATTAGGTCCCTGACCTTTGACTTGTTTCATGTCGCTGAGGAGTTTCATCATGGGATCTATGTGAGGCGCCGAGGTCAGTTGATGGACTAACAATCGCCGTTGCCAAAACTGATCCATGGTGTCCTGGGTGACCTGTCCTCCACTTTGCTCTCGGTTGGATTGGGAGGGTCATCTCTCGAGTGTATGTGGCGCTCCTAGTTCCAAGGCTCATAAACCGAGCCATACGAAGGGCAGGAGGTGAGTTCCTAGCGCCGGCAACAGCGCTCGCCGTTCGTACAGGGGGGTCCTGAGCACGCTCAAACGTCGAATCTCTGTGATATGCTTTTTCAAGGGGAGTTTGACCTGGGTTGGTTGGGGCACCAGGCCGTCACACAGGTTGTGTATCACATCAGTCAAGGCCCGTACCTTAGGCTTCACTTGGGACCTGGGGTTTAGCGTGGGGCTTTAGGGTGGGGCCCTTAGGGTTTGCCTCGACCTGGGGGAGGGGGGGAGTCTTTGCCTTAACATGGGACCCTAGGCTTAGCGTGAGACCTTTAAGCTTAGCATGGTACCTTGGGCTTAGCATGGGACCTTGGGCTTAGTGTGGGACCTTAAGCTTAGCATGGGATCTTAGGGTTAGCCTCGACCTGGGGTCTTGGGCTTCACGTGGGGCCTTTAGAGTTAGGGTTTGCGTCGCTCTGGGTCTCGGCATGGGACCTGAGCCTGTAGGGGTGACCTTTGGAGCCAAAGGGGTGACTTTTGTTACCTTGGGACTCCCAAGGGGTGATTCTGTGGGCGAGCTCATCTAAAAAATTTTAAAAAAAATAAATAAATAAAAGAGTCGCCTTAGAGGTAGAGTCAAGATGGCTGCCGCTTAGCCAGGTCGCCTTGAACGCTGACACTGAGACATTGTAAGAGAGCACATCTCGTGGACTTTTTTATTTTATTTAAATTGTTTTCGTCTGAATGATTTGTGATTGATCTTGTTCATCTCCATGACTTGTTCGAGCTGTGTTTAACTTGCTTGTCTCCAGTCTTCTCTCGGTTGCCATACCTGGGGATGGAAAAAATAGGCATGTAAATACATGGTTTTGGATCCATGTACGACTCTGTGGAAATAAAGTTTGCGAGAAAAAAAATGTATGGTTGTTTTGTGGGCTCGATGATGAAGTTGTTGGATATTTATCCAGCCACTTCTCAAAGGTAAAGAGGGCGCACGGACAGTATTTGCTGCTCCACCTAAACATGGCAGTTGCAGATGAAGTTTTAAGCATATCGAGGCACGCAACCAAGCCATCTAGTCTATTAAAAAAGGGGAACTTACACAGGAAAGGATAAGTTAAGAAAGAGCTGTTAACCCCATCTAATCTATTCCATGGAGAAGGACATGAACGTTGAGATCAATGGGTCCGTCATTCTTTCGCTTCTCAGAAACCACCAGGCTTTGTGTAATGCATTACCACAAAAAAAATAAACTCATTAACCACCAGAATTATCCCTTCCTGTCCCAGCCAACTTGCCGGACATGTGGCTGATCACCCCCATTCCAGCGCACCAGGTCAAGGTCCACGCTGGCGTCATGAACTAGGTGATGAAAGAAGTTTTACTTCACAGATGAAAACAGACAGTGGTGACTTATTGATTGTGTAGATCATGTTTACCTTGATCATTTATTTTTTCATGGTTTAAAAAAAAGAATGACCACTGACAGTTGATTGTTAGAACTGTGGTGCACCTCTTTTGCCCACGTATAGCTGGATCACATAAAAAGGGCTCCACTCACCACTGTGAGCCAGAGATGTATGTTTGCATCATCAATCAGCCAGTTTTCCAGTCAAGCATGCCACCAACAGTTTTACAGGAAAGACGTGCTACAGAGACAACTGAAGACACACCAACCACCTCTCACCCAACCAGCGGAGTTACGTAGTGATTCACCAGGCTGTCTGACCGACCCGACTGTTGGCTTACCACCACCACCACCTCCCAAGAAACACGGAGAGATGCCCATGTGTGGCGTTTGTGCCAAGATGTTCGCTACCCAGAAAACCTGAAGAGGCACCAAGAGACCGTTCATCGTCAATCTGGCAGCTTTTTCTTGTTGAGTGTGGGACCAATGCTTTTAACCGAAGAGACCACCTCAAGAAGTATCACATCAGAAAACATGCCAATGAGGACTACAAAGCACCAGCTAGCTACCCCTGCCCGATTTGTCAGAAGAGATTCCACTACTGCGGTCATATTATAATAGAGAACACCTGAAGACCCACCCATGTGCATGCCTTTGGGCCAAAAGGGTGATTTAGGTTATTGCGGGGGTGCTGTGGTAGGGGCTGGAAATGGCGCCAGCCGGAGGCTGTCGTCAGCGTATTTGTCAGCAGAAATGACACGAGGTGAGTGAGTGCAGGGTGTTTTGGGTCGCTTCGCTGAGCTGGCATTGCCTGATTTCAAACCGTGAAGGACCAGGTATGAGTCTGTAAATTATGGGATTGGCAACTATTGATTCACATCGTCAGAAAGAGCACACCGAGATTCACAAAATCCCCAAATTTGTTGTCAGTCAGGCTAGTTTTTACTGAGATACAGCGATTTAAAAACGCCAAAATTAACAAAGAAATGTGTGGCCATCCAGACGCTTTGTCAGACAGCGTCCGGATGGCCATACATTTTGTTGTAAATTTTGAAATTTCAATTGCCTGTATCTTGCTATTTACACCAAACTTGGGAATTTTGTAAAGCTTGGTCTGCATTTTATGATTATATGAATCAGTAGTTGCTAATCCCATAATTTACAGACTCGTACCTAGTCCTTCACGGTTTGAAATCAGGCGATGGTCAATTTGGGCTAGCCTGCGTGGCAGACAAAACTTTCCCCCCAGAATAGTCCATCTGCCAATCAGTGACCAAAAACTTGATCCGCCACCCGCATGTTACCAGGGTTTTTACAATAGGGTCTAATTGGCTCTTGCATATGGCTGTTCTTTCATGCACCGTGATTGGACGAGTGGATCTCACGGAACCATGGTTACACTCTCGATGAATACCAGATTTTTTTAATGGGGGAAATACTATGTCTGTGTTTTTTTTTTTTTTTTTTTTTGGGGGGGGGGGGGGGAGAGACAATGTATCGGCCTGTAAGGAAAAAAAAATCGTTAAAGAATGCCAGAAATGAAAAGAGCACATTGAAAATATTAAAATAGCCAAGTTTGAGGCCCCTGGAATTAAAGAGTAAGTTTATATGACCATTTGAATTTGTATGGAAAATATTGCTGGAGAGCAGGGCCACTTTTTCCACACAAATCCTTGTGCTCTTTTAAAAATTCAAACTGTCATAAATTCACATTCTTTAATGATGGGGGTCCCAAACTTGACCATTGTGATATTTCGACATGCTTTTTCCATTTCTGGCATTCATTAAGTTAAAGCCCATAATAGATCAATTTCGATATATTAAAATTCAGTCTAACACAACAGACCTCAGCACGAAGCTCTAGGGAACAAACCCCACAAACTCTGCAGTTATTCCCCAGTGCCCCGAGCTGAGGTCTATTGTTTTAGGCTGAATTTTAATATAAGTTGGTCTATTTTATGAAAAATAGGTCAAGTGATTGCTTAACTGCCAAGGGCCTATTGGGCAAAGGGCCTATTGTACTTGGAGGCTCAGGTAATAATGCAAGCCACAATGTTGGCTGTAGTGGTCTCAGTGGTGTGTTTATATGGATGCAATATGTCACTGGTGTTTATACAAAAAATTTAACGTGTCTTTGTACCGAATTTTCTCTTGTATACCATGCGGAAACTTTCTCTGAAAACAATTTGATTCCCTTTGAAAACAATCTACCAGCTGTCCACTAAAGCTGCCACTGGTGATGTTAAAATGTTGCTGCTCACCTGGAAGATTGGGAAATCAATTACAGTTCTTAACTTTTTCGTTTACATGATCAATAACCCACCATTTTTTCAAACTTGGAGCCCAGTGGGTGGCCAAAACTCATCCACGCCTATCTACCTATTGCATTTTCTGTTATGAACAGTAAGGAGTGAAGGCTCAAGGTACAAGATTGGGTCCAAACTGTCGCACATTTGGTTGCTGCTGACCGACATGTGGGCTCTGGGGATGAGATGACCAACCTTATCTCATGGTGTTCTCCACTATTCAATATCATTGAGGAGAAGACCCTGGGGCTAAATTCCATGTTGCGCACCTTTCCAGTATTAGATCAGAGACCATGTTAAAATGTGGAAAAATGGCACACTGACCTAGCGGCTCATGTGCCACATTTTTGTTCTTACTACATTTTGATGTAATATATGATTAATTACTGAACAGATGCACATGAACATGGAATCTATTTGTTAAATAATAATTTCACTTGGCAGGCTGTTGTGAAGTTGTCCTAACCTCTCCATGAAAAACAGAGCTTCATAAATCTGTGACTTTGCATGGAACAAAGACCCCCACCTTGCTAATTTTAATTAGCCTAGCTATGTTAAAAATAAAAGGTGAAGCCTCTTATGCGAAGCCTTTTATGCAGAGCAATAAAAATAAAAAAAAATTCTATAGAGTGCTTACTTAATATACATTGTTGTCTTAAGTATTTTACAGTGATCAATTGTACAATATTTATACAAAAATTGAAACTGACTGGCATAAACACTGAATTAGAGCAGTTTTCAATTGAGTGTTGTAAAACCAAAACCATAGTACTCAAGTCAATCACAAAGGACACATATAATGCAGTTAACCAATGAAAACTTGAAGGGATAACATGCAGCTGACACAAAGCATGCAAAAACGTGGGTGAGTAAGTCATAATTGGTTTAAGTTTTACTTCTGATTAGATGCCAGGCACTTTTTAACACCAATTGTGTAGTGTACAGAATAGTTGATGCAAAACCAATTGTCTTTCAACACTCAAATGAAAATTGCTCTACTAAATTATTAGCTTGTATACAAAAATGGGTCTTAAATTTTGATTTAAGAATGGTTAAATGACTGATTAATCTAATTAATAAATTGACGTGGAACCATAAGCCGCAGGTGAGTGGTTTCGCAGTAAACTTTGACAATGTTATGATGAAATTCATAATCAGTAAGAGGACAGACGCTTAAAAACTGATGTCAATTTGTTTTTTACAATAACAAGACCCTAAAATGGTTAAAAAAATTATGATCAGCTCCATGCAAGAATATGCCTAGAGACATTCCGAGCTTACCCTGTGCCTTCATCATCTGACCAACACAGGGCCGTCTTCCATTCACATTCGCCTTTATACACATTATTTTTTATGAAAGTGATCACACCCGTACTTAAATTGCATTCTATTTTATATGGGTACGTACTACCACCTGCATAAAAACACAACCTATTTCTTTGACCTATTAAAAAAGTCAGAGCCTTATCACAAACTTTATCTAATGGATGCACATAATGCTTTGAAAGTTGTGATTGCTTTTCTAGTCTGAGATGACTCAGCTCTGGGACTACAATCCAGGAACCTTTCTTCGTAAAAACCTGTGGTCCGCCAGGCTTACAATTTACGTATGCATCTTGGGTGAGGCATACAATAAGGTTAAGAGATCTGTGGACAACATAATTTCTGTAAAAGTGCAGTAAATTGAATATAGATGTATCATTCCAGTCATCCATTTTTTCTACAGATTTCAGTTCTTCGAAACTTACATCGCTGGGGTTAAATTGTAAATTGTTTCCTGGTCCATCATGCTGTATTTTAACTACACGTAAAAGCGTCGGCTCTCCCTTACGTCCACGCACTTCTTTTCCACTCTTGTCAACTTGTCTTATGGCTTGAAGCTGCAGCAAATTTTCCTGGAAGTCTCTAACATGTCTGGGACAGTTATTGCCAAATATCGACTTGGATTGTTCTGTAATCCAGCCATTGCGTCTCTCCTTGCACTCGGGCTGTTTATCTCGAGTAGCATCCTTTGACCCTTTCAAGTTGTAGGTCACTGGCTGTTTTATCGTCTGGTTCGAGTCGAACGAAGTATCGCCATTACTTCGGAAACTGCAGTACAAAAAGAAGTAGCTATAGTCTAAGACCGAGTACAAATTCGACATCATCTGTCTGAAAATCTCTTCACATCTCGATTCTATCTTTTTCCTCCTTGTTTCATCCACATTCGGCTCGTTCAACTGATTGACAAGAATCTTCAGTTGGGCATTGCATATTTCGGCGCGTTTAAGAAGACGATCGATATGTTCAATTTTTGTCTTCCTGGATACTCCTTGCATATCGCCACGAAATCGTTCATCACAACATGCTTAGCCTGCGTAGATAGCGTTTCGCGCGAGCAAAATACCGTCCCTTGGTCCTTCTTTGTTCTAGCCCATCTTTGCTTCCAACGACAGTTAGCCTCCCACGCAGACGTTCTTAGGCTTGTCACGAGTTCCTCCCCACGAACGTCTGCTGAAATGAGCGATCACTTCCGTTCGCTGGCGATTAGCCAATCATAGCTAACTTTCCAATTTC